>Ga0213825_1001372_pt1 | contig 16679 bp, 17 predicted proteins | sample MC6MC0900MG_FD_179896 | JGI IMG/M metagenome (GOLD analysis project Ga0213825, IMG submission 179896) | Enriched soil aggregate microbial communities from Iowa State University, Ames, United States - MC6-MC0900-MG | ecosystem: Environmental > Terrestrial > Soil > Unclassified | place: USA: Iowa... | reverse complement strand
TAGAGCATAATTCCTGTTTCAGATACATCTTGCATCATCCCCTTATTAGCATAGGCACCGAAAATCATTCCAGCAATAGGAATCATCTGAAATAGCTTCTTCCAGCCTAGCTGATCTCGATACGTAAAGAATACTTCCTGCCAGCCCTGAAGCTGTGAAACCATGTCTTCTGATGCATGATTTGTATCATGCATAGAAGAAAGCTCCTTTAATATAGCCTCCTTGCCCACGATATCAGCAGAAGTAAATTGTAGGCATTTCACAATAAAAATACGCTCCATTTTATCATTTGGATCATAGCCATGAATAATGGCGATTTCTTGTAAGGTTTTTAAAGCCATTCCTAAAATAAATGGGATATCAATGGCCAATGTAAAGATACCACCAAAGCCAGTAGAAGCACCTTGTACAGTTGCTAATTTCACACGTTCTTCCTGTAGTTTGTCACTAAGAGCAATCATATCCTCTAAAGGCATTTGTCCAATATCGGAAATATCAAAAATATGCTGAAACGAAGAAGTGCTGCGAATTTTTTGCATCATGGCCTGTTCATTAATTAAATATTTACCGCCTGATTGAACATAGCTCCCTAATTCATCGACAAGTAAGGCTATCTTATTTTGAAGAAAAGAAGGAGTCATCTTGTCTAAAATTTTAAATGGAATACGTCCTAACTTCTCCCAAAACCATAGATCCTTTTGATCCTTTTCCCAAGCTTGAATTTCTTGCAAATGCTTTTCTAATTGCTCTTGATTCTCCATTTTGTTAATTCCCCTTTGTTATGCATTATCCTGCATAAAACGTACAGTATGACCACCACTTCAAAAATTAAGAGATGAACTGCCAGTGATAGCTCGATTTGTTTAACTACCATTCAGTAGAGATGAGGAAAATCTTTACTGAATGAAGTATTCTTTATTTACAATACGAGGAAATTTGGTAAAAGGTTTCGATAGTTTAGTGAAATTTTAACTAGCTTTACATTTGACGTGTTGTGCCAAAAACGAAAAAAAGATTCAATACTATGGGTCTAACATTAAACATGATAATCCCTTTTTTTGAATTATTGGTAGAAATTAGATGATAAACGCACGTGGTTATCTTATAGTTGAAGAAAGGAAGAAGTTATCTTGTCTAAAATTTTTAATGGAATACGTCCTAGTTATTCCTAAAATCATAAATCTTTTTGACGCTTTTCCCAAGCTTGAATTTCTTATTCTACTTAGAATCTTTAATATGTATAGTTAGATGAGGCTTGTTTAGATTAATATTTTCAAAGCTAATATTCCAACTATCTTTTTGTTTTTCATACTGTATTTTTGTTAAAATTGGGGAGAAATAATGTTCTTCAGTAAGTTTGTCAAGTTCAATAATAGCTTTTTGAATAACTTCTTTTTTTGTTAAATTTGTTCTTTGTCTTTCTTGCTCTTCTATAACAAACTTTGTGGCAGTAGCCTGTCCTGGATACGATAAAAAGGAAGCACCACTCCAAACATGCAAATAATCCCCGATTTCAACATCTTCACTTTCCTCTGATGAAAACCAAATGGCATCAAAGATTTCATTGTTGTGTCCATCCTTAGATTTTGGGGATTCACTCACTACTAAAAACTTTCCTTCTTGTAAAGCTGTTACATAGCCAGAAATGGAAGAAGAGGAGTAATCCTCGATTGTTGTTTTTGGATTGGAGCATCCGCTTACGACAAGTAGTATTATCAATACAAAGTATTTTTTCATACAGACACCTCTTTTATTTTTAGCAAAGTTGTATTAAATTGGAATTTGGATAAAAGGTCATTTTCTAATACTTTCATTGGATATAATAATATTTTAAAGATTGTCTAGTTCAATAAATAAGCAATTTCTATAAAGCATAACGCTTCATGAACTATTGAATCGCTTACCAGACAGACGCAAGTAAAGCGATACCTTCTTGAATCTGTTCAAGTGTTAACCCACCATAGCCTATGATGACCATTGCCTCTTGAGAACCTTGTTGATAAGAGGCAGAGCATGGATAGACAGCAATACCAACTTGCATGGCTAGCTGTATGGCATTTTGCTCAGTAAGCCATGATGGTAATTTGACAACAATATGAAGCCCTGACTTTTCACCAATTACCTTGAATTCCTCTGAAAAATGCGCATGTATTGCTTCTAGTAAGACCTGTTGCTTTTTACGATAAATTGTACGCATTTTAGCTAAATGCTTATCGAATAATCCCTGTGCAATAAACTCGGCTAAAGCAAGCTGGTCAATTTTTGACACAACTGATTTTTGATCTTGATGAAAAAGCATATAATCATTCACTAATGAGTGAGGTAAAATCATATAACTTATACGCAGTGATGGAATAAGTGTTTTAGAAAACGTGCCAAAATAAATAACACGCTGAAGCTGATCCATTTTCGCTAAAGAGGGGATAGGAAGTCCCTTAAAGCGAAATTCCGAATCATAATCATCCTCAATAATAAAGGCCCCGTTAGATGTAGCCCATTGCAAAATAGCAGCGCGGCGCTCAATAGGCATAACCATTCCAAGTGGGAACTGATGTGCAGGTGTTGTGTATATCAAATGTAAAGATTCATTCGGGATTGTAATACCTGATTGATCAACAGGAATAGCATGGGCGAACAATCCACATTGCTGTACTGTTGAACATACCCGTTTAAAGCCAGGGTCTTCAATGCCTACATGTGCGTTCAAGCCAAAGAAATGGCATAATGCCTGAAGCTGATTTTGTGTACCACTATAAACAAACACCTGCGATGCCTCACATTGTACGCCTCTTGAACGTGCCACATAATGTGCAATTTCTTCACGCAATGTCCATTCACCTTGCCACGGACTAATTATTAAATTTTCCATATTCAAGTGTTTTTTCAACAACTTATACCAGCTAGTAAAAGGGAAAGCACCTTTATCCACATGCCCGTTGTGAAAGTCATAGTTAATCGTATGTGAGGTAGCTGTTGATGCTGAGGAGGAGTGTTCCTGTAAATGCTGATCCCATTCAAATTCAAAGGGAGCAATAAAATAGCCTAAGCGCTCCTTACTATAAATATAGCCTTCAGCTAGTAATTGCTCATAGGCCTCCTGTACCGTATGGATACTAACATTCAATGTTTTAGCAAGAGCTCGCTTGGAAGGAAGCTTATCCTGGGCACAAAGCTTTTTGTTGATGATAGCTATTTTGATTTCTTCATAGATTTGAATATATTTTGCTGTATCTTTAGTAAATGAAATGGAAAGCTCCATTATGCACCTCGCCTGGTATGGTGTGTTTTTTTGCTTTTGGTTCTATCTATCATATCAAAATTGCCGTTTAATAGTTAAAAAAGGAGTGAAACCTCATGAATTTTATTGCATTAGAAAATGAAACAGTCTTATTAAGACCACTGGATAAAGGGGATGTACAGGGTATTTTAGAGGCTGTCAATTTTCCAGAAATATGGCTGCACATGTCTACTGCTATGGAAAATATAGAGGATGTGAATGGCTTTGTGGATAATGCCTTAGCGATGAAAGAGAAGAAAACAGAATTTCCATTCGTCATTATAGATAAGGTATCTGGACAAATTATCGGTTCAACTAGATTTATGGATATAGATGATAAACATAAACGGCTCGAAATAGGCACAACATGGCTGATACCAGCTTATTGGAGGACCTCTATCAATACAAATTGTAAATATTTATTATTACAATATTGTTTTGAAATCTTAAAATTGCAACGCGTACAAATTAAAACCGACCATGAAAATTACCGTTCTCAAAAGGCAATTGAACGTATTGGAGCAATAAAAGAGGGTGTTTTACGTAATCATATGATTCGTAAAGACGATACAATTCGCCATACAGTTATGTACAGTATCACAAAAGAGGATTGGCCAGAGATTAAAACGCATTTACAGAAATTATTGGTTTATTCTCCTGTTAATTAGGAAAAATATAGTATTTAATTACGCTATATATCTATTTTTATCTGAAAAAGTGTTGAAAATAAAGTAGAAGGGTAGAATACCTAAAACTTGAAAGAGGGTAATCAACTTGAAACCAAAATTGACACTAAGGCAAATTTACGGTAATCATGCTGTGTATACACCAAGAACGCCATACAGTGATAATCCCTGGATGATGGATGATCCACATAAACTAGACGCCTTAACATCTAGGGAAGTGGCAATAGCAGATATACCTGTGTTAGTACATCGTGCTACGCAAACAGCAAAAGCACAAGAGCTTCATGAATTGGCAGGGATACCATGGGTGGAACAGCCTTATAGTTATGAAACACAAGAAGAGTATATTGCACAAGTTCAAGCTTGGTGTGAGGAGGGGAAAACCATTGTCTGCCAATATATTCATGATATGGAACATATGAATCGGGATTGTTATTGGATGGATGCAGAGAAATTTAATGAGCTAAATACAAAAGCATATATAGATCATTTAATTGATAGTAAATTTGTTCCTAGTCGTTTAAATGTGGAAACGTATAGACTGTCAGATGCTATTAAAAATTGGCAGCCACCCGTCGTATTGAAGCCCGGTGATGATTCTCCCACTTCCGGAGGGTATGGGGTCATTATTTGCCAAAACAAAAATGAGCTCACAGATGGGTTACGACAGTTTCGTATGACTGGTACGGAGAGCGTTATTATTGAGGAGCTATTACAGACAAAGGATAACTATAGCTGTCAGTTTGTATATTCGGAAGAGCTAGGTATTCAATTTTTGGGAGCCTCTCAACAAATAACTGATGATAATGGTATCTATGAAGGAAATATCATCATTGATAAAGTACCGAAAAAGGTTATCGAGGTGGGGCGACATATTATGGAAAGAGGAGTAGCGGAAGGCTTTGTAGGAGTAGCAGGCTTTGATTTAATTGTTACCGAGGCTGGAGACGTTCAGGCAATAGATTTGAATTTCAGACAGAATGGCTCAACCTCTATGCTAATGTTTCATGATGCATTGGGCAAGCCTATTAATAAATTTGCCTCCTATGTAGCTCAAAGTCCTCAACAAAATGAATCCTTTTATCAAACAATCAAAAAATTCATAGCACAAGGAGTCCTATTTCCATTATCCTTTTATGATGGGGACTATTTTCCTGAGTCTGTTGAATCGAGATTTGTGGGAATCTGGTATGCTGATACATTAGAGAAAATTGAAACATTTGAACGTGAATTGTTATATTAGAAAAAGAATGGTCATTAGTCGACCATTCTTTTTTTATAGATAAATGCTGTGATTATCCAAGCGAAAATTGACCATACAATGATTGTAACAATCGGGATGATCACATCTGTTGCTGAATAGCTTCCCTCTAAAGCCTCTGCTAATAGGACCAACTGGGAGCTTGGTAACCACTCCATAAATTTCAAAGCTGGGTAAACTGTTGATAATGGTGAAGCATAAGAGCCTAATGGGAAAATTAGAATAACAGGTAGGATGATTATTGATCCTTCCATAATAGACTTCGCAAATAATCCACACAATGTTCCAAGTGCAATATAGAACACAGATGAAAGCATTAAAGCAATAGCTATGATGAATATGTTGGCAGGATTATAGCCCACAAGAAAAATAGTGATTCCCACTACTATCATTGTCATAATAAAGACAAACAAGCTTTTACCAATTAAAATATCTCCAAGTGAAGCAGGAGAAAGCATTAAATTACGAAGTGTATTTTTTTCTTTCTCCTCAGCAATTAAACAGCATTGTACATAGGCAGTCACCATAGAAAAGCCTATATTAATTGGTAGAAAATACTCGCTGATAGAAGAGATTCCAGTTTTGTTATAAAAAAATGCTAAAACAAATGGTACAAATATCATAAGAGATACTGCATAGTTCCGTGAAAACTCCTTATAATCCTTCATAAAAATAGCCTGAATACGTGTCATTGAAATGTTCATACTAAATCACTCCCTGTTATTTGCATAAAAATATCACCCAGTGTAGGTTCGTTTGTATAAATACGAGAAACTTCGTTAGATTGCATCCATTCATACAATTTTGATGCATCTTCTGAGCCATTTTGAATAACGGCAATCTCACCATTTTTTAATTCGACTGTGATAGATTCATCGCCAAATTTCTTTTTCAATTCTTTAGGTGAGCCCATTGCCCGAATTTTTCCTTTGTGTAAGAAGGCTACACGATCACAAAGTATTTCTGCTTCACTCATATCATGAGTTGTTAAAAAGATGGTAGTTCCCATTTCATTTAATTTACGTAAACCATTATAAATATGCTGTGTATTAACAGGGTCGAGTGCGGAAGTTGGTTCATCTAAAAATAATAAATCGGGTTTATGCATGATTGCTCGTGCAAGTGTTACTCGTTGAATCATGCCTTTAGAAAGCTGACTAACCTTCTTTTTACGCTCAGTATATAAGTTAACAAAATCCAAAGCCTCTTTTACAGCTGTTTTAGATAATTGGTATAAATCACTATATAGAAGTAAGTTTTCCTCGATTGATAATCTAGTATACAAACCGCTATTATCTGTTAAAATGCCAAAGCGTTTACGATTTTGGCTTTTTTTCATTTCCTTTGCTGGACGACCAAATAATAATACATCCCCATCTGTTTTGTCTGTTTGTGCAGTTAGTATTTTAATAGTGGTTGTTTTTCCAGAGCCACTCGGTCCTAAGAATCCAAATATTTCCCCTTTTTGAATTTTAAAGGAAACATCCTGTAAAGCTGTTTCCTTTTGAAAGATCTTTTTTAAATGTTGAACTTCAATCACTGCGTTCATGTGTTAACCTCCTGTGTGTTGTTGATATCTAAACTATAAACAACAATCAAAAACACAACAGTAAATTAAAGGTGAAAGGCAGAAAAATGATCTTAAGTGGAGAGATACTTCATCTGACAGGAGTCGTTTATTTCCTGGGAAATCTCCTAAATTCCGAGTATTTCCTTTAAATCTGCTAGTTTATTTTTCGACAATGGTACTACTGTTTTTTCAGTGCTGTGAAGGGAAAGACTGTAGCTATTACGTGTCCATGTAATGATTTCACGCACCTTTTGTAAATTGACAATATATGAACGATGACTTCTGAAGAAGCCGAATGGTGTCAGTTTCCGTTCAAGTTCATTTAAGGATAATGTACATGGATAGGCTTCACCTGCAACATATACAGAAACAGACCCTTCAACACTTTCTATGTAATCAATTTCTGGAGGATTAAATAAAATGATCTTATCATTCTTTTTTGTTGGAATTTTATCAAGTCGAATGGGTGTATTTTCAATTGAAGGAACAATCGTTTCAGATTCATCATCTTTTACATCTAATGCATGTAATCCATTCGTATCTAATCTATATATTTCTGTACTCGAAATAATTAAATTTTCCATGTTATTTGATAGCAAAATAATTTTTTTCTGCTGTTTTTGAAGAACTTCCAATAATTGCCGAACATTTTGCTTAGAAAATTCATCAAGATTTTGAAATGGCTCTTCTAACACTTGTATTCGTGCTGGATGGAGATATGTATGAATAAGCTTTAAACGCTGCTTTTCTCCATTTGAAAGTTTGTCAATTCTTTTGTTTTTTTGCTCCACTAAAGCAAACAACCCTAATAAATCCTCTGTTTTTTCAGAAGGAGCATTAAAAAGCTTTATGTAAAATCGGATGTATTCTCGAACTGTAAGTCGCTCATACAAAGCACATTCACGAAAATGTGTAAAAGCTTCATTGTGTTTCATAAACCAATTCATTAAAGTATGTATTTTAGAAACATCTGTATAAATACCTATAATACTTTCTGATTGTAGGGAAAACCGGAAACTTGGATAAATGACATTGCCTCCTTCAATATAAGGGTCAATAATTATCTCCTCATTTTGCTTCATTTTGTTGCCCCCCTTAATATTGTTTGTTTTCTAAAAATTGGATGATATCGAAATGCGCTTGCAAATAGCTTTCATGACAATAGTTCGGATTATGACAGTCCATAAAACCGTGTAGACCAATAAATTGCTTCGTTTCAACTGTTGAAAATTGATCAAGGGCTTCCTTTAATTCGTGTATATTAAAGCCGATCTCAGTACTAGGAAAAATAACGAGTGTTGGACAAGCAGGAATGACATCAAGATATTGACGAATACGTGAACCATATACACAAACAACTCTATGTATTGGGAGAGAGGATAGCCTCCATGCTAATGTTGCTCCGACACTATATCCTACTAACATAACCTCATCATATTGCTTCTTCGCTTCTAGCAATTTGTGAGTAAGTAGTTTAAGTGGGGCATCAAACCCAACATTATTGATGAAATGCAGATATGCCTCTTGTTCTTGTTCATAGGTAAATATTTTATTTTCTGGATATAAAGAAATACACTCAACCTTAGTGTTAGAATTTTCATATGTGTTAGCTTGCATTTTTATAAAACTATTAATGCCATATATTTCATGTAGAATAAATACTTTTCGCTTCATTTTGACCTCGTTTTGACTTTTTATAATAGTGTACCAAAAAGAAATTATAGTGTATATTTTAGAAAATTCTAGGTATGTATTTATTATTGTAGAAAAATTATTTGAGGATGATAATTCAAAATACAAGCTCTGAAAAAATAAAAAATTTTTTGACTTTTTTTATTTTGGGTGGTAAAACTAGCTTTATCTTTTACAAGGAGGATGAGTGGAATGAAATATCAAGCAATAAATGTGAATGGTAGCGAGTTACATTTTGCTGACTACCCAGGAGAGAAAGGTACAATTATTGCAGTACATGGCCTCACTGGTAATCACATGCAAATGCATTATTATGCAGAGCTATTAAAAGGCGAATATCGTTTTATATCCGTTGATTTAAAGGGGCGTGGCAAAAGTGCTCCTGCTGGGATAAATACAGGAATAGAGTTACATACACAGGATATTTTGGCTTTAATGGACGCATTGAACATTAAGCAACCCATTCTAATGGGCTATTCAATGGGAGCATTTATCATGGCGAATGTTGCTAGTAAACGTACCGATGTCAAAGGGGTAGTTTTACTTGATGGGGCAGCAACCTGTACGGATCATCAGCGTAAAATTGTTGAACCTTCACTTGGTCGTATTAGTAAGCATTATGAAAATGCTAATGCCTATATTCAAGAAATTAAAGAAATCTATGGTCGACTTGGTGTTTTGTGGACTGATCATTTAGAAAATGTAGGTCGTTATGAGATTGCAGAAAAAGATGGTCATTGGGAAAATAAATCTGATGAAGAGAAAATACGTCAAGATTTTCAAAGTTTTTATGCCTATAAACCAGAGGAAGTTTTCAAAAATATAGTATGCCCAGTTCTTTTAATACATTCTACAGGTGAAATTGGCACTATGCCGGCATTATTTTTAGCAGAATCCTATACTGAAACATTGAAAAATGCTAAAAATATTTGGAAATACACATCTAGCAGCAATCATTACACATTAGTCTTTGAAGAAAGAAAAGATGTTAATCCAGTTATTCAATGTTTTTTAGAGAATTTATAAAAAACTATTGCAGATTTTTAAATTTTGTGCAAATAATTAAATAACTAAAATAAATGCCTATCGAGCAGCTATAGAAAAATGACCTTTTTCTATTTTCCCTGCTTGACTGTTGGCTACACTTTTTCTAAATGTGCGGGTAAGTCCGTGCTTTAGGTAAGTGTGGCCTTTTTTTATTCAACCTTAAAAGGAGAGTTGCTAGATGACAACAGGCTTAGCGTATTTTAAAAAAGTTTATGGTGCTGTACCAGGATGGGTACAAAAAATGCACGATTATAATCCAGCAATGCTTGATCATTATACTGCGCTTAGAGGTGCAGCGATGGCACCAGGGGCTCTTTCAGTGAAAGAGAAGGATATTCTGTTAGTTGGTATAAATGCCGCAAGATATTATGCACGTAGCATGGTGTATCACACAAAGGGGGCAGTAGATGGTGGAGCTACATTAGAAGAGCTAATTGAGTATTTACTTGTAGCCTTTAACTATGGTGGAGAAAGAGCATTACAGCTTGGCTTGCAATCATTTGAATATGCCTTAGAGCTAACAAATATGGATGCAGACAAGATTTCTCATGAAGCATCAGCCATTGATATTGTACGTTACTACAGTACATTCGCTTCAACAGAGAAAAGTGAAGCATATTTTGAAAAATTACTGTCTTTCTTGACAGCAAATGATGAAAACGCTTTAAAGCAAGAACTTCTTAACGGTAATGTGGTATCAACTCAAATGAAATTCATCCTAATGACAGGGATATATACAACTACACTACAAAATAAAGAAACAGATGATTGGGCTAAAAAATCGAGGGATGTAGGTGTAGTGGAAGCTGAATTAGCAGAGCTAGGCTATATTTGCCTACTGACAGCGGGCATACCTTCTTGGTTTGAGATGAGTGATGCCCTTATTCAAAAATAACGGAGTGAGTACAATGAAAATTTATGATTCTGTAGAGCAAGCATTAACATGCGTAAAGAGTGGGCAAACAATTATGGTTGGTGGATTTGGTCTAGTGGGTGGTCCCCTAACGTTAATTGATGCTCTTGTGGAACTGGATGTAAACAATTTAACTATTATCAGTAATAATCTAGGAGAAAAAGGAAAGGGTCTAGGTAAATTATTAGAGCAAAAGAAGGTTAAAAAGGCTATTGGCTCTTATTTTACTGGGAATCGTGATGTCGGTGAGGCATTCCAACGAGGTGAAATTGAAATTGATTTACTACCTCAAGGCACTTTAGCTGAATCAATCCGAGCTGGTGGTGCCGGGATTGGTGGTTACTATACCAAAACTTCCGTAGGGACTGACTTAGCAAAGGGCAAAGAAACAAAAATGATTGACGGTGAGGAATATGTGTTTGAAAAAGCACTGAAGGCTGATGTAGCTATTATTCGTGCTCATAAGGCAGATAAGTTAGGAAACCTAGTATACTACAAAACTGCACGAAACTTTAATCCTTTAATGGCGACGGCAGCTAGCACTGTAATTGTTGAAGTGGATGAATTAGTAGAGCCTGGTGAATTAAATAGCGATGAAATTATAACTCCACATTTATTTGTAGATCGCATTATTTTAGCGAAAAAGATTTTAACGAGGGAGGGTGTAGTAGAAAATGATTAACCCAATTCAAGAGCAAATAGCAAAAAGAGCAGCAGAAGAGGTGCAGGATGGACAAATTATAAATCTAGGAATTGGTATTCCTACATTGGTGGCTAAGTACGTTGACAATAACAATGTCTTCTTCCATACAGAAAATGGGATGCTTGGCGTAGTAGGGGTCGATGAGGAGGATGTTGATCCCAATATTGTGAATGCAGGAAAAATGCCAGTTGGAGAGGCAATTGGCTCTTCCTTTTTTAATAGTGCAGAATCATTTGGCATGATCCGTGGAGGTCATGTTGATGTCGCGATATTAGGAGTGCTTCAGGTAGATGAACAGGCACGTATCGCTAACTGGGCAGTCCCGGGGAAAAATATTATCGGTGTTGGTGGTGCAATGGATTTATTAATCGGAGCTAAAAAGGTCATTGTCACGATGTCTCATACTTCAAAGGATGGGAAAAGTAAAATCTTAAAGAATTGCACATTCCCTATCACATCAACAAGAAGCGTAGATACGATAATTACTGAGCTAGCTGTCTTTAGGTCTGTTAAAGGGCAATTACATTTAGTCGAATTAATGCCAGGAGTTACATTAGAACAAGTGCAAAAAAGTACAGAAGCAAGTTTTGTGAATGCTTTGAAATAGGGGGAGGAAACATGAGAGAAGTTGTTATTATAGATGGCGTTCGTACAGCTATTGGTAAATTAGGTGGTTCATTAGTCAATGAAACAGCAGATCAACTTGCTGAAAAAGTGATTCGTGGTCTACTAGAACGAACAAAATTAGATTCAGCCATTATAGATGAGGTAATTTTGGGACAAGCCAAGCAAAGTGCGGATCAATCGAATGTGGCACGTGTGGCTTCATTAAGAGCAGATTTACCAATCTCTGTACCAGGGTATACAGTACATCGTCAATGTGGATCTGGGTTACAGTCCATTAATAATGCTGCCCAACAGATTGCTCTTGGCTACAGCGACATCATTATTGCTGGAGGGACAGAATCAATGAGTACGGCGCCATATTATTTGCGTAATGCTCGCTATGGATATGGTGTAGGAAATGCTTCGATTCTAGATCCGAATACAGAAAGTCAGCCAGGGTCTCAGCCCTTTGAAGTATATGGTATTACTACAATGGGCGAAACAGCAGAAAATTTAGCCGAGAAATATGCTATTACTCGTAATGAACAGGATACCTTTGCTCATCGAAGTCAGGAGCGAACAGCTAATGCTCAGCAAGAAGGGTATTTTATTGAACAAATTGTTCCGTATGAAGTGAAAAAGAGAAAAACAGTTGAGATTTTTAACAAAGATGAGCATCCATTTTTATCAAGTGAAGAGAAGTTGAGTACACTAAAACCTGTTTTCCGTAAAGGTGGATCTGTTACTGCTGGAAATAGTAGTGGACGGAATGATGGTGCGTCTGCATTGTTACTAATGTCCAAAGAAAAAGCATTAGAGCTAGGATATCGACCAAAAGTAAAAATTCTTGCCCAAGCATCTGCTGGCGTAGACCCTACAATCATGGGAATTGGTCCAGTACCATCAACAATCAAAGCTTTAAAGCAAGCGAACTTAACGATACAGGATATAGATGTCATTGAATTAAATGAAGCCTTTGCTGCCCAATCAATCGCAGTAATCAGAGAGCTTGGATTAGATATCAATCGTGTTAACCCCAATGGAGGGGCTATTGCAATGGGACACCCAATTGGTGCAACAGGTGCCATTCTAATGACAAAGCTCATTCATGAGCTAGAACGAACAGGTAAGCGATATGGGCTAGTCACTTTATGTATAGCTGGGGGTCTAGGTATAACAACTATCGTTGAAAATTGCCAGCTATAAATAAACACCGAGTATTTTGACTCGGTGCTAGATATTTAGTAATCCTTTTGAATTTTTTCTAGGTATCGCTTTTGTGCAGATTTTAGTGCCACTACAACAGAACCGCTTGATGGAGCATAATAGTGGTCATCTACACGAGCAATTAACTCGTCAATATTGGCTGTAAGATCAAAGCCAATCAACATACGTTTAAAGAAATCTTGGGCAAGTCCAGTGATAAATGTAAATTCTGCATTAATAATATGATGAGTTTCTTTATCAATTTCTAACACAATGCCAGCATGCTTGTACATTTCATACATGGATGTGCCTTGGGGAGCTTTTGCATAAGCAGTCACTAAAATACTAGTAAGTTTTTGCAAGGAAATGACCTCCAAAATGGATAGATTGTGATTATAGTTTATCATTTTTTATCGTGGAAGAGCCACTTCCCAAAAATTACTTAGTCATACACAACAAGGGGGAGAATAGTATGGAAAAGTTAACGAATTTTTTCACAAATATTATGAAGAAATATTTGCCAGATCCTTTTGTATTTGCAATTGGGTTAACATTAGTAACATTTGTTTTAGCATTAGTTGTTGAGGATATTAGCTTTGTAGATTTAACGACAGCCTGGGGTGGCGGATTTTGGGATTTACTAGCATTCACAACACAAATGGCCGTTATTCTTGCTATGGGTTATGTACTAGCTACAGCTCCTATCACTGATAAATTTTTAAATAAAATTGCCAGTATGGTTCATACACCTAAGACTGCAATTATAGTGGCAACACTTGTAGGCGGTATTGGTAGTTATTTAAACTGGGGTTTTGGTTTAGTAATTGGTGGGATTATTGCGAAAAAATTAGCATTACAAGTTAAGGGAGTTCATTATCCATTAATTATTGCTGCAGCATACTCTGGCTTTACTTTTTATGGATTAGGTTTATCAGCTTCTATCCCAATCCTTATTTCAACACCTGGGCATTTTTTAGAGGATTCAATGGGCCTAGTTACACTTTCTGAGACAATTTTCAGTGTACCAATGATTTTAACAACAATCGTCCTTTTAATTACATTACCTTTATTTAATGCGATGCTACATCCTAAAGATCCAAGTAATGTGATTGAAATTGATCCTGCATTATATGCGGATCAGCCTAAGGCAAAGTTAAATCTATTAGAAGAGAATACACTGGCTAATAAATTAAATAATAGCCGTATTTTAGCATATGCAATTGGTATTCTTGGACTAATTTACATTGTTATTTATTTTACAAATGGCAGTTCGCTAAATTTAAATATATTAAACTTCATTATTTTATTCGTGGGAATTATTTTACTAGGTACACCTGCAAAATATGCTGAGCATTTAGCAGATGGTATTAAAACAATTTCAGGGATTGTACTTCAATTCCCATTCTATGCAGGTATCATGGCTATTATGGCTGCTTCTGGTTTAGTAGATACAATTGCCAAGGTATTTGTTGATTTATCAAATGAACAAACATTACCGTTTTGGGGCTTAATTAGTTCCTTCTTTATAAATTTCTTTGCACCATCTGCTGGTGGACACTGGGCGGTTCAAGGACCATTTATGATTGATGCAGCAAAAGAATTAGGAACATCTTTAGCAGAGACATCCATGTCTGTTATGTTAGGGAATGCTTGGAACGATCTAGTACAGCCGTTCTGGATATTACCAGCATTAGCACTTTCACGTTTAAAGCTAAAAGATATTATGGGCTTCCTTGTTATGATTATGTTCTTTGTTGGGGTTATCTATATTATTGCTACTTTAGCTTGGTCATACTTATTTTAGTAGACAGAGAGCCTTTATCTTCATTTAGCAAATGTTATTTGTATCGAAAGCATAGCGAAAGATGTTTTATGCGCGTAAGCGGAGCGACAGCAACATATGTTTTCTGAAGCGAAAGCAAAGCGGCAGCTACAATTATGCCAAGGCGAAATGATATGAAGGCTCTCCAAACAAGGAGGAGTATGAATGTCTATCATATATCAAGCCCTCTTAGTAGAAGGGGCTTTAACAAAAAAGAATAAAGCATTACTAATGGTTGGGTTATTTGCGGCTAGACGTGAAGAAAAGGAAATGATGCATTGTGTAGAGTTAGCAGTTGAAGCAGGCAATAGCGTTGTTGAAATTGCGGAGCTTATTGCATCAGCAATTATTTCAAGAGGTATTCCAACATGGTTGTCTGGTATAGAGGCAATTGCATATGCAGTTAGTCTTTCAGAGGAAAGCAAAATCCATCTAGTAAGTATAGATGAAGTAGCTACATTTTCTTCACAGCAGGAATGTATTAACTACTATCAAACAGAATTCGAGGTTGTGCCGAACTGGATTCAATATTTAATTGAATATGCTCCGGATATATTGTTGAAGTATAGCAATCTTCGTACGACTTCTCTACGTGATGGGGCAGTATCGCGTTTGCTAAAGGAATTATTATTATATGCCATTAATGTTTGTGATGCATATGACAAGGGGATTTCAATCCATAAATCAAATGCCTCAGCACTTGGAGCAAATGCTGCTATGTTTGACGAGATCAAAGCACTATGTATTTATGCAGTTGGTTTAAAAGCCATTTGGAATGATACCGATAGAAAAGCTTAAAAAGGGGATTTAACCATGAAACGAGTTCTAATCATTGGTGGGGGCTTTATGGGCTCTGCAGTCGCGAAATATTTAGAACAAAATAATGTAAGCGTATTCCTATTTGAGCCAGATGTAGAAAGATTGCAACAGTTAAAAGAACAGCCTGAATTGCAAAACATTACTTTTCTGCATCAACTTGAAAAAATAGAGGGCTTAAATTATGTCATAGAAGCAATTATAGAAAATTTACAGGTCAAACAAACTTTATTCGAACAATTAGATTTATTCTTTTCAAAAGATATAACGTTTTGTACCAATACATCGAGTTATCTTATTAGTGATGTTGCTGAAAAAATGGTGCATAAAGAGCGCTTGATAGGAACACATTTCTTTTCGCCAGCTCATATTACGCCTTTAGTAGAGGTCATTCCTAGCCCTTATACATCAAAGGAAATAGCAAACGATATGATGCTGTTTTTACAAAGTACTAAGAAAAAACCTGTACTACTAAAACGAGAAATTGAAGGTTTTGTAGCGAACCGTTTACAAAGTGCACTTGCACGAGAGGCAATGTCATTAGTTGAGAGGGGAATCGTTTCTGCGGAGGAGTTAGATTTTATCGCTAAAATGAGCTTAGGTGTTCGCCTAGCAGATACGGGACCACTCGAACAACGAGACATTAACGGATTAGATACACATTATGCTATTGTCAATTACGTTTACCCAACATTGGAGAATGGGACAAAACCTTTGACAATCCATCAAGATAAAATTAATGCGAAACAATTAGGTATGAAAACAGAGCAGGGTTTTTATAATTGGTCATCCATTGATAAACAACAATACTTAGCAAAAAAGGAAAAGACATTGAGGGATATAATTAAGCTAATTCAGTAGTAGCCGTTGTGTCGATGTTAAAAGTAGAATGGGAGTTGACCTGAAAGATGGAATATCAAGCATTAGTAAAATGTACATCACAGAAAAAAGATGTTCAATTTAAAACATATAAAGTTCCTGAATTAAAACACAATGAGTGTTTATTAAAGGTAAATGCGGTTGGAGTATGTGGTAGTGATCTTCATATGTACGATGGTCACGGTGGATATGACTGGGTCA
>Ga0213825_1001370_pt1 | contig 16689 bp, 16 predicted proteins | sample MC6MC0900MG_FD_179896 | JGI IMG/M metagenome (GOLD analysis project Ga0213825, IMG submission 179896) | Enriched soil aggregate microbial communities from Iowa State University, Ames, United States - MC6-MC0900-MG | ecosystem: Environmental > Terrestrial > Soil > Unclassified | place: USA: Iowa... | reverse complement strand
CTAGAAAATTTGCTTTTGACAATTTTCTATATCCTGATAAAGCATCTTAATGATTGCTGTATAAAGCTTTGGGTAGTTAAGGAGGGAAATCATTATGCCACGTAAATGTGTAGTAACAGGAAAGAAAACAACCACTGGTAACGCACGTTCTCACGCTATGAACGCTAATAAGCGTACATGGGGTGCTAACCTACAAAAAGTACGTATTCTTGTTGATGGAAAGCCTAAGCGTGTTTGGGTTTCTGCAAGAGCGTTAAGATCCGGTAAAGTTGAACGCGTATAATAATGAAATGAAATGGGCATCCAATCGGATGTCTTTTCTTTTTGAACAAAAAAGTACAATTTAATTTCTAGTCTCCTTCTTTACTATTCCCAATTGCCAACATAAAAAGCACCCATTAAAACGGGTGCCAGTAGTTTTTGGCATGTTCAATCACCATTATGATAAAGCTAATTTTTTCTACTCGTTCTTCTTAAACGCGCCAATCATCGCCCGGACAAGTCCGCCTAAAAATCTCGGCAGTTTAATTGTATAAAATTTCATACTGTCCCTCCTCACAAATCTCCCCAGCTTATTCCATTTACCTTTTTCGAACGCCCTACATTTTATTCAAACGAACGAAATCAGTACCTAAAACATTAAAGCTTAGGCGCCTTGTTCAGGGGCGATACAGGGAGAATTATCGACTGGCAAGCAGAGCGAAGGCAGAAGATTAGTCTCCCTTAATGCGTACAGAAAGCGATAGCTTTCTGTAGCCAAGCATAAGACGAGCCGGCGAGAAGGTTGCTCTTTAACCTTCTTGACGGATTGGCTTATACCATAGAGCCCCTAGGCGCCGGAGCTAGATAAAATTAATAATGCCTATTAATCGTGACTTCTTATCACTATTAATATGCCTTCTGAAAATGAAAAAGTACCATAATCATTAATAAGTTCATTACTAATACATAGTGTGGAACCTAGAGAAATATGACGGTTTTCCAAGGGAAATTTAAAGCCTTCAAGCGTAATCCCGCTGACTTCAAGTGTCAAAGGAACAAAGGATATATATTTTTGTGCCTTTATTTTTTCAATTGTATAACTGCCTGGCTCCTTCAAAAAAACGATGTTATGACGATCAATTAGATAGACATTAGCAGAATTTTTTTCTTTGAGTGGATTTAGTAACAGATGTACATTTGCCAATAAATGATCAAGCCTGCCCCCAGTCGCCCCGAATAAACGAATGCTCGTTGGTTTCTGTGTCAGCGCCCAATTGAGAGCAAGCTCCATATCGGTTTCATTCTTTTCCGGATTATATCTCTTCAATTCTGATACTTGCCTTTCAATGAATACTAATTCTTCCGGTGAAACCGAATCGAAATCACCAAAAGCAATTTTTGGTTTAATGTCTCTTTTTAACAGATGAAATACGCCGCGGTCAACACCAATCCAAATGGCGTTTTCCTCTGTATAGTCTGTTAAATCAGGTAGTAGTTCCTCAGGGCCACCGGCAAGTATATTTATAATCATCAGACAAACTCCTTTTCAATATAGAAAAAGCCAGCTGCAGTAGCCGGCTTAGCCTCTAATTAGCGAAATTGCCTTCGCATAATCATCCTGATTGTAAATTGCTGAACCAGCGACAAGTACATTGGCGCCGGCTTCCATGCATTGTTTCGCAGTCTCCGGATTGACTCCGCCATCAATTTCAATCTCCAGATTTACCCCTTTTTGTTCAGCCATTTCTTTTACTTTTCTTATTTTCGGAAGAACCTCAGGAATGAATGCTTGACCCCCAAAACCGGGATTGACTGACATTAGTAACACCATATCAATGTCCCCGATTACGTGTTGAATGGTTTCCACTGGAGTAGCGGGATTTAATACGACACCTGCCTTGATCCCAAAAGATTTGATACTTTGAATGGTTCGGTGAAGATGCCGGCATGCTTCCACGTGTACAGTAATATAATCAGCCCCTGCCTTAGCAAAGGCCTCAATATATTGATCAGGGTTTTCAATCATTAAGTGCACGTCTAGCGGCAGCTTCGTAATCGGACGAATAGCCTCAACAATAAGCGGTCCTATCGTTATATTAGGAACAAAATGACCATCCATAACATCAATATGAATATAGTCTGCTCCCCCTTCCTCAACAGCTAGAATCTCTTCCCCCAATTTTGAAAAATCGGCAGAAAGAATAGAAGGTGCAATTTTTACCATGTTAATACCTCGGCTTTCTATCTTTAATTTCCTGTAGGAAATCCAGATAATGTTCGTAACGATATGCGGGAATTTCACCTGACTCAACCGCAGACTTCACAGCACATTTTGGCTCAGTCACATGTAAACAGCCCCGAAATTTACAATTCTCGCTTGCTCGTTGTAGTTCAGGAAAACAATACGATAAATCTTCCGTTTCAATGTTAGTGAACTCTAACGAGCTAAAACCAGGTGTATCGGCAATAAGTCCATTACCGATCTTCATGAGTTCTACATGTCTTGTTGTATGCTTTCCTCTTCCAAGATGGGACGATATATCATTAGTTTTTAATTCAAGGTCAGGTCTTAAGACATTCAGTAACGATGATTTCCCCACACCTGATTGCCCAGCAAAAACAGATATCTTATTTTCAATATGTGGATTTAATTGTTCGATACCTGCTTCGGTTTCAGAAGAAGTTAAAATTACTTCATAACCAGCTTTTTTATATTGTTTAGCGTATTCTGAAATCATCTGCATTTGATCATTATTAGTAAGATCAATCTTGGTAATACAGATTAGTGGTTCAATGTGATTAAATTCGACCAAAACAAGAAAGCGATCCAATAAAACCGTGCTAAAGTCTGGCTCCACTGCTGAAAAAACAAGAATGGCCTGATCCACATTCGCGATCGGCGGTCGGATTAATTCATTTTTCCGCTCTTTCACTTCTAGAATGTACCCTTCCAGATCATTTTCAGCTTGAAAAACGACCTCATCCCCCACAAGCGGGGAAATTTTGTTCTTTCTAAAAACGCCCCTACCTCGACATTGAATTAAGTTCTTATCTTGAAGAACATAATAAAAACCGCTTAACGCTTTGACAATTTTCCCTTCAGGCATAGCCACACTCCTTGCCCTAATACTTACCAAGTAATTACTTTTCCATTTAAAATCTGAGCGAATCCTGACCTTTTTATGCAGGAGATTGCATTACTATCTATTCTGTATCTGAATAATATTTCTTCTCATCAATAATGACCTTAGTATCGCGAATGACTTTGTACCCAGCTTTTCCGCCATATGGGATTAATAATTTAATATATTTCTTGTAGTTTTCTGTAATATAAAAGGTTTCTGCCGGTTCTGTCATACTGTGCTGCATATCCTCAATGAATATTGTAACCGATTGTTTTTGCCCTGGCTCTCCTGGAACAGCTGGTTCATAGGGAATTGTTAATTCAATGTTAACCTCTTTAGGCGGTTTTTCTTCTTTCCCCTTTGAAATGATTACCGTCACCTTGTCACCTTTTTTCATTTCTGTTCCTTTTGGCGGAGATTGGGATATTACCATACCTGCAGAGATTTTTTCATCAAATTGTTCTTGTGAAGCGTCTAAATTCAGCCCTACCAGGGAAGCGTAATCTTGAGCGCCTTGTAAGTTGTATTGAGTTAAATCCTTTAATACAATTTTTTCGGGCCCTTTGCTGACTTCAAACTCTAAGACCGTCTCTTCCGGAACAACCTTTTTCCCACCTAAGGGATTTTGGCTGATAATGGTCCCTGGATCACTGTCATCCGTCTTCTCAGTTTTCTTTATATCCTTAAAATTCTGATTATCAAGTAAGCGGATTACATCTTCATATTGCCGTCCTACATAATCAGATAGTTCATATTTTTCTTTTCCCGAGCTGATATATAGAGTAATTAAGGAATTTTCCTTTACCGTTGTGCCAATTTCAGGAATTGTCTTGATTACTCTTCCCTTTTTTACGTTTTCATCGGTAATCTCAACTTTTTTACCGGCCGCTAATCCTTTTAGCTTAAGCTTGGAAATGGCATTGTCTACATTCATACCACTTATATCTGGTATTTTCACGTCCTTTGCAGGTAACATACCAGGTAAAAATAAAAAAGTTAATAATCCTAGAATGGCAAGTACTAGGAAGGTAGATATTAAGACAATCGGCCACTTTTTTCTTTTTTTATTTTTTGCTTTTCCTTTTTTTTCTGCTTTTTTCGGGTTGGGTGCAGGTTTTTCGTTACTATGGACCAATGTTTCATCTAAATTTTTTAATGGCTGGTGATCGGTTATAACAGGGATTGCCTTTGTGGCCTCATTATCAATTGGGATGGCAAACTTCGGTTCATCCATCCTTTCCAGATCAAGGGCTGTTCGTAAATCTTCTTCCATTTCATCCACACTATTATAACGATGAAATGGATCTTTGGCAGTTGCCTTTAGAACAATATTTTCAACACTTTGTGGAATGCTGGGGTTCCATCTCCTTACAGAAGGGGTTTCTGATTGAAGATGCTTTAAGGCAATCGAGACTGCTGACTCCCCTGAAAACGGAAGCCTGCCTGTCAATAATTCGAACATTACTATCCCAAGTGAATAAATATCAGATTTCCTGTTTGCCATCCCGCCTCTTGCTTGTTCGGGTGATAAATAATGAACTGAACCTAGTACTGAATTGGTCTGTGTTATACTTGTAGCACTTAGAGCCATCGCAATACCAAAATCCGTGATTTTTACATTACCATCATGATCAACCAAAATATTATGGGGTTTAATATCACGATGTATAATATGGTTTTGATGGGCATGGGAGATCGCTGAGGTAAGCTGTCTCATGATTCCAATGGCATCTTCCACTCTTAAAGGGGAATTTTGCTGTATGTATTGCTTTAAGGTTTGGCCATCGACAAATTCCATCACGATATAATATAGATCATTTTCCTCACCAACATCAAAAATATTAACAATATTTGGATGCGCAAGACTTGTTGCCGATTGTGCTTCGCGGTGAAATCTACGGATGAACTCTTCATCATTTGCAAAATCAAGGCGAAGCATTTTAACTGCTACATCACGGTCAAGGATCATGTCATGGGCTAGGTAGACATTGGCCATGCCACCTCCGCCAATCATATCAAGAATTTTATAGCGGCCGCTTATTCTTTTCCCAATTAACATTTATCTTCACCCTCTTTCGTTATTATCATCGAACTCTAGTATGATAAGGGTGATGTTGTCTTCTCCACCATTTTCATTTGCTAAGTTAATTAGTGATGAAGCCTTTAGTTCCAATGAGCCTTCAGTTTGTAGAATTGATACCATCTGTTCTTCTTTTACTTTATTAGACAATCCATCAGAACATAAGAGAAGGATGTCTCCTTCCTCAAACATGATCGTTTTCGTATCTATCTTTACATCTGATTCAGTACCTATTGCACGTAAAATAACATTTTTCCGCGGATGATGCTCCGCATCCTCCCTGGTGATTTGCCCTGTTCGTACTAATTCATTTACAAGTGTATGATCTTCCGTCAACTGCTGAAACCCACTATCATTGTAAATATAACAACGACTGTCACCCACATGGGCAATCGTAGCAAAATGATTTGTGGCTATCACGGCTTCAATCGTTGTCCCCATTCCATCACATTCTTTATTGTTATTTGCATGTTCAAATACCAATTGATTTACCTCAAGAATATGAGTTTTAAGCCAATTTCCAGCATCTTCTGCCGTTTGAATACCTTCAGATTGCTCCCACAATTCTTGTAAGTGAGAAACGCTCATTTTACTAGCCACATCACCGGCTCGGTGGCCGCCCATACCATCTGCTACAATGGCTAGGCGTTGACCATCCTGGTTGACAAAAATTCCACCACTGTCCTCATTATTTTGCCGGACTCTGCCTTGATCCGTTTTAAAAACAGCCTTCACTACCGTCACCTCGTCTCCTCTTTCCGCTCCTTTGCACGAAGTTGTCCACATGCTGCATCAATATCATGACCGTGCTCTCGGCGAATTGTCACATTAATTCCGCGTTTTTTCAATGTTTTTTCGAAAGCAAAAATTTTGTCTTTTGGTGTACGTACATAGTCCCTTTCAGGAACATAGTTAACCGGAATAAGATTCACATGGCATTTTATTCCTTTTAAAAGTTCTGCCAATTCCTCCGCATGTTCTGTTGAATCATTTACACCGCCAAAAAGGCCGTATTCAAAGCTAATTCGGCGACCTGTCTTATCGATATAATACCGCACCGCTGTCATTAAGTCATCAAGTTTATATGCCTTGTTAATTGGCATTAACCTTGACCGTAGTTCCGTATTTGGAGCGTGCAAGGAAATAGCAAAATTAATTTGCGTGTTTTCATCCGCAAATTGATAAATTTTTGGGACGATTCCACTAGTCGAAACAGTAATATGACGGGCCCCAATATTTAGCGATTTGTCGTGATTAATGATTTTTAAAAAGGAAAGCATGTTGTCGTAGTTATCGAACGGCTCTCCTATCCCCATGATTACCACTGAGTCCACCCGTTCTTCTGTTTCATCAAGGGCTTGCTGTACCTTAACCACCTGTGCAACAATTTCACCTGCTTCTAGGTGTCTTTTTAAGCCGCCAAGTGTAGAGGCACAAAAGGTACAGCCAATCCGGCAGCCAACCTGCGTCGTTACGCAAACTGAGTTTCCATAATCATGGCGCATTAGCACTGTTTCAATGGAGTAACCATCCTGTAGCTCGAATAAGAATTTAATCGTTCCATCGGAAGACGTTTGCTGAATAACGGTATTTAAAGTAGTGATTTGAAAATGACTTGTTAATTTTTCTCTTAAACTTATGGACAAATTACTCATTTCTTCAAATGAAGCAATTCTTTTTTTATAAAGCCAATCATATATTTGTTCAGCACGAAATGGCTTTTCTCCATTCTCTTCCAGCCAGTTTTTTAATTCGTGCAGCTCCAGTGAGTAAATCGATGGAAGCTTATTTTCTATTGTTGTATTTTTCTCAGTTGTATTTAATTGTACCAACTGTTACACCTTCTTCCTCTTGTCTAGCTTCAGCGCCTAGGGGCTCGAGGTCATAAGCCAATCCGTCAAGAAGGTTAAAGAGCACCCTTCTCGCCGGCTCGTCTTACGCTTGACGCCCCTGGGCAAGGCGCTTACGCTTTTCTTAAAACCGAAATGTAGAAACCATCTGAACCAAAATCCTGCGGGAAAATTTGCAAATCATAACCAGTTATTAGTGGTTGTACAGCTTCAGGCATCCGCTGTTTGAAAGTTAAATCTCCTTCAAACTCCGGATTATTTTCTAAAAATTTCTTAACTGTGTATTCATTTTCTTGTTTATCTACTGTACAAGTACTATATACAAGAATGCCGCCTTTTTTCAATAATGGAGCAACTGCTGTGAGTAATTCTTGTTGAATGTTGCTTAACCGTTCGATATCTTTTTCAGTTTTTGTATATTTCATGTCTGGCTTCCTTCTCATCACACCTAGACCTGAGCAAGGAGCATCGAGCAGAATCCGATGAAATGATTCATCCTTGAACTTTTCCTGGATAAGTCTTGAATCAGATACATTTGTTTTGATATTTGATAATCCTAAACGCCGGGCATTATCATTGATTAATTTTACTTTGTGCTGATGCAGATCAACAGATATCACTTCACCGGTATTTTGCATTTTTTCAGCAATATGTGTGCTCTTCCCTCCAGGGGCGGCACATGCATCAAGGATAAATTCATTTTCCACCGCGCCTAATGCATAAGCGGCAAGCATCGAACTTTCATCTTGTATCGTAAGCATTCCATAATTAAAGGCAATTGTGGAAGCGAGGTTCCCCTTTAACGACCTAATCGCCTCTGGAATGATTGGACTTTTTTCAATTTGAAAACCATCTTCCTCTAGTATCGCTATACATTCATCTCGAGTTATCTTTGTACGATTAACCCTGGCCGTTTGCAATGGTGCTGTTAAGTTGATCTCACACATTTCTTTCGTTCTGTCATATCCAAATTGGTGAATCCACCTGGTTACAAGCCATAAAGGGTGACTCGTTTCAAGTGATAATCTTTCGGCAGGGTCAGAAACCTCACTAAAAGATGGGAGTCCTTCTCTCTGTATGCTCCTTAAAACTCCATTTACCAAACTTGCGATTCCTTTATGACCGCGATTTTTGGCAATTTCCACCGCTTCATAGATTGCTGCTCGATCAGGAATTCGATCAAGGTAAACCATTTGATAGAGAGTAAGTCTTAGTAAATGGTGAACCCAATTCGCTAGCTTTTTATTGTCTTTAATGAAAGGCATTAAAAAGAAGTCTAACGCCATTCGCCTTTGCAATGTTCCATAGGTTAACTCTGTTAGTAAACCAACGTCGATTGCTGACAATTCGTTTTTTTCAATCACGTTGTTAAGCAGCAAATTGCTGTATGATTGATTTTTCTCAATCGTTACGAGAAGATCCATGGCGATGGCACGTACATTTTTATTCGTTGAAGTCATCTTATTCTCCCAATTTGCTTCCTAATGAAATTTTTGAACCCGCACCCCGTAAAAATTGTTCACACGGCATCTTCGTTTTCCCGGAAGGCTGAAGTTCGATGATTTTAATGGCCGTTTTATTACCTGTACTTACCGTAAAGCTATCAGTGTCTATTTTTATAATGGTTCCAGGCTCTTGTCCCTCCAAGCCAGCTACCATTTCGGTCCGCCATATTTTTATGACCTGACCCTCCAAAGTAGTAAATGCAACGGGCCACGGGTTTAATCCACGGACATGGTTATAGATTTCTTCACCCGTTTTCCCCCAGATAATTTTTTCCTGCTCCCGCTTAATGTTGGCAGCAAATGTAGCATCCGCCTCATGTTGCCGTTTAGGAGTAAGACGGCCTGCTAGTAATAGCGGTAAGGTTTCTGATAATAATTTTGACCCCGCAGTACTTAACTTTTCATGTAGGATACCAACATTGTCGTCCTCGGCGATGGGCACTTCCACACTTGTTAATATATCGCCAGCATCTAATTTTTCGACCATGTACATGATTGTAACACCGGTTTTCTTTTTCCCTTGCATGATAGCGTAATGTATCGGGGCGCCGCCGCGAAGCTCCGGCAATAGGGAGGCATGAACATTAATACAACCAAATTTAGGTGCATCTAACAGCTTCTTCGGTAATATTTGCCCAAATGCTGCAGTAACAATTAAATCCGGCTGTAATAAAAGGATTTTCGCAAGCTCTTCTTCTTTTCGGATTTTTTCCGGTTGAAAGACGGGGATCCCATGTGTTAAGGCCTCCACCTTCACAGGTGGTGGTGTTAACACTTTTTTTCTTCCTACCGGCCTGTCAGGCTGTGTTACGACACCAATAACCTCATAGCCATCATGGATGATTTGCCGTAATACAGGTACGGAAAAATCAGGGGTTCCCATAAAAACAATTTTCGTCATTCACTTTCTACTCCTTTTAACTCATCTTCCTCTAGGTATCTCGTTACTTTTGTGGTAAATAATATCCCGTCAAGATGATCGATTTCATGCTGTATGGCTCTAGCTAAGAATCCTTCTGCTTCGATGGTATATTTCCTGCCTGTTCTGTCAAAAGCTTCTACCTTTACAAAATCAGGTCGCGTTACTTCACCAAATAGTCCGGGAAAGCTTAAACATCCCTCTGGTCCCGTTTGCTCGCCCGATGTTTCTAAAATGTGTGGGTTAATCATTTCAATTGTTCCTGATTCATCATCAATATCCACAATAGCAATGCGGGCATCTAGACCAATCTGCGGGGCAGCTAGTCCGACCCCATCATACTCAATCATTGTATCGTACATATCATCAAGAATTTTTGCCAGCTTTCGATCAAACTTTCCTACTGCCGTACATGTTTGCTCAAGAATCTCGGCAGGGTAGTTAACAATTTTTCGTATCGCCAAATCTGTTCCTCCATTATGCCAATCTTAAGTTAGCAATTTAATTTATTTTATATTTTTACTATTCATTTTCACCCAAAAATCAAATTCATAACCTTTTAAACAGCTTTGATTCCTTTATGTTTACATCAAAATAAATGGATTTACATCAATTGAAACCTGCAAACCACTTTTCGTATCCTTTTGGTATTGATCAAGGATGGTTTTTAAAGTTTTTATTAGATTCGGTTCCCGTTTGTATTTTATCAGACATTGGTAGCGATATCTATTATTAATCCTAGGTATCGGTGAGGCAGCAGGTCCTAAAACGACTGCTTCCTTGGAAACCTGTGATCGAACATAGCTTACGATTTTCTCCATCGCCGACACGACTGTGACCAGCTGCTCATGACTGACAGTTATAAGAGAAAGATAATAGAATGGTGGATAATGATGCGTTTTTCGAATCATCATTTCCCTTTGATAAAAAAGATCGTAATCCTGGTGTCCGGCAAGTTCAATGCTATAATGTTCCGGTGTATACGTTTGAATAATCACCTCTCCCGGCAGTTGGTGACGTCCCGCCCGCCCGCTAACTTGTGTCAATAGTTGAAATGTTTTCTCAGACGCCCGGAAATCAGGTAAATGCAGCATCGTATCAGCCGAAAGCACGCCTACTAGCGTTATGTTTGGAAAATCCAGTCCTTTGGCAATCATTTGCGTACCTAATAAAATATCTGCTTTGCCATCCTTAAAATCAGTTAATAGTCTCTCATGTGAACCCTTTCGTCCAGTTGTATCAACGTCCATTCGAATGACTCTTGCCTCTGGAAGAATCTTTCCCAGCTCTTCTTCCACCTTTTGGGTTCCGGTTCCAAAATAGCGGATATATTCGCTGTTACACTCGGGACAATGCTTTGGTACAAAACTTTCATAACCGCAATAATGGCATTTCATCTGCTCATTCACACGGTGATATGTCAGCGAGATTTCGCAGTTCGGGCAATTCATCACATAACCGCAGTCTCTGCACATCACAAAGGATGAATGACCACGTTTATTTAAAAATAAAACAGACTGCTGCTTTTTCTCGATTCGATCTTTTAGCATTTCAAACAGCTTCCGCGAAAACATCGAGCGATTTCCATCACGGAGTTCCTCTCTCATATCAATAATCTCCACGGAAGGCAGGTTCTGATTATTCATCCGGTTAGGTAGTGTTAATAGATGGTACACCTTTTTTTGTGCTCTGGCAAATGACTCAAGCGATGGGGTAGCACTGCCAAGTACAACGGGACAGTTATAGTTTATAGCACGTTCAACCGCCACATCTCTTGCATGATAGCGAGGCATATCTTCCTGTTTATAGCTTGTTTCATGTTCCTCATCGATAATAATGATACCGATATTTTCAAATGGGGCAAAAATCGCTGACCTTGCCCCAACTACAACTTTTACTTCCTTGCGCTGAATTTTCCGCCATTCATCATATTTTTCCCCAGCTGACAAGCCACTGTGTAAAACTGCCACTAAGTCCCCAAATCTTCCCTTAAATCGGTTGACCATCTGCGGGGTAAGGGCAATTTCCGGTACCAGGACGATTGCCTCCTGACCCTTTTCGATGACCTCCTGGATGGATTGTAAGTAAATTTCAGTTTTCCCGCTACCTGTGACACCATAAAGTAAAAACACCTCGTGCTGATTCCGTTCAATTGCATTAAGAATCGGTCCGATAGCCGTTTGCTGTCCTTTAGTTAAAGGTAATGGTTTCGTTCGTTCAAATGTTCGATGTTCAAAAGGATTACGATAAACTTCCATTTCAAACTCAGTCAGCAATTTTTTTTCAACGAGGGCCTTTACCGTTGATGCTGATGTTTTTACATCTGCTACAAGTTTCTTTAATTCAATCTCATTGAAGTGTGTAGTAAAATAACGTAATACTTGTCTTTGCTTTTCAGCATTTGCCGGGATTCGATCTATTTCTTTTTTTAATTCGGTTAGTGGTACGGTTGGACGGACATATTTTCGCAGTTTTTTCTTAACACGTTCCTTAACCATATAAATTACTTCTAGGTGCCCACTTGCTGCTTCTCGTTGTAACTGGGGAACAATGTCCATTTTCAGAGCATCCTCCCAGTCGAGCATATTAGCATTTTCAAAAATAGGTTGTAGATTTTCTGATAAATCTACGAGGGTTACCCCTTCTGCAAGCCTGACCTTTTTTTCGTATTTTGCTTTTAACGCAGCTGGCAGCATGACTTGAAAGGCGAAAATTTTAAAGCAAAGCGTGCTTTCAGTCAGCCAGTCACCAAGCTCTAATAATTCCTTGTTTAGCACAGGCTCTAAATCCATAGGTTCTATGATATTTCTTAACTTCTTAAATTCTGATTCAGCTTTTAACTCGACGACAAACCCTTGAATATTTCTCGCGCCAAATGGAACAATTACCCTCATTCCCGGCTGAATGACTTCACGCCATTGTTCTGGAATATAATAATCGAAAGTCCGATCCGTTTGTTTTGTCGGAACATCCACAATCACACTAGCTATTTCCATTTTGATTCATATCCTTCAAAAGAGAAATTGTTTCTTCAATAATCTTTCTTGCTACATCTGTTTTTGACATAAGGGGCAATTCGGTAACCGCTCCGGAACGCTTAAAAAGGGTGACAATATTTGTATCTGTCCCGAATCCGGCACCTGCTGCTTTTACATTATTTGCCACAATCATGTCAGCATTTTTCTTCGTTAATTTTTTCCCGGCATAATCTTGTAGATTTTCCGTTTCTGCGGCAAAGCCAATCAGTACTTGATTCTTTTTTCTTTGCCCCAGCTCGAATAAAATATCTTTTGTTCTTTCAAGTTCAATTGTTGCGTCACCAGCTTGCTTTTTCACCTTTTGTTCATAGGTAACTTTTGGACGATAGTCAGCAACTGCTGCAGTCTTAATTACAACATCCGCTGATTCAAAAAATTCCAAAACGGAATTATACATTTCGTTGGCACTCTCGACCTTTACAAGTTCCACACCAGATGGAGCAGATATTTGGACAGGTCCGGAAATTAGGACAACATCAGCACCTTGTTTTTTCGCCTCTTCAGCAAGGGCATAGCCCATTTTTCCGCTTGAATGATTAGAGATAAAGCGGACTGGGTCAATTTTTTCCCGTGTAGGACCTGCGGTCACGATCACTTTTTTTCCTGTTAGCTGTTTTCGTTCATCCTTAGAAAAAAATCTTTGGATTAATTCTACAATTTTTTCTGGCTCTTCTAGCCGTCCCTTTCCGACATAGCCACAGGCTAGATAACCTTCGCTTGGTTCGATAAATTGATATCCGTATTCAGCCAAAATGGAAAGGTTTTTTTTCACAGCAGGATGGTCATACATATGTACATTCATAGCAGGGGCAAACCACACAGGGGCGGTTGCAGCAAGCATTGTGGTTGTAATCATATTATCCGCTATTCCGCCTGCTATCTTGGCAATCGTATTGGCTGTCGCGGGGGCAACCAAAATTAAATCTGCCCAGTCAGCCAGATCAATATGGGCAATTACATGCGGATTTTTTTCATCAAAAGTATCAGTAAATACTTCATTGCGGGATAGTGCCTGAAAGGTTAAAGGGGTAACAAATTTTTCTGCAGATTCACTTAAAATCACCTTGACTTGTGCCCCAGCTTGAACAAGTTTACTTGTTAATGCTGCTGCTTTATATACAGCAATACCTCCCGTTACACATAATAAAATTTTTTTATCTATGATCATCACCATAATCCCTCACTTCTCGTCCACGTTATCTTTTTTTATTATGCTAGAACTGCATCAAATTTTCATCATTTTCCTATCGTTTTCGGCAAAATTCCTGAAAAACAAATAAAAAAGGCTGACACTTTTAGGAGTTTTCCTTTGTTGTCAGTCCTTCTATCATTCTTTGATCTATTTCATGCAAAGGCTCAAATGGTTACTCAGTAGACGCTTCAGCTTTTTTGGAGATTCGATAGGTAAGTTCACCGCTATAAATTTCCTCTAATGCTTTTCCAACATGTTTATAGGAAACATATTTCGGTAATCTTTCGTCTTTTACTTGTGACATTACCCTGGCACGCTTAGCGGCAACAGAGACTAGGGAATATTTTGAATCAATTTTTTCTAGCAATGAATCAATAGACGGATATAACATATTATTCAACCTCCAGCAATTTTTTATAGCGATGTTCTACTCGTTCTCTGCGGCAATGCTCAGCTGTTACAATTGCCTTCACACGGTCACATGCGAGTTCCACCTGGTCATTTTCAACAACATAATCATATAACTCCATCATTTCAATTTCCTCACGTGCAGATAACATTCGATTATGAATGATATCATCAGTTTCCGTTCCTCTAGTTACAATCCGGTTCTTTAATTCGGTTAGACTTGGCGGCATCAAGAAAATAAATAACCCTTCAGGGAATTTTTCCCGCACCTGACGGGCACCCTTTACTTCAATTTCTAAAAAGACATCTTTCCCGGCATCTAAAGTTTCACGGACATAATCAACGGGGGTACCGTAATAGTTTCCGACAAATTCAGCATACTCTAAAAGCTTGCCCTGGTCGATTAATTGTTCAAATTCTTCTCTAGTTTTAAAAAAATAATCTAATCCATTCACTTCTCCTTCGCGAGGTGCGCGGGTTGTCATGGAGATCGAATATTCAAAAGCTGTATCGGGATGTGAAAAAATTTCTTTTCGAACCGTCCCTTTTCCAACACCAGATGGTCCGGAAAGTACAATCAGCAATCCTTTTTCCTGCATGTTTATAAATCCTACCCTTCATCAATAGTTTCATCACGGTCAGTTAAGCGATGGGCAACCGTTTCAGGCTGTACAGCTGATAGAATGACATGGTCACTATCCATGACAATCACTGCACGTGTACGTCTTCCGTATGTAGCATCTATTAACGAGCCCCGATCCCGGGCATCCTGGATAATTCTTTTAATTGGTGCTGATTCCGGGCTGACAATGGAAATAATACGATTGGCAGAAACGATATTCCCAAATCCAATATTAATTAATTTAATTGACATGGTCACTCATCCAATCATCAATAATATATTTTGACCGTGTTAAACAGTTTCTAAACAATTCCTATTCGATATTCTGAACTTGTTCTTTCAACTTTTCAAGTAAACTTTTTATCTCTACAACCTTTTTGGCGATATTCGAATCATTTGCTTTTGATCCAATCGTATTCGCTTCTCTATTCATTTCCTGAACGATAAAATCAAGCTTTCTGCCAATTGGCTCTTGATCATTTAAAGTTTGCAAGAATTGTTGAATATGGCTTTTCAATCGAGTAATCTCTTCATTAATATCTGCTTTATCGGCAAAAACCGCAACTTCTGTTAAAATTCGCGTTTCATCCAATTGCCCATTAACGAACTCCTGCATCCTTTTCGTTAGACGCTCTTTAAAAGATTGAACAACGAGCGGAGCATATTTTTGAAGTTCAAATACATTAACTTCTAATTGGGAAGAAATAGCCAGCAAATCTTTTTTCAATTCTTCCCCTTCGGCCATCCGCATTTGCTTTAGCAATATCACGGCTTCCTCCACGGCAGAAAGAACTAAATTTTCTATATCCTCATTACCAGCTTCACTTTCTTCAATATGTAAAAGGTCAGTTCGATTAAGCAAATCCTTCAAAGTGATCGTTTCTTCAATCCCGTATTTACTTCGTGCCTGCTCGATGAAATGATAATACTCTTCAATCAGCTTCCAATCAACGTGCACTTTGCGGGTGACGACACCTTCACCTTCAACACTGACATAAACCTCTACCCTGCCGCGGCGGATATGCTGATTTAGTTTCTTTTTTATTTTATCTTCGATTTTTAAGAGCTGTCTTGGCATCCGAATGTTTACTTCAGAAAATCGGTGATTGACTGTTTTTACTTCTACATTTACAGAGAAGGCTCCTGAGTCGGCCTTTCCTCTGCCAAAGCCTGTCATACTTATAACCATCACGTACACATCCAATCTTTGAAAAAATGATCGGCTTTCTATGTAATAAAAAAGACAAAAGGCAATAGAATGGTTTCTATTACCTTTTGGATTATAACACACTTTATTTTGTTTTTCTTAACAAAAATGACCCGGCTAGTAAAAATGTTGGTATGGAAGATAGTCCCACAATCAACAGCCAATCTTTTGCTGCAATCGGCAGTGTGTGGAAAATTGGCTGTAATGGCGGATAATAAATGACAACTAACATTAACACAAGCGACGAGATAACAGCCCAAACAAGGTATTGATTTCCAAAAGGGTTTCTAGAGAGGACAGATTTTTCACTGCGGCAATCAAATACATGAATAAGCTGGGCCATGACAAGAGTCGCAAATGCAACAGTTTGCGCATATGGCAGCTGGGACTGGTCGTCATGGTAGACAATGATAAAGGCTAATAATGTAACAAGACCAATCAGGAAGCCGCGTGATATCACCTTCCAGCCTAATCCGCGTGAAAAGACGCCTTCATTCGGACTGCGAGGTCCCCGTTTCATCACATTCTCCTCTGGACGATCGAGACCGAGTGCCATTGCCGGCAGCCCGTCAGTCACCAAGTTAACCCAAAGAATTTGGATTGGAACTAGGGGCAGAGGCAACGCTAGCAGCATTGCAAACAACATTACCAAAATTTCTCCCACATTGGATGCAAGTAGATAACGAACAAATTTGCGGATATTTTCATAGATGTTCCTGCCCTCTTTTATTGCGGCCTTAATCGTAGCAAAATTATCATCT
>Ga0213825_1001366_pt1 | contig 16738 bp, 9 predicted proteins | sample MC6MC0900MG_FD_179896 | JGI IMG/M metagenome (GOLD analysis project Ga0213825, IMG submission 179896) | Enriched soil aggregate microbial communities from Iowa State University, Ames, United States - MC6-MC0900-MG | ecosystem: Environmental > Terrestrial > Soil > Unclassified | place: USA: Iowa... | reverse complement strand
GAGCTTGTCTGGAGCCGTATGAAAAAATACGGGAAAGCCTTGATTATTACCACACTGACTCAGTCCCTCGGCACGTTCGCCTTTGTGTCTGCCGTTTTCGCAATCGTCTTTGCTGTCAGCGGCATTCCAATTTATCTGGCGTTTATTTTTGGCGGGATCGCGCTGGCCACGGCACCTGCACCGGCGCTTTCCATCGTGCGGGAATTTCAGACCGATGGTCCTGTTACCAAAACGCTGATCCCTATGGCTGCACTGGACGACATGGTGGGAGTGGTCGTGTTTTTTACCACGATTGCCATTGTTGCAAGAAAAGTTACCGGCGGCGGTATGCCGATCTACATGATTCCGGTGATGATTTTCCTTCCGCTTTTGATTGGGGCTGTCACCGGTGTGCCCGCAGGATTCCTGTTAAAAAAGGAACGCTCCAAACCCATGACACTTTTTATCCTCGTAGGGATGATTCTCGTGACTGCGTTCATTGGTTTTATCTGCAACACCTATCTGATGAAGTCGCCGTTACTCAACTTTATGCTGATGGGAATGGCATTTTCAGCAGCCTTTTCTAATCTGGTAACTGAAGAACGTCTGGAGCAGATTGTCCAAGACTTCAATCCGCTACTTGGTGTTTCCATGGTTATTGTAATTTTGAACCTGGGTGCACCGCTTGATTATCATGCGATTCTCGGAGCAGGGCTGTTTACCTTTATCTATATTGTTGCCCGTGCTTTTGGAAAGTATTTCGGAGCGCGGTTCGGTGCAAAAGCAACCGGTCTTCCTGATACCGTACAGAAATATCTTGGTTTTACGCTTTTGCCTCATTCTGGTGTTTCTTTGGTATTTACAGGAATTGCGGTCTCCGTTTTATCGGGTCCTGCACCAGAGTGCGCAAAAATCATTCAAGGCACGATTGCAGCTGCAGCGGTGATTAATGAGATTATCGCTGTTATTACAGCAAAAAAGGGCTTTGAATGGGCAGGGGAATTTCACTTAAAAGAGCAGGTCGATGAGCGGAATATGATTCAGACTGACTGAGAGACTGCTGTATGGGATAGGGAAATACTATCATATATAAACAGAAAACCGGCATTGAGCGTTTAAAAACTCAATACCGGTTTTTCTGTTGAACTTAATTACTTCTTATGTAATGTCATATCACGATAGTCTTAATGATTGTTTCCGGTTAATGCATTTTCAACTGCCATCCGGATCACCTTGCTGGAATTAGTAGCAGATGATATTGCATCCACACCAATGTTTTGCTCTTGTACCATATGATCGACAATAACTTCTGCCGCTTCACCCCTTTCGTGGCGATGTTCTAATAGATTGATGTTAAGTAGAATACCATTTTCAACGGTTACCTCAACTTTGGCATAAATGACTCCGGTATCGCTTTCGCCAATATAAACGCCATCTGGAATAGCGGAAATATCAATATCTTGGAAAACCATCGAATTCACTTGATCTTTATAACTTTTGTATTTGTTGAATATAGAAAAGCCAATAATTATCCCTATGCCAACAATGACTGCTATTACAGTAAGGATAATTTTCTTTTTACTAATTTTTCGATGCATGAACGAACCTCCCCATTTTTTCACAACTCATTACTCTGTTCCTTTGCTAATGACACAATACCCAATAGAGCGGCCTAATGTAATATAATAGTATTGTAACGTAAATCTTTGTCAACTAGAAAAAGTACTTCGATTTAAGATTTAGGAATGTAAATAAACGTCATTGCACATGGATATGGGATATGTTACCATAGTGTCATGGAACAATCGTGTCACTGCAAGGGATTGGCCTTCCATTATAAAGATGGAGGGTTAGCCTTCCATCGTACATAGATGGGAGGTGAAGCATGATGAATTTTGACTTTAAAGACCTTATGGCTTTTGGTATGTTCATTATTGCATTACTTACCTTTATTTTCGTTAACTGTAAGTAGCGTTTTTCTATAAAGTCCCAGAAATGGGCATAGAAAAACACCCTTGTAAAACATTGGCGTGTTTGAGGGTGAATTTCTATCATCAATATGGGCCAACCCCTTGTATTGGGGCGGTTGTTCCTTTTGTATACTCATTTTAGCATATCTGGAAATCAAAATCAAGAGGGCAGCAGGAGTTCTGTTTTTCAGCCCGGTAGAGTCCACTGAATACCTATATAAACGGTCGTTTGCTTGAGCCACAGCTCAATGCAGACGGCCGTTTTATTAAATATGGGGTCAAATAGTCTTCCAATGTCCGTTAGTGGATAATACAGGCAAATGCAATTAAGAACAACAAAACGCAATTTGAGAGCAATATTATTCCAGGAGAATCCATTTTTAATATACTAAGTGAGAAAAATTTAGAATGTTGAATTACTATTCAGCAGGGCCGTACCAAAGCCATATAGAATATCTGATCCCGTATCTAAATGTGGCTAAGCTAAGAACGGATATCAGCATATTCCAGAACAATGGATTGCAAGTACTTATAAAATGATACTTGACTGAAAGAGGGGTTAAAACGTGATTATTGCAATATGTGATGATAACGAACTGGAACTGGAACATTGTAAAAAGCAGTTGGAACAGTTAGCGTCAATTCATCAAGTCGATGTGGTGTTTTCTTTATATCACAAAGGTGAAGAGCTGTTATTCCACATACAGGATCCCAAGAATTATCCGGACATTATTTATCTGGATATGAGAATGAACGGGATACAGGGGGATGAGGTCGCCGGAAAGCTGAGAGGCCAGGGATATAACAGTGAAATTGTGTTTTTCACAGTTTCAAAAGATTTTTATACAACAGCGTTTGATGTCAGAGCATTGCATTATGTAGTGAAAGGAGAAACAACGGTAAAAAAATTCGAAGATATTTTCATACGGGCAGTTAAATCAGTACAGGAAAAGCAAACGGAATACATTATGTGTACAGGCGCCGGTGAATTCCGGAAGATTGAGGTTAAAAAGATTCATTATTTTGAAGTTGTAAAACGGATTGTGACTGTTTACTACGATAATGACCAGTTTAACTTTTATTCGACCATAGGAAAAATTGAATTAAGATTAAAAGATTATGGTTTTGTAAGAGTCCATAAGTCTTATGTGGCGGCTATATCTCATATCAGAAATTTTTCTTTCAAAGAAATAACATTGGATACGGGAGAGGTGCTGCCGGTGGGGAGATACTATTACGCAGACTTGAAACAGGAAATGGACGCATACGCGGAAACGGGAACAGTAGTGTAGTTTGGAGCAAAAAGACTGCTGTTTATCCATTAATTAATACAAGCTTAGATAGATGAAGTAACATAATGCCGTAAGTACTTGTTCATCAGAATAAGGGAAATAACCAAGCTCTACATATAGATAAAATGTTTATTACTACCTGGTTATTTTAAAAGGCAGGATAGGGGGCAGGTAATTGCAATTAAGAAAAAAACTTCTTACTTTGCTGGGTTCGCTGTTGATTACCATCCTATGTTGCACAGTCGGATACGCGGATACGCATCCTGCTTGCACCGGCGGCCCACAGCATGAATTTGAGAGCCATATATTGGTATTAAACTCAGAAGAGTCAGAAGGTCAAGTTGAAAATGTCTGTACATTGTGCGGATATGCTTATATCGAATATCTGCCGTCGACCGGTCATATTTATGGCGACTGGAAAACAGTAGAAGAAAGGCCGGAATCAAGGATAAGGATAGAGCAGAGAGTGTGTCAGGTCTGCCATCGGGCTGAGGTAAGGACGATCAGAATTGAGTCGTCTTTTATAGATTCTGATTCCATTCAGGAAGAGAAGTCTGAGAAGCCTGGTATCAATCAGATGGATTATATATTATCATCATCGGTTGGAGGAGTCTGGATATGTACGCTAGCGGCTCTTTGGTACAATAGTTTGGTTTTCAACTGGTACAAAAGAGAGAGCGCCGCAAAGAACCGAAGAGGGGGTGAGGGCTTATAACAATCAGTAATATGGTTGAATTGATTATTCTGGTATGCAGTATTCCGGCTGCGATCTTCATCGTAACGAGCAGCAACCGAAAGGTCAAAGATCTGGACGGTTTAGGCAGTATTGTGAAAGAAGAAAGCGAAATAGGCGTAGTGGCGCAGTTTTAATTGTGTAATCCAGAGGTGAAGATATGAATAAAAACCAGAAAAGAATTGGGTGGACTGTAAAGCTGTATGCAAGTGCTGTTTTAATAGTAGCCTTGATAGCCGGAAGCGTTTCGTTAGCCTCTTTTGCCGAGATGAATCAGCCGGAAAGTATGTTTGGTGTAAAAGCAGAGGGAAAAAGAGTCAGAACATCGGCAACGCCTTCGCTGGCAGAGGAATCTTTGCCATCGTTATTAACTGCAGGTTATTCGGACCGGAAGAGTTTGCAGGAACTCCTGGAACAGGAAACAGATAACGAGAAAGCTATTATTCCAACATGGTTTCAGGTTTCGTTGAATGGAATTGCCATTGCTGACAGTGATCATTGGAATATTACATTAAAAGAAAATCAGAAAATCAAATCAAGTACCGCCGTTAAACACCAATTAAAGGTGACGATCTATCCGCAAGCTTATGGATTGGGCGACGGAAACAGCGTTACATGGAATCTGGGGCGGATTGAAGGTCTTTCCCTGGACAGTGAATACTGGGAGGAGTTAGTTCTAAGCGGTGGAATCCATGTTGGAGATGTAATGCTTTGCTACACGGAGAACAGTAATGTCATCCTCTATACCGAGTTTAATGAAGCAGTAAACAGGTATTCAAGCATTACGATTACATATTGGTATGATTGTAGTTTTATTTCAGTAGACGAACCGACCTGGATTGTATTTGATTTACCGGGATATGATGAACCTGTTCCAGCAGTGCTTTTACCTGAGAATGAAACTACGATGGAAACAGAAGAAACGAATGAAACTACGACGGAGGAAAGCGGCCCACAGGAAACAACTGAAGCAGAAGCAACTACGGAGGAAACCAGTCCGCAGGAAACAACTGAAGCAGAAGCAACCACGGAGGAAAGCAGCCCGCAGGAAACAACTGAAGCAGAAGCAACCACGGAGGAAAGCAGCCCACAGGAAACAACTGAAACAGAAACAACTACGGAGGAAAGCAGCCCACAGGAAACAACTGAAGCAGAAACAACCACAGAGGAAAGCAATCCGCAGGAAACAACAGAGACAGAGTTAACCACGGAGGAAAGTAGTCCGCAAGAGACACTTAATCCTTCAAAAGCTTATGACTCAGGGGGAAATTCGAGTTCATATATAGAAAAAAACATTTTAGTAAAAGAAACAGCGGCAATTCTGGAAACGGTACCGGAGAGCCTGGCAGCGGCTGAGACATCAGCGGCAGCAACAGATCCGCAGCCAGAAGACTCTAAGACCCAGGAACAAAATTCACAACATACGGAATCAGCAGAAGATGCTGATGAATCAGCCGGGGTATTGGATATCGATCTACTTATCGGTACAGAAGTAGCTACCGGCCATGGAACTCAGTACCAGGCACTTCCGAATGAGATACTTACATATAAAATGGTGTTTCGCAATGACGGTATAGATGAGATTAGGGATATTCGTATCCGCGATTATCTTCCGGAGCGTACCAGTTTTGTTTCAGCGGGAGGGGAAGGGGTATATGGTGTTGCCGATGGGCAGCAGTATATAACCTGGATGCTGGAGAGCATCCTACCGGGAGAAGAAAGGGAATTGACCTTTCAGGTAAAGGTGTTTCTATGTACACCGACGGATTTTCTGTTCAGGAACCAGGTTTACTGGCAGGCTGATGACAGCAGGTCGGTAAACAATCCGGAAAGTCCTGAGAATCAGTTGGACTTTCCAATCGTCACTATTGGATAGAAAGGATTATCCTTTTATCACATAATTAAAATTTAACAAAAAGGAGAGAAAGAAAGATGAAGAAAAGATTCATGACAGCATTATTAACGGGTGCGATGGCAGCAAGCATGGTGATGCCGGCAATGGCAGCGCCAGGTGATCTGGGAGTAGGTGCTGTTCCTGTATCAGACGGCACAGAGGTATGGGCAGGTATTGTTATCGATGAAGCGAATATGGATGCAAAAATTAAAGTAGAAGTTCCAACTTTGTTTGCATTCGTAGTAAAAGGTACTACGGATGCAGCTAATACCGCTGGCATAGCAGACGGAGACCTTTATCTTCCGAATGTAAAGGTTCACGTAACTACTCCGTCAAGTGAAGGCAATGCAGTTTATGAACTGCAGACGGTATCAGATGTTACTGAGGCTGGAGAGCTTCCTTTTACAAACTATTCTACCTATAACGATAGTGGAATTAGAAAAGGTCTGCCTGTTACGATTAATGGAAACATCAAGAATGAGGGGAATGCTGCATCCAGAAAATTCTGGACGCATACAGCTAGCAGCGGTATAAGCAATGCGGAGACTGATTTTAAACATTACAATGTAAGTCTTGCTGGAAAGAAATTTGATACTCCAGCATCAAACGGCGGACTTCAGATGACAGATGTGCTTCCTCTGGCGGCACCTGACTTAAATCTGGGCGGTACAGGAGCTAACTTAGATACTGTTACTAAGTATGCAACCATAGGAGAGACTACCTATGCTAAATTTGATGTAAGTGTAGGCGGACAAAAGGGTCAGTACAAACAGGTAGAAGAATCTGCAAAGATTGGTACTATCGTATGGACGATCGGTGCGGAGATTGAAGATGCTAGTGGTAATGTCGACACTGCTCCTAATGAAGATTACCTTGAAGATGTTCAGCCATAATGAATCTTACAGAACGTACATAAATCCTAATAAGGATCAGCCAAAACCCCAGAGAATCTCCGAAAGGAGATTCTCCGGAGCTTTGTTGCAAATAAACTGCAGAGGAAAGATCAGTTTACTTGCAAGAGAATTCCGGAACCAACCAGAATGGAAAAGAGGAAAATAAATGAATCCTATGAAACGATGGAAAAAAAATAAAGTCAGGCTTACGGCAATTGGATTTATTTGTGTGGTCAGCTTATGCTTTTCTGCGTTGGCAGACGAAGGTCCGGCCTCCAATGTGTGGTTGAGTGTAATTCAGCTGCCATCAGAAGCAAGGATATCGGTAACTGTGCCTTTGGCGTATGGATTTGTAGTGCGTGGAAGTGTTGAGGATAGTGACAGGTTCCCGGTATCAGTAGAACATGGAAACTTAATTTTACCGAATGCGAAAGTACATGTCAGCGTACCTTCCGGACCGGAAATAACGGCAGAGTATGAATTGCAGACGATATCGGAACAGGCAATCCCTATCCGGAATTACTCAACGGATGTAAGAAAAGAGCATATAGAAGAAGAGAATCCGCCGAGAGAGGGGCTGCCGATTGAATTAAAGCCTTTTATTGCGGGTTATGGCAGTGATGGAGGAATAACACATTACTGGCAAGCGGTAGGAGATGATCCCACATGGGATGGGACATCGGAACCGACTAATTTTAAAAAATATCAGATGTGGCTTAATGATTTCCCATTTTCTAATCCCGGAAAGATGACAATAAGCTATGAAGATGGAAGCTCGGAACAGAGAGATGGATTCTGGTATGAAGGTACAATTCCTTTGAATGCACCGGAAGATGTTATGGCACATGGATATACCGCAGCAGGAACAGCTCTTATCCCTTCGGAGACATATGTCACGGCAGGTGTCAAAGTAGGCGGAAGTCAGAACGAATATAAGCAGGTGGAAGAGTCGTTAAAAGTCGGAGCCGTTTTTTGGCAGGTGATACCGGGAGAACTTCCCGAAGTGACGCCGTAAGTGAGCCGCAAATAGAAAAAAGTAAAGGAATGGAACGATGGCAGTACAAAAGGAAAAGAAAAAAAATAAGTTGTTATGGATTATTATTTTACTCCTGCTGCTTCTGATTGGAGTTGGAGCAGGGATCTACTATCAGATGACCAAAGACAATAACCTAAGCCGGTTAACAAGAGATGAGCTGGCCTTGGGCGGAATGCTTCCGGGTAAGACAGATCAGGAAATCTCAGATATATTAAATGCCAAGGTGGCAGAAGGTATGGTGGATATCGGAATCGCGGCCGGCCCGATTTTTGAATACGGAGGAAAGAAAGGTCGGATTGCAATTGAGAATATTGCGGCAAACCGTTATTCTTTCCAGACAGAAATCAGGCTGGATGATACTGAGGAAATCATCTATCAGTCGGGTCTGATCGATCCGGGATATTATATTGAATACGCCGGGTTAAATAAAACGCTGCAGGCAGGAGATTATCAGGCGACGGCACACTTCACCACATACTCTCTGGATGAGACGGAGGATAAGATCTCAGAAGTGAATGTAAAAATTGTACTTCATGTGATGGATGGTCTTTTCTATAAATGAAGTTAAAGGACAACAAATTTCGTTATTGCTTAATGCTCATAGCGGTTATTTGCTTGTTTACCGGTTCATTTTTTGCAGGCATGGGTTTACAGAAAATGTTCAGTAATCAAAAGATTCGCAAAGAATATATCAAATCAGATCTTCAATGGAAACAGGAACTGGCAGAAGGGAAAGATGGTGCAATTGTAAGAGATTTGAGAAATCAGGAACTGATCAAAAATATGAAATACGTTTCCATGGAACGTCAGATTTATTTTGATCATTCTGATTCACCCGGAGAAGCCAGGATTGCAAATGACAGAAAGAATCATTTCAGCTGTGAGGTCAGGATTGTACGGGATGCAACCGGAGAGGTAGTCTATGAATCCGGTTTGATAGAGCCTGGATATTATATAGAAGAAATTCACATGACCGGCGGCCTTAAGCAGGGGTTTTATCCCTGTACCGCAGTCTGGAGCTTTTATACAAAAGATGAAGAGTATGCGGGCGATACAGCTTGGAAAGTAGTTGTAATTGTTAAATCTGCGAATAAGAAGTCAAGAGAAAAATAGGCCAGGAACGGAGGCAGATTTATGGAAAAAAAGAAAATCCTTTTATCAGGGCTGATATGGGGCCTGTTATTTTTGTATGCCTGTTTTCCTGTCTGGGCAGATGACCATAGTCTTGGCCAGGGAACAGTGCCAAAAAGAAATGGACAGACCGTAATTATGGCAGGTGTGGTCGTTGATTATATGGGGAAATTGCGTTTTCAGGTCTTAGACAGAGACTCAAATAATCCCATTGAGGGCGTGTCAGTGGAAATCTTTATCCCAAGCCTGAACCGTTATGTTTTGTTTGGCTTAACGGACCGTGACGGTATATATGAGTTCGATGTGGCATATAACATGAATTCTTCTGTAACGGACAGTGACCAGTTCATGAATGTCGATGGGAATTATACATTTAATGGTACGTTAGTGTATCTAAACGATAATAACATTCAGTACCGGGTTTATAAGGCCGGCTGGTTTCCCTACCCTTACAACGGAAGTTATATATTGAAGGGGGATATGGTTCCGGAGACGATTACCATAAAATTATATCAGAAGAATGGCGGAGACAGTGGCGATAAGGGAACAGTACCCGATAAAATTGTTTCGGGAGGAAGTTTTCCCGAAGGAACTCCTTCAGATCAGTTAATACCTCCGTTGGATCATGAGGGAAAAACAGGAACTGGAGGAATCCCCAAAACCGGTGTGGAAGGAACTCTTCTTTATTGGGTGTTTGGTTTCATGTTCTTCCTGCTTGCAGGAGGAGCGATCTGGAAATTGTCAAAGTTGGATAATGAGAGTAAAGAGACGAAGAGGAGAGATTAAGATGAGACAGATAAAAAGATTTACAGCATTCCTTTTGTGCTTACTTATGATCCTTCCCACTCAGGAACTTACAGTTCTTGCAGAAACCATGTCAGCGGAACATGTGCAGATAGAGGAAATGCTGTCAACAGAACCAATGGAAGATGGGTCAGGCAGTATAGAGGAAACGCAGGAATCAGAAAAATCAGAGGAATCAGAAAAATCAGAAGAAGAATCAGAAAACGCCGGAAAGACTTTGTCATCTGAGACATCAGGAACATCAGAAGATGGAGCAGACCGGATCAAGGAAACCCTGCCACTGGAACCAGTGGAAGACGGAGCAGACAGGATCAAGGAAACCCTGCCATTAGAGCCAGTAGAAGATGGAGCAGACCGGATCAAAGAAACCCTGCCACTGGAACCAGTGGAAGATGGAACAGACAGGATCATGGAAACCCTGCCTTTAGAGGTAATTAAGACTGGAATAGACCATATTAAGAAAACCCTGCAATTAGAACCTTTAGAGGAAGATGGATATGCAATTTACTGGAATCCAGGCGACCAGCTGCCCATAGAGCTGGCAACTGCATCGAAAGCATCATCAACTGCAATATCGAATACATCATTAACTGCGACGTCGAAAGCATCATCGAAGGTTTCGTCAATCGCATCCGATGCAACATCCTCCAATGCCGTCTCATCCATGCCCCCCAAGGGAAGAGATACTGCAAATGGCCTGAGTCCGGCAAAGCCTGTAAAAACTCTAGCAAAGGCACTGGAACGAGCCAAAAAGCTGATGAAGAAAAAAGGGTTGGAGCCTTCTGATATCACGATTTACGCAATGAATCCCATGGAAATAGCGGATGGAGAGCTGTACGCGTTAAATGCGGGGAATATCCGAATCGCATCCTGGCCGGACCGTCCTTATGAAAATGATGCGCTGTTTTATGTAAATGGCGGCCAACTGACCTTAATGAATGTTCAGCTGGAAGCAGAAGAGCCTGACCGTGAGCCAGATGAGACAGAGTTGGTCTACGTCCGGGGCGGTGTTTTACAGATGGGTCAGAATGTCAATATTAATGGACGGGTTATCATGGATTACCGCAGCGATGAGGAAGATACCAGTTGGAAAAAATCTGCTTCCACTTCTTCAGATGCCACAAAAGCAAAAGGTAAGGCAGAAGGAGAATCAGGAAGGGAAGACAAAGAAAACAAAGAAAAGAAAGTAGAAATAGCAGAAAAAACAGGAAAACCAGGAAATTCAGGAAATTCAGGAAATTCAGGAAAAGCAGGGAGCAATATCAGCAAATATGATATAGATCCCGGTGAAGAGAATATCAAGCTGCAGAAAGAGAAAAAATTCGCCAGCACATGGAGAGAGCCGATCATAGAGCTGATGGATGGCTTTGACGGCGGAAGCGGAGAATATCTTTTGGAAGTAAAGGCTGCTGACGGAGACGCCGAGTCACGGGAGCTGGTGACCACTCTTTATGCAGACGATACAACAGAAGAAGAATTTTTAAGCTATTTTTCCTTGGTGGAATCGGAAGATTGGAGCCTGCAGGTGGAAGCTGCTTCCACAGTACAGCTAAGGGACACAGGGGCGAAAAGCACGGAATCAGAGGAAAGCATCCTGTTCCGTTCCTTCGATCTGGAAGAAGAGCTCCTGACCAGCAAGACCTTGTTTGCAAGCCGTTCCTTGACTACAATGAAGCCTATTTACTGGAATCCGGGTCCGGAATTCATCTATGGTGGGACAACGTATCATGAGGGTTCCAACACGAATGACGGAACGGTAGCGACAGCTCCCGTTAAAACATGGAACAAGGCTGTCAGTGAGGCTAGGAATGTGAATGGGATCGTCGTAGCCATAAGGTCCCTGAACCTGGGAGTTGCTGGTGCGGAAAACTATCTTGAGAAGAATGGAGATAATGAATTTTATATAAGTTCACCGAATAGTCAGAAGCCCATCCCCCTAGCGACCTGGAGTGTCAGCGGACAGCCGGCAATCATCGTACCGGAGAATCAAACCCTGGTTGTAGAAAATCTTGTTCTTGAAGGAAGATATGGCAGCAGTGGTGCGAATGGCAATATCACAGATGCGCCGACAATCCAGGTAGATAAGGGCAATCTCATTATTGAAGGCAACGTAGGGACCAGTGAGAACGGGTATATCCAGATGACCGCATTTTCCGGCATAGAAGAGCATCCGGTTCAGGTATGCAGTACGGACGAAGCAGAGGATGGTGAATTAAGACTGTTCTTCTCCGGTATTAATGAGAGCATCGAATACCGTTATAAAGACGTGGTTGTACCCGGCGGAGACTTAAAGAAAGAGCTTGAAGAGATTCAGGACCCGGAAGAGAGAATGGACATGGCAGATCTCATGGGCAAGGAATTGCTTAAGAGGCTTAAACTGCACAACGCCAACAAATCTCTTGTTAGCGGCGGCCAGTCAAAGTTTGACTGGATTTTGCGGCAGGACACAGGTGAGGATAATCCTCAGGTAAATCCCCAAAACATAGAGCTTTATACGGAGTACTACTTTGAAGCCGTCTATCTCGACGGAGAAAATGGGGATGATGGAAATTATGGGGCAACCTGTACATACCCGGTGAAGACCTGGGGAAGGGCAAAGCAGATCTGGGAAGAGGAGATGGAGAAAAGCCGGGAGGCAAGGCAGGATGCCATTGATGCAGGCGCAGCGTCTTCGGAAGAATTAGAACAGGTTGCAGACGATTATCCCATGCCGGAGGTGATTTACATCTGCGATACGGTGACCGTGACCGGGAGTGAGCAATGGAGTCTGGAGCAGCAATATGACCCTGTCAGAGCGAGTGACATCACGACGGAAGTCAGAAGTCATATTGATGAATATAAAAGCGGTACCCTAAGACATGAAGACCCCAGGACCATGATTGAGGTAAAAGGAGCTTCAGGCAATCTGGAAATAAAAGACGTTTTCATTCGAAATATGACAGACGAAACCGACAGCGTCACAGTCAAGGTAGTGGATGGAGGAAAATTCACGGTTTCGGGGAATACCGTTTTAAACGGAACCCGCATGGATCATCACGATAACGCTACTTTAAAAACACTCACGTTGGGAAACAATGTGACAATTACCGAAAACAGTACGTTTGTGATGTCGGCGACCTGGGACGGATCCATTGAGTACAAGGAACAGGGAGTGGTTGCTGACGGAAGCGGTGCCGCAGTTGAGATGTATGGCGGTTCGATTCAGAAGAACAATTCCTACCGTGCGGATTATTATAGTGCCGGAAGGACCGACCATAAAGCAGGAGGCGGTGTGGCCTTAAGCGGTGGGGCAACGTTTACCTTGAATGGAGGAAAGATTACCGGAAATCAGGCCTATCAGTATGGCGCAGGTGTTTATCTTAAAGACAGTGGAACGTCCTTTATCATGAAGACCGGTGAAATTTTGGATAACCGTTTTATGATAAGCCGTGTTTCACAAACCAATAGCAGCTATATGGCTTCATATGGAGCAGGCATATATGCGGGAAAGGAAACCACAGTAAGTATTGGTGATGAGGATAGTAAACCGGAGGATACGTCAATAAGCGGAAACAAAGGACGTTATACATGGGGCAGTGGTATCTATGCGGCTGGAGTCCTTAACATTATGAATGCAGCTGTTTCTAATAATGAAAGCGGCGGAAGCGACGTAAACTTGCAGCAAAGTGCTGGAGTTGGAATCTGTATAGGCTCAAATGGTACTCTTACCATGGATCGTGCATTAGTGAAGGGAAATCATGGCATTTTTTCTGCATTTGGTGAGGTAAAGGGTGCCGGTATCTATTTTGCTAATTCATCAAAGACGCATACAATAACTGAAAGTACTATAACTGGGAATGAAACCGGGTATGAATACTCAGCTACGGATGCAAGTCAAAGATATTCTCAGGGTGGTGGTATCTATATTGATGCCAACAATACTCTTAGAATAACAGATACAGAGATTTCTGATAACAGAGCAGCAACCGGCGGAGGAATCTATGCAACCGGAAGTACGTTGACGTTAAATAATACCGTCATAGAGAAAAATGCTGGTGAATTGTTCAGGGATAAAAGGTTTGGTAATGCCGGTGGAATTTACTTTAAAGACGGAACGCTTACTCTGGAAAATGGGATTAAGATTAAAGATAATACTGCAATGCAGGAGGCTGCCGGAATCTATATAGAGGGTACTTCAACAAAGGTTAATATGAAGGGGACCGCTCAAGAGCCAATTATAATCAGCGGAAATAAAATTCTGGGCATAGAATATGGTGGTAATGGCGGTGGAGTCAACCATAAAGAAGGCAGCTGGAGTGCGGAATATGTGGAGATTTATGATAATGTAGCGAAGGGAATGGGAGGAGGTATTTATGCCGCCGGCGGAAATAACGCCTATTTCAGAAACGTGAGCGTATACGAAAACCAGGCAAATACCGGAGCCGGACTGGCGATGTCAAACAGCAGTAACTATTATCTGCAGGAATGTTCCATTGAATCCAATACGGCCACTGACACCGGAGGCGGGATTTATCTGCATGCCGCTACGGTTAATCTGCATCTGTCAGAAAAAACACCTGGAGCTTTTAAATTAGAGAAAAACCATGCGGAGCACACCGGAGGCGGGATTACTGTTGCCGATGGAACTCTTGTAATGGATATTGCAGGACCGATTCAGAACCGCGCCGATAAACAGGGTAGCAATCTTTACTTAAATGGAACGGGAAATTTGAGTATCTTAAATGGAGAGTTTAAGCAACCGACAGCTCCAGTGGCAGATGTGTACAATTTCTATGTCAATGATACGTCAACAACGGTCCATGCGAAGTACTTTGATTTCAGTAAGGTAACGATTGAACGGAAGCCGGGAGCTGCTCCTGATGCGATTCTCTTGAATTCGGGAAATTCTTTTCTGACAGTACTTGTTCCACCACCAGATGATACATTTGGCAGCCTTCCGATAGATTTAAATATTAAAGAGTTCAAATCCGGCAGCGTAGTGCTAAAGCCGGCGGGTAGTCTGGCAGGTGGAGGTATAATAGTAAGTGTGCCTGACTCCGCATTAACCAACAAAACTAATGTGACCAGGCCCTACGGCAATATAACGGATGCATCGACCAATCTGGATTACTATAAAGGCGGTAAGATTCCTAGAAGAAGTATGCTGGGTGGCTATAAGGATGGGATTGACAGTACCAAAAAGAATGTGGTTGTTATTGGTGAAGGGGTATATTTGGATGGAGCAGGACTTGATACCAATGGCGGGACATCACCTGATGATGCAGTCGCAACGTTTGGCAGAGCAAAAGACATTCTGGAAGAACGGATTAACAAAACTTTTGAAGATGAAAGCGAAAAAGGCCTTCCGGAAAATGAGCGGGAAGGGTTTGCGCCGATTATCTATATCTGCGGTCAGGTAACTATTAATGAAAATGACAATTCATGGATACTTGATTATGACGATCAGTTGTTTACAGAGACGAATAAATATTATGCGATGGCGGAAGCAAGATACAACGAGCCTGTGTATGAACCCCAGATATGCAGGTTTGCCTCCTTTACAACTAAGCCTTTAATCAGGGTTGACAGCAACAATAACAACCTGGTGACCTTTACTGTTGGAAAGCTGATTATTGATGGAATGGCGGATAAAGTCGTTCTTGATGATCAGAGAGACAGAAGTCCGGTTATATATGGCGGCAAAAATACGCATGTAGTTCTGACCGGAAATTCTAAAATCAGGAATAATTACTTCAATGTGCTGAAGATTTATGGAGAACTGACACTTGAGGGGGAGGTGGATGAGGAAAACAGGCAGTTATATAATAACCAGGCAAAATATATGGTTAATTTGTATGAAAAAGCTAAAATGACGATGAAGGGATATGCAAGGATTATTACCGACAATACGGTGAACAGGGTCTCTGCCAGTATAGTAGGAAGCGGCATATATGTTGGGGATGATGTACAAACCGCTAATAAGACTTCGTCTCTTGATGTTTCAATCTTTATGGAAGGAAACGCTCAGATTGTTCTTGAGCAGGGTTCCATGCTGATGAGCAGCAGTTTGATCTATTCAGAGTCTGCAAAAACCACCATTGAAATGAAGGGAAACTCCAGAATAGAGGCTGGGAATGGTATTAATAATGCTGTGTTTTTATTTGGTGTAGATTCAGCACTTAAGATGTCAGATCATGCCAGCATTGCGACAGTTGGGAATGGATATTGGCAGAATGGTGTTGAACTGCAAAAAAATAATTCTTTAACGATGTCAGACTGGGCCAATATCACTTATGAAGGGAAACGTGTGAACTCTGGTGCTAGTAATGTAAAGCTGACTTCTGGTTCGGTTAGTCAAACAGCATCAATAAAAATGCAGGATGAGGCAGCGATTGTTTGCAAGGGTACAGGTACTCTCTACCGTTATGGGATTTACCCAAATGGTGTATCCTCCAAGATTGAATTATTAAACAACGCAAAGATTGTAGGTGATGGTTCATCGGGTACTTATGGTATTTATGGAAATTCGTCCTCAGCAGGTAATCTTACAATTTCAATGAATATGGAACCTGATGGTGAACCTGATGAATCTGCTTCCATCATGAAGGTACAATACGGTATTTACCTTCATAGTAGAGATGTTTCTGTCTCATTGGGAAAAATGGCCCAGATTGCTTGTGATAATGTTTCCAGTAATACGTCTTATGGAATATATATGAATCAATGCACAGGTACAACAGATATTTTGCTGACAGATGAAAGTAAGATCAACAAAGCTATCTATGGTATTTACTTTGATACTATTAACAACGATCCGATTAATATTCGGCTGGAAAAGGAAGCAGCTATTGAGCAGAATACAGTAGGAATTGCGGAATCAATGGCGACCGGAAACTCTTCTTATGGGACGCATAAGCTGAACGTAGAGATGTTTGGTAAGGCGAGAATATCCGGCAACAGCAATTTGGGAATTCAATTAGTTAGTGCCGGGAACTACAGGAATCCAGATGATTATCAGAAGATTACG
>Ga0213825_1001364_pt1 | contig 16753 bp, 9 predicted proteins | sample MC6MC0900MG_FD_179896 | JGI IMG/M metagenome (GOLD analysis project Ga0213825, IMG submission 179896) | Enriched soil aggregate microbial communities from Iowa State University, Ames, United States - MC6-MC0900-MG | ecosystem: Environmental > Terrestrial > Soil > Unclassified | place: USA: Iowa... | reverse complement strand
AGGAGGGTGTGACTTTGCTAAAAAAACTACAGTGGTCATTTGGTTTATTATTGTTCTTCTTCGTATTACCTGTCATTGCTGGGCAACTTCCGTTCAACAAGCAAGCATCGACTCCGATTAAACAACCCGAGGATAAGCAAGTCGTGTTTGCCGCTACGAATCTAGCTGAACAAAGTGCACTAGAGCAGACAAAAGAAACGAATCCTTTTAAAGTATTATTATTGTTTACGCATTCTCAGGAATCCTATCAACCTATAGTGAAAGCTGTCAGCGGGAAAGCAGAAGTTTATGATGAGAAAACAAATATTTTTAATTTACAAGGTACTATTTCTAAGCACTTTAGTATGAATGGTATTCAAACAGATGTTTTAGATGTTGACGTTATGAAGGTAATGAAGCTTGAGGGAAAAACTTTTCCAGATGCTTATAATACGGTGCGTCCTTATTTATCTAAACGTTTGCAAGAGCAAACCTATGATTTAGTTATTGATTTGCATCGAGATTCTGCCAAGAAAAATGCTACAACGATCACACACAACAATGAGTCCTATGCGCGTATTGCCATCGTTGTAGGAGCAGAGCATAAAAATTATAGATGGAATACTGCTTATGCAGAAAGCTTATCAGCTGCTATGAATGAAATTGTGCCGAAAATTTCTAGAGGTGTAATCTCTAAAAGCGGTGATAATGTGGATGGACGCTATAACCAGGATTTGACAAAAGAAATGATTTTAATTGAACTAGGTGGAATAGATAATACAGAAGAAGAATTGAATCGTACAATCGCTATAATTGGGAAAGCCATTGCGAAATCCTTTATTACAGAAAAGCAGGAATTATAAAAGAGATTTAGCAGAATGATTCGCCTTCTTTTTACTAATGTTCAAGAAGGCGAAATCATTTCTTGGACAAAGTGTCTCATTATAAAAAATTACCAAAAATTTTTATAGGGAAAAGCCTTTAAATTGTTTATTTCATGCCTTATAATTTTCGAGTTAGCTCTTACGATTAAGGCATATGCATTAGGCAAATACGCTTTTGAAGCATCTACCATTCATGGGGATGCTTTTTTGGAATGAAGATACATATAGATGTACGATATGGTATTTTTGCATAAAAATAGACGAATTAAAATTTTGCGAATAGTGCACTTCTTATCAACTTTTAAAGTGCCTTATTCGTCATTATATAAGTGAACATACAAAAGGAGACGATGTTTGGATTTAATATACGGAAAAAGGTTTATAAATTATCGGGAGAAGGAATATTATGTCAGGCAAGTCATTCAATCATCGTTATATCCCTGGACTCGACGGGATTAGAGCATTAGCAGTACTAGCTGTTATTGCTTACCATTTTAATTTCAAATGGGCCAGTGGTGGATTTTTAGGAGTCGATATCTTTTTTGTTTTATCGGGGTATTTAATTACCTCAACTATTTTACCTTTAAAAGGAAATAAGTTAACTGTTGGATTAAAAAAGTTTTGGATAGGGCGATTTCGACGCTTACTTCCAGCTGCCTATGTCATGATTATTGTAACATTTGCATGGGCGACTCTATTTCATAAGGAGCTACTTCATACACTACGTGGTGATGCAATTTCCTCAATTTTTTATTCAAGTAATTGGTGGTTTATTTTTCACAAACTCTCCTATTTTGATAGTTTTGGTTCCCCTTCACCATTGAAGAATTTATGGTCGTTAGCCATTGAGGAACAATTTTATTTATTATGGCCAATCCTTTTAATGCTAGGGCTTCTTGTGGCCAAAAAGAAAAATAAGCTCGCCATTTTCGTTTTTTTGGGCGCACTCGGTTCTGCAATGCTAATGGCTATACTATATCAACCAGGTGCTGATCCCAGTCGTGTATACTATGGAACAGATACGCGTTCCTTTGAATTGCTAATAGGTTGCTGGTTAGCTCTTATCTGGCCGATGAAAAGACTTTCATCACAAAAAATCTCTACGGATCATGTCTACCAACTAAATAGTGTAAGCTTAGTAGCTTTTAGTATTTTCATTGTCAGTATTTTGTTTGTGGATGAATATCAATCTTTCCTATATCGAGGAGGGATGTTCGTATTTTGCTTAAATGCAGCCATCTTAATTGGTTGCGTCTGTCACCCAGTTAGCTTTTTAGGAAAAATCCTTTCTTGGAAGCCTTTGCGTTGGATTGGGTCAAGATCGTACGGGATTTATCTATGGCATTATCCGATTATTGTGCTAGGTACTCCAGTGCGAGAAATAGGTAACCCAGCCTATTGGCGAGTTACTTTACAACTGCTGATTATCTTTACAATTGCAGAACTATCCTATCGTTTTATCGAAATGCCGATTCGTAAGGATGGGTTCCGCTGTTACTTTAGACAGTACTTTGTATTCAATAAACACAAATGGGGAAGCTTCACGCTTGCCAGGAAAATTTCAACCACGCTCATTCCACTTTTCCTCCTAGTATTTTTTACAGGAATGACAGGGGTTGTGGGCGAAGAAAAAATAGAATCGATTGAATCACGGCCAACGACTATTAAAATAGATGGTGGAACAGAGCAGCATTCAACCTATCATGATGCTGAAAAGGAGCAGGAAACATCTCAGCCAGGTTCGTTAAGTGATGAAGAAGAGGGTGTTGATTCAAATACGGATCAAAATGCAGTAGAGCCTGAGCAGGAGGAAAATGAGACAGAAGTTCATGAATCGTATAGTGGAATATTAGCTATTGGCGATTCTGTAATGATAGATATTGCTCCGAGCTTACATAATATCTACCCCAGCATTACGATAGATGCAAAGATTGGTCGCCAAGTTTCACAAGCGGTTAAATTAGCTCCTAATTATGCAAGCTTTAATCAACCAGATAAAGCAGTCATCATTCAGCTTGGAACAAACGGGTATTTTACCAAAACACAAATCGATACCCTTTTAAAGGCTTTTTCCAATGCTGATATTTATTTAGTAAATACGCGTGTACCACGTTCTTGGGAGGGGAAAGTAAATCAAGCATTGCAACAGAAAGCACAGGAATATGAAAATATTACTTTAATTGATTGGCATGCAACTGCAATTAACCATCCTGAGTTTTTCGCTCCAGACGGCGTACATTTAGAGCAAAAGGGGATTGCTTCTTTAACAAATCTAATTCAACAAGCTATAGATGCGATTCATTGATTCGTATAAAAATCATAAATAGCTGGCAAACATTTTAAGTGAGATAACTTTTTACAAATATTTAAGTATGGTTGAAACCTTTTTAATGGTTGCCCGTATTACTAGTATACATTTTTAATGAATTGCACTTAAAAAGGAGAAAAACATTTTTGAACCATTGAACAAAACAATTACTTTTTGTCATGTACTTAATTACGATTGCTGATGCATACTACTCAACATTACTGATTGAACCAAAAGCGCCCCCACAGCATCAGACGATTAAAGCATCTGCAATGACAACCATTCAAGTACGGTAGCAAACCTTATAAAAAGAAACAAACAGCAAAAAGCCTGAAGACTTCTATACTTCAGCCTATCAAGCAATTGCTGCAGAGTACTAAGAATACAAAAGAAAAAATTTATAAAGCTAAGATGGATAGATTAAGTGAAAGACACAGCTATATGCGAGACTCACCGTTTATTATTTATCACAATCACCGTATACGTTGCTGAAAACAGATGAAACAAAAAGCTGCATTTTGACTGTGCAGCTTTTTGTTTTGCTTAATATTTAAATGGGTAAACCCTTTTTGGATATGATTTGCCCGCTCACTCTCTATTATCTATTATACGATTTATATTATCTATCTATTTGTGTTATCATATTGCTTTTTAATAGGAATAGTAATATTGATACTAGATGTTTACTTCCTCTTTTAAAGCTTACTACTTCTATAAAGTATAATTCTTTTTGTTAAACTATTTTGAAAAATAGAAATATATGCTAGACTTAACATTAAGTGAATAACAATTGCAGTATAAAGGTGCTCTTTTAAGAGCTTAATAGGGAATTCGGTACAAAGCCGAAGCTGTTTCCGCAACTGTAAGTGTAGATGACTACAGAAAATACCACTGTCGAACAAGGAAAAATGCCTTCAGTAGATGGGAAGGTTCTGAATAGGATACACGAGCCAGGAGACCTGCCTTTATTCCATCGTATTAACTCTCTTCGGAAGCTAGGAGAACTTACGGCAAATAGACGGACAGGCAAACTACGTTTTTGCGCCTTTTTTCTGTTTTCCATTAGATGCTTCCCCATTTTGGAGAAGCATCTTTTTATTTTCGAGTTAATTGCAAAAACATTCACGAAATAATAAAAATAGGAGGTTTTACAAATGGTTCGTTTCAAAAAATGGTGGCATTTAGCGTTAGTCCTACTTTTAGCATTTTCGCTCGTAACACCATCAGCCAGTGCAGCAGTATTACAGCCTGTAAGTCAAGAAGCACAATCAGCAGATTTTGATGTTCAGTTATCAGTAAAAGGTTTATGCGGTACTGGTTCATGCCATGAAATTTTAGAAGGAACAACAGTAAATGTTCAAGAAGGGACAACTGCGCTAGAGCTTGTAGAGCAAGTATTAGATGCCGAGGGTATTCCTTATGTAGTAGTTTCTACTCAATATGGTCCATATCTTCAATCAATTGATGGACTTGCGGCAGGCAGTTTAAATGGTTGGGATGGCTGGGTCTACACTGTAAATGGATATAGCCCCAATTTTGGATTAGCTGAGTATCAATTACAGGCTGATGATGTCGTTCATATTTATTACACTACATGGGCTAAATTAGAAACAGCAAGTGTAATTGCAGTAAATGATAACAATCCATCCGTTACGGTAAATTTAACTGGTGATTTATTTACGACACCAAACGGCTCTAATTTAGCAAACTGGACAATTAACACCGGGACAACAGCATTAACAGCTCAGTCAGTTACTATGAATGCAAACCAACAAGCTGTTATTACATTTGCAGGTCAAGCACAAGCAGGTACTATTACCATTACAGCCTCTGCTAATGCTTTATTCGGTAGTTCAGCAAGTGAGCCACTTGAAGTAAAAGTACAATAGCTAGATAAATGGATACTGACAAGATGAATTAATTCAGCTTGTCAGTATTTAATTATTTATAAAGGAAGTGAGTGTTTATATGACTATATGGAAAAAGCAGCTACATATAGCAGTTATTTTTATTTTAATCGTATCGCTATTTTCTCCAGTCACTGCAATTAAGGCACAGCATTTTGAAGGGGATTTACTCGATCCTACTCCAAACATCAATGATATTGAACCCGATGATTCAGAAGAGCAGGATAATGCTACAAAGTCTAAGAATGAAATAGATGTAGAGGATTTAACAGAACAGGAAAAAGCACCGCATACAGATGAAGAAGCTGAATTAGATGATCTTATACCATTAGAAGATGCAGCGGAACTAGCTCCATTAGTAGAGAATGCGCCCGTTGCAATTAGCGATATTCAGCTAAACACTGAGGAACCTTTACTATTATTAGTAGGAGAAACATTTCAACTTACTGCCACTAACGCAACAACAGATGATAGTGCCACAGTTACATGGTCTTCAAGCAACTCTGGAATTGCAACAGTTGACACAAATGGGAGCGTAATAGCTCAGGCAATTGGAGAGACAGTCATTACCGCCCAATTAGATGGTGGATCTAAAACAGTTATTGTATATGTTATTTCACCCGAAGCACGGGAGGCAATAGATTTTATTATCGCCCTACCTACAATCGAAAGAGCCGATGAAGCAACCTATCAGCTATTACAGCAAGCACGAGTACTAGATAGTAAAGTAAAAGCTCCGGCTCGTACTCTTTTAATCTCCGATAATAAACTACCTTATTTTTTTCAGTTACTAGAAAAAGAAATTGCCTATTTTAGATATTATATGCAAGATCCTAGCAACGCTTTACCTGCACCTGAAGATATAAACTTTTTAAGTGATGAATTGGATAAGAAGTTAGATGCAGTTCGTGAAAGATATAATTCCCTGATTAAAACATCTGGTTATCGAGATCTAAAAAAAATAACAGATCCAGAAGATATACTAGTATTTAATCAAGAACTTGCAGCAAGACAAGTTAAATATGTATTTCTTGTTATCGATGCGCTTCCTAAATTAGAAGATTTAACAATTGATTTAGCCATAAAAGAGCAACTCGATCATGCAAGAAAAAAATATGCTGCTATACCAACAGCAGAACAAAAAAAAGTAGCCAATAAGGAAGACCTTTTTGCAAAAGAAGTTCGATATGTTGAACTGTTAATTGATGCTATTGATATAAATAGCCCGTTAGCAGAAGAACAATTAAAAACTGCAAAAGACGCTTTGAAAAAGTTAGCTAATCCAAACAATATACCTGGTGCCTCCAAAGGAGTATCAAACTATAACGACCTCCTTGAAAAGGAGAAAATGATTAATGCAGAGGATAATATTAAACAGGTTATCGAAAGAATTAATGCACTTCCTACTGTAGAGGCACTTACTTGGGCAGACCAATTAAAAGTTCTTGAAGCACAGCAAGCTTATGATAAGCTATTACCTGCACATCAAAGCAGAGTAACAAATTATACCCAACTAGAAGCTTTACAAAAGCGCTTAGTTGAACTACAACCGACAACAGTTGAAATATACAATGCTGTTGCGAACTACTTGACGTCAGGTTCATATGAGCCCATTTATGGCTCTGAATGGACTATTTTAACATTAGCTCGTGGTGATCATACTGCAAAATATGCAACTTATTATGATAAATATTATCGCAATCTCGTTAATCATGTAAAAGCAACAAATGGGGAAATAGGCACTCAAGCAACAGACTGGGCTCGAGTTATAATTGCTCTCACAGCAATTGGGAAAGATCCGAGAGATGTAGCTGGCTATAATCTAGTTGAAAAGTTATCAGATTTGAGTTTTGCTACAAGCCCTGGTGTCAACTCGTCTATCTTTTCATTAATTGCACTAGATACTTGGGGATTTGAATTACCTAAAACTGCGACAACAACACGTGATAAACTAATTCAAAATATTTTATCAAAGGAAATAAAAAATGGTGGCGGATTTGCATGGAGCGGTACTGATCCTGATCCTGATATGATAGGGATGGTACTTCAAGCATTAGCACCATATCAAAGTAATCCACAAGTAAAGGCTGTAACTGATCGCTCAATCGCTCAATTAGTAGCTATCCAAACCGCTAAAGGTGGCTATATTTCGACAGCGGGCAGCCCAGAAGCTGCTGAAAGCGCTGCCCAAGTTATAACAGCACTTGCTAGCTTAGGCATTGATGCAAAAAAAGATAAACGATTCGATAAAGTGATTGCTAATATTATGACATTTAGCTCTGGTGACGGTGGCTTTAAACATGTTCAAAGCCAAACAAAAGCAGATGGTATGGCGACAGTTCAAGTTGGCTATACTCTAGCAGCTTACAACCGTCTTTTAAGCGGACAAACACCGCTCTATAATATGTCAGACACGAAAAACAAGCCGACTAAGCCTGGTGGCGAGGATGGTAGTGATGATGATGAGCCTTCCTCTCCTGGTAACAATGGTAATCAGCCATCCGTTCCTGCTGAAAAAGAGGAAATTGGCTATACAACATTTTTCATTCAAATTTCATCTTCTGAAGTACCATTAAAAACAACAACAACAAAATTATTTACTGGTGAAACCGTTTTTGACGTTTTGCAAAGAGTAGCTGCTGAAAATGGTGTAGCATTAAGCTATCGTCAAACAGAATACGGAACATATATTGACGGAATTGCAGGTGTTTATGAATTTGATCGTGGCCCTTTAAGCGGTTGGATGTACCGTGTAAATGGCGTATTCCCTTCATTTTCAGCGGCGAATTACACATTGTCTCCAAACGACACCGTTGAATGGATTTACACGCTTGACTTAGGAAAAGATATTGGCGGTTATGTTGAAGATGTAGAGAAAACACCTGAAAAGGGCAAAGACATCTTAGATGAAAAAAATAAGGAAGAAGAAAAAGAAAAAACGGACAAGGAAGAAAATAAAGACAGTAAAGTGATCGAAGAAAACGAAGTAAATTCTAAAAATGATAAAGCAGAGATAGCATTGACACTTGATGATATTCAAAAACATCTTAAAAATCAAAGTAAAACAATTGTGGTTCAAGATGAAAAAGGCAACCAAATAGACATTTCAATATCTGCTCTATCAGACATTGAACTTGCAAAAAATGAAAAAATTATTGCCTCTATGACAACAAATGCAGAAGGCAACCAATTTACTGTTAGCTTTGCCATAGAAGCTACTAACGGTAGATTAAAACCACTTTCAATAAAGCAAGATTACTTAAAGGTTACTTTAGCTGCTTTCGAAGTAAAATCTAACACTGTTGTTCTACAGCTTGTTGGTGGTGAATACAAGCCAGTACCACATAAAATTGTGAACGGCAAAATAGTTCTGTTCTTAAAAGGAAGTGGCACATTTATAGTAACTGAAAGAACAGTCACATTTAATGATATTGCACATTTAGCAAACAAAGAAGAAATCGAATTTTTAGCGAGTCGTTCTGTCATTCAAGGCACAACTCCCGAAACTTTTGAGCCAAATAAACCAATTACTCGTGCACAATTTGCAGTATTAATTAGCCGTGCACTTGGATTACAAGCAACAGGAGAAAATCCATTTAGTGATACTGACGGCAAATGGTATGCAACGGATATCCAAGCTCTGTACGAAGCAGGTATTACGAAGGGTACAACGGCCTCAACATTTAATCCGGAGGCACCAATTACACGTCAGCAAGGCGCAGCATTTATGGCACGAATCTTAGAATATCTAAATGCCGATGTGAAAGCAAAGGGTGAGGTTCATTACAATGATTCTAGCAAAATTAGTGCTGAGTACGTACCTTATATCAAGCTATTAAATAGTCTGGATATTATGACAGGAAAACCGGATGGCTCATTTGATCCAGGTGCTTCGTTAACACGAGGGCAAACAGCGAAGATTCTAAAACGTACGTTAAATATCGCAGACATTATGTAATCATCCGTACTAACCTAAACGCTTACGCTTTTGGGTTAGTCCCTTTTTATAGAATGGAGGTTGTTCAAATGAAACAAAGATTATCATTGCTGATCATGCTACTTGCGCTGTTGCTTATTGCGGTTCCAGTTTCTGCACAGCAGGTATCAACGGCAGAGGCGTATCAGACAACAGGGCAGTTTATCGTAAATAAAGCACCAAACCCTTCTTTTGGTGATGAGTGGTTTATTATTGCCCTTGCACGTGGTGAATATAATGTTTCGAAAGACTATTACGATAAATATTATGATAATGTCGTAAAGCATGTACAATCAGTAAAAGGTGAATTACACAAACGTAAATATACTGAATATTCCCGTTTAATTATTGCACTTACTGCTATCGGAAAAGACCCTACAAATGTAGGTGGCTACAATATAGTTGAAAAATTAAGTGACTTTGACAATGTAGTATGGCAAGGGCCGAATGGTGCTTATTTCGCATTAATTGCTTTAGATACATGGGGCTTCGAGCTTCCTAAAACTGCCACAACGACACGCGAAAAGCTTATTCAGCACATACTAGCAAAGCAATTGCCTGACGGTGGATGGAATTTAACCGGAGCGAAAGCCGATCCAGATATGACAGCAATGGCTATTCAAGCTCTTTCAACTTATAAAGATAGAGCGGATGTTAAGGCATCTATTAATAAAGCACTTGATACATTAGAAAACTTGCAAGGAGCTAATGGTAGCTATCAGAGCTGGGGAACAACAAACTTAGAAAGTGTTGCACAAATTATTACAGCACTTGCTAGCTTGAATATTGATGCCAACAAAGATCAGCGTTTTAATAAGTTATTTGAAAGCTTTTTCACCTTCTATAATGCAAAAGATGGTGGCTTCAAGCATGTATTAACTGAATCTGTAGCTAACGGCATGGCAACAGAGCAGGCTTCTTATACATTAGTAGCGTATAACAGACTGCTTGCAGGCAAAACAAAGCTATATGATACTTCTGATAAAAAGCCAAATAATAATCCATCAACACCAGCTCAGCCAAATCAACCTACAGTTTCTCCTGCTAAAGTGAGCTTTAAGGATACACAATCTCATTGGGCAAAGGCTGATATCGAAGCTGCAGTAGCTAAAGGATTACTAAAGGGCTATGAGGACAATACTTTTAAGCCAAATAACAATTTAACTCGTGTACAGGCTGTATCGATTTTAGTGCGCGCTCTTCATTTAACAAGTTCAGGAAATGCACCTTTTACGGACATTGACTCATATAAAGAGGAAACAAAACAAGAAATTGCTGCTGCTTACGATGCCAATATATTAGTAGAAAAATCCAATAAATTTTCACCCTCCTCATCAATTTCACGTGAGGAACTAGCTGTTATGCTAGCTAATGCCTTTACACATAAAACAGGTAAGCCTTATATACCAAAAAATATTGCACCCCTGAATGATATTGCGAAGCTAACTAAGAATTCTCAGCAAGCAATCACTTTCTTATATGATTTTGATATTGCCCAGGGCTCAAATGGTTTGTTTAATCCTACTAATTTTATTACACGCGCACATGCAGCTAAAATGTATGTCAACTTCTTAAAGGTAATTGAAGAATAATATGAGAAAAGGTTTACACTTCTTACGAATATCACTGCTAGCAATATTTTTAATAGCATGTAATATTCAAACAGTTGAAAAATTCGAGCAGATGCAGGAGCAGGAACGAAGCGTTAACCCCCATCCTACTTCTGAACAAGAACAAAATCCATCAGTAGAAAGTGAATCTGCCGAGGAAAAGCAGAAATTACAGGAGCCTGAGGTAGATGACAACGCACTATTCAAGGGAAATGACAAAGGGCTCCAACAAACAATAGCAGGGCAAAAAGCACAGCAAGAAACAAATGAAGTAAAGCAAAAACCAGAACAAGAAGATGAGAAGAAGCAAGAAGTCACAAAATCACCAAGTCCAAAACCAGCTAATGATAAACAAAAAACGAATACAGTTACTTCTAAAATAGAAAAGCAGCAACAGCCAGCACCGCAAAAACGTACTGTAACAATAGCGATACGTGTTGATACATTACTAAAGCATTGGAATAAGTTAGACCCTTCCTTACAAAGCGAGAAATATGTACCAAAGAACGGGATTATTCTAAAGCCAACAAAATACGAGCTGTTGTCAGAGAAAGATACAGTTTGGGATGTGCTACAGCGTGCAACGAAGGAGCATAAAATTCAAATGGAATATCAAGGAGCCAACGAAAATATTTATAACAGTGTTTATGTAGAGGGTATTAATCATTTGTATGAATTTAGTGCTGGTGAATTAAGTGGTTGGATGTATAAAGTAAATGGGGTTTATCCAAATTACGGATGTAGCCAATATGTATTAAAAGATGGCGATATCATTGAATGGAACTATACTGTCGATTTAGGTCGCGACTTAGGACATGATTGGGATGGTAACTAATGAAGGCATTTGAAACGTATCATCCTATTGTACTTTTTTCTTTTTTTGTCGCTGCTATCGGCTTATCCATGTTTTTTATGCATCCAATCTATTTAGCTATTACCATTTTTTCAGCGATAAGCTTAAATACAGCTTTACGAAGACAGCCTTTTTTAAAAGACTGGAAGCTATATGTACCTCTGTTTTTCTTAATGGCGATTATTAACCCAATGATTAGTCATAATGGGCAGATTGTATTGCTTTATATAAATGGTAATGCGCTTACTGTAGAGGCAATTATGTATGGAATCGCAATAGCCACAATGATTGTAGCTATTATGCTATGGTTTAGCTGCTATAATGTCGTGATGACATCAGATAAATTTATTTATTTGTTTGGAAAAGTGTCGCCAGCTTTATCGCTAACATTGTCGATTTCATTACGTTTAGTTCCGCGCTTTAAGCATCAGCTAGCGCAAATCGTTCAAGCACAAAAGGGAATCGGCATGGATTATACAGCTGGCTCATTATGGCATCGTATCAAATGTATAGTGCGTATTTTATCAATTTTGATTACTTGGGCATTAGATAATGCCATTGATACAGCTGATTCTATGAAAGCTCGTGGCTACGGTGTCAAAAAGCGAACTGCCTTTTCACTCTTTATTTTTGAGCGTCGGGACGGCTACGTTTTGGCAATCATTATATTGCTTTTTCTTAGCAATTTAGCTGCAAGTTTTATTGGCACAACAACATTTTATTTTTATCCAACTTTCGGAGCGATTAAATGGGATATCGTAAGCATTCTATTTTATAGTAGCTATTTCATTTTACTCTCTATTCCATTAGCAATCGAAATTAGGGGGGCATTAAAATGGCGATCGTTAAAATCAACAATGTAAGCTTTACTTATCCTAATGAAACAAATCCAATATTAAAAAATATGAATCTTACTATTCATCAAGGCGAATTTATTGTTTTAATAGGGCAATCGGGCTGTGGGAAAAGTACATTGCTGCGCCATTTCAAGCGAGAATTGCGCCCACATGGAACGATGACAGGTACTATTTTCTACAAAGACTGTGACTTGGAGCAACTAGATGCTGAAGTTGCTGCAGCAGATATTGGTTATGTATTTCAAAATTCAGATAACCAAATTGTTACAGATAAAGTATGGCATGAGCTTGCTTTTGGGTTAGAAAGCTTAGGGATAGACGCACCAACAATTCGACGCAGAGTAGCCGAAATGGCCAATTTCTTCGGCATTCAAAAATGGTTTCATCATAAAACAACCGAGCTGTCTGGCGGACAAAAGCAATTATTAAACTTAGCATCTATTATGGTGATGCAGCCCAAATTATTGTTGTTAGATGAGCCAACATCGCAATTAGATCCAATAGCAGCATTGGAGTTTATTCAAACACTTCATCGTTTAAATAAAGAATTAGGTATTACCATTATTTTAATTGAACATCGTCTTGAGGAAGTGCTTCCCCTCGCAGATCGTGTACTAATTATGGATGAGGGCAGTATTTTATTTGATGGTCTGCCTAAGGAAATATTAAAGGCTTTACCAGCAAATCATGCCATGATTACAGCACTACCAACAGCTACAAAGATTTTCCACCTACTGAACGGTAATGGGCCTATTCCTCTTACTATTCGTGAGGGACAACACTGGCTTAGTAATCAGCAATATAACTTTACATCATCAAACACACTACCTAGAACATCCAAAACTGATACAGATATTATATTAGAGGCAAAGGATATTGCTTTTCGTTATGAAAAAAACGGCTTGGATATAGTCCATCATTTTAATCTGCAGGTGAAGAAACAGGAATTTGTAACGATAATCGGTGGGAATGGCACTGGAAAATCCACAGTTCTTGCTATTTTATCTGGGTTACAAAAGCCTTATCATGGTAAGGTATTTTTATTCAATAAGGCAATAAAAAGCTACAGTAATAAACAATTGTATCAACAATATTTAACATTATTACCACAGAATCCAAAAACATTATTTGTACAAAAAACGGTGCACCAAGAGCTAGATGACATGGCTCATTTACATAAGATGTCAGAAGCAAAAATCCAAGAAACTGTTCAATTGTTTAATTTAACTCATTTATTAAATCGTCATCCGTATGATTTAAGTGGTGGTGAGCAGCAAAAGCTAGCACTCGCAAAGCTTTTATTAATAGAACCTAAAATTTTGCTGTTAGATGAACCGACAAAGGGTCTTGATGCACATGCAAAGGAAGAACTCGCAGGAATTTTAAAAGATTTACAAGCTAAAGGTATGACAATTATTATGGTGACACATGATATTGAATTTTCTGCAAAATACAGTAATAGATGTGCCCTGTTTTTCGATGGTAATATCGTATCTGAGGGAGAGCCACGAGCATTTTATAGTGGAAACAATTTTTATACAACTGCTGCACATCGAATATCAAGAGATCTATTAAGCAATGCCATTACATGTGAGGATGTAGTAACTTTATGCAAAGAATCATCCGATTAATTATGTCACTCATTGTCATCCTAGTCTTAATTCCACTTACTTTATATATGGGTATGACAATATTTGCTGATCGAAAATATTATTTTATCTCAATTGTAATTATGATTTTAGCGTGTATCCCATTCCTTCTTTCATTTGAGCGTAGGAATCCACAGCCACGAGAAATTTTAGTGATAGCTGTGATGTCAGCTATTTCAGTAGCAGGTCGTGCTCTATTTGTTGTGACACCTGGCTTTAAGCCTGTGGCAGCTATTACAGCTATTACAGGGTTTTCACTTGGTGCAGAAGCAGGATTTTTAACAGGGGCAATGTCTGCATTAGTTTCAAATATGTTTTTTGGACAAGGTCCTTGGACACCGTTTCAAATGTTTATGTGGGGAATGATAGGTTTTATCGCTGGTTTATTAGGAAAAACGGGTATGATGCATAAAAAAATTCCCCTTATTGTATTTGGTATTTTTGCAGGTATCTTCTTTTCATTTGGTATGGACATTTGGGGAACAATATCCATGTATGGTGTTTTCAGCTGGGAGGCTTATGCACTGGCACTGACCTCCGCCGTCCCCTTTATGATCATTTATGCAATTTCTAATGTGATTTTTCTACTCTTACTTGCCAAACCGATTAGAGAAAAACTAGATCGAATAAAAAATAAATATGGGATTTTACAATAACATTTACGATCTTTCAACATGGAATTCATAGTATATGGAATAGGCTATCAAACAATATAGATATCTTGCTTATCTAAGGGGATAGGAATCATTAAGACAAGAATTTACTGGGCTTGGTAAAAGTGTTTTTTCCATGTAACATTTAAATGGTGTGAGGTGCTATAATGAAAAAAATAATACTGATAGCACTAGCGGCAATCCATGTTTGTATATCAATAACAATTTTTATTATCGGAAATAAATATGAATTTACTGTTAAATATACAAACACTTGGTTACCTAATTTATTTGTTAGTCTATTACTTCTAGTAGTTTTTATAATTAGTAAGGATAAAGTTATTAAAAAAATATCAAATCTTTTATTAATGATTTATCCTATAGGGCTAGTCTTAATAAGCTTTATTATTTTTTATAATCTACCTATTTTTACTTATTTAGAAGCTAAAGAAATAATAATTAAGGAAACATCTGAAGAAATTGATTTGTCTAAAGAAAATGAAATAAAGGGACAATTAGGAATGTACTATATATACACAAGAGAACATGTGTATATATTCAACTCTGAAGATGGTAAATATTCAAAGAGAAAAAATCTTAATGAATGACCAATTTTTTTTACACACTAAGTTCCAAAATATATAATGATATTAAATTTTTTATTGATGTCACTGACATGTAGTTAATGAAGGTGAATTATTTATATACCAATAAAATGCTAATAAGATATTTTAGAAGAACTTCTTATTATTTACCAGGTATTCAATTAATTTGAGCCTGGTCTTTTTTATTTTCGCTACTCTTTTTTATTATATTTTGGATTACGAGCTATACTAGGTACTAGTGTATAATTGCTATCTGACTACCTAAATTATTTTCTTTATAAATATGGGTATCATTGGATATGTATTTCGAATTTTTCTGTTTAAAATAGATAAATTTAATTTTTATTTCTATATTAAGGGTGTGCATATAACATCTATTAAATGAACTAACTAAAATAAAAAAGATTGAAAAATATTAGCATCAATCTATCTCACTCACTGATTCCTGCACACACGCTCGCCGTATTTTATTGACCCCAATCTAGACCCCTTTACCCCCAAATCCATGCTTTTATGCGCCTTATCTTGCAAAATATAAAAACGGCAAAAACACTTAAAAGTATTGATATTATAGGCTTTCTCGTCTTGTTGCTGTTGTACTTTGCGTATCTTTCATAGTATAATTCATTATAGTTTAATTAGGAGTGGAAAAGATGAACCGAGAAGCACGTTTAAAACGACAAGAGAATATACGAAATTTCTCTATTATTGCACATATTGACCACGGGAAATCAACGCTTGCTGACCGTATTTTAGAGCAAACGAAATCTTTAACATCTCGTGAAATGAAAGCACAGCTACTCGACTCAATGGATTTAGAGCGTGAGCGAGGCATTACCATTAAATTAAATGCAGTTCAATTAAAGTACGAAGCAAAAGATGGCGAAGTGTATACATTCCATTTAATCGACACACCAGGACACGTCGATTTCACATATGAGGTATCACGAAGTTTAGCTGCTTGCGAGGGTGCCATTTTAGTTGTGGACGCAGCGCAAGGTATTGAAGCACAAACATTAGCAAATGTTTATTTAGCGCTTGATAACGATTTGGAAATATTACCAGTAATCAATAAAATCGATCTACCAGCAGCAGATCCAGAACGCGTACGTCAAGAAGTGGAAGATGTAATCGGTTTAGATGCATCTGAAGCGGTATTAGCTTCTGCCAAAGCAGGAATCGGTATTGAGGATATTTTAGAGCAGATTGTAGAAAAGGTACCTGCACCAACAGGTGATCCAGAAGCACCGCTACAAGCTCTTATATTTGACTCCGTTTATGATGCATACAAGGGTGTTATTATTTCTATTCGAGTTGTCAACGGTACGGTCAAAGCTGGTGATAAGATTCGTATGATGGCGACAGGAGCAGAATTTGAAGTAGTTGAAGTTGGGGTACATACACCAAAGGTTGTACCACAGACCGAATTAACAGTTGGTGATGTAGGATATTTAACAGCATCCATTAAAAAT
>Ga0213825_1001363_pt1 | contig 16759 bp, 13 predicted proteins | sample MC6MC0900MG_FD_179896 | JGI IMG/M metagenome (GOLD analysis project Ga0213825, IMG submission 179896) | Enriched soil aggregate microbial communities from Iowa State University, Ames, United States - MC6-MC0900-MG | ecosystem: Environmental > Terrestrial > Soil > Unclassified | place: USA: Iowa... | reverse complement strand
GTGACGCTGATCCCCGAGGAGTCGCCCAGTCTCCACTCCAATCAACTTATTTACATGGCATATTTTTTATACAAATGTCATCTTAAACTTTTATTGAAAGAGCATATTAGTTTTAAAAAGAAACAGCTATTTTAATATTTAGCGCATTGAAAAAGTCGATTTGTCATCAAAAACATGATGCAAATCGGCTTTTTTGATTTTCTATACCCAACAAAAAATAGATTTATAATATAAAAAAATGAAATTCTTTAGCTGTTTCATGTCCTTTTAAAAATTCAGGGTGGCTTTTTTTCTTGTAAAATGTAAGAATATAAAATTATCAGAAATATTTCCGTTTTATGTTGACTGAATGCTCACTCATTTATTAGAATAGGAATATAATGATGACGTACATTTACGTATGAGCTAGCGAATTCACCACAAAGAGAGAAAATTACGACAAACTAAAGGGGGGGACCAACCATGAGTCCATTAGTAATTGCAAATATTGTTCTAACAGTCGTGGTTGTGCTTTATGCAGGAGGATTGTTCTTCTATCTGTTAAAAACACGTTATAAGTTTGTGCAATTGGGGGAAAAAGTTGAGTTTGATGAAAGTGTCAAAGAACGTATTCGTTATATTATGGTCAATGTATTTGGCCAAAATAAGCTATTAAAAGATCCAAAGAGTGGTTTAATTCACGTCATGTTCTTCTATGGATTTTTAATGGTGCAGCTAGGCGCTATTGATTTAATTTGGAAGGGGTTAGTACCTGGATCACATCTGCCACTTGGCATTTTCTATAGTGTCTTTACATTCTTCCAAGAGCTTGTGGTATTAATGATTTTAGTGGCGGTTGTGTGGGCATTTTACCGTCGCTATGTAGAAAAGCTAGTACGTCTAAAACGAGGCTGGAAAAATGGTCTTGTCTTAATTTTCATTGGTGGGTTAATGTTATCAACATTGCTTGCAAATGGTATGGGGTTAATTTGGCATGGTGAAGAACTAAGTTATACAGAGCCGGTTGCTTCTGGCATTGCAGCTATATTTAGCTTCCTACCAGCATCAGTAGCAGCTGTTGTTTTCTACGTGATGTGGTGGGCGCATTTATTAATTTTATTAACATTCTTAGTGTATGTACCACAATCGAAGCACTTCCACTTGATTGTAAGTCCAATCAATGTGTACATGAATCGTTTAGATCGTACAGGTACTCTAACACCAATCGACTTTGAAGCATTAGAAAATGCTGAAGATGAAGAGGATATTCCGGCAATTGGTGTTGGACGTATTCAAGACTTTACACAAAAACAAATGCTAGATTTATATTCTTGTGTAGAGTGTGGACGCTGTACAAATATGTGTCCAGCATCAGGAACAGGGAAAATGCTATCGCCGATGGATTTAATCGTGAAGCTGCGTGATCATTTAACGTTTACTGGTGCTGTTGTGACAAAGCAAAAACCTTGGGTACCTTATCAATTCTTTGCTAATACAAAGGGGAATCAGTTAGCGATGGCAGCTGGTGCTGAAGGCGCAGTCATTGAAGATATCTACAGCCCTTCTTTAATCGGCGATGTCATTACAGAAGAGGAGATTTGGGCATGTACGACTTGTCGTAACTGTGAAGATCAATGTCCTGTTATGAATGAGCATGTCGATAAAATTATTGACTTACGCCGTTACTTAACAATGACTGAAGGGAAAGTAAACCCTGATGCACAACGCGCGATGACAAACATCGAACGTCAAGGCAATCCTTGGGGCTTGAACCGTAAAGAAAAAGAAAATTGGCGTGACCTAGATCCAACAATTCATATTCCGACAGTGAAAGAGCTGAAAAAATCAGGCGAGGAAATGGAATATTTATTCTGGGTAGGCTCAATGGGTGCATTTGATAACCGCTCACAAAAAATTGCATTAGCATTCTGTCGCCTATTAAACGAGGCTGGCGTAAAGTTTGCGATTTTAGGAAATAAAGAGAAAAACTCAGGGGATACTCCTCGTCGTTTAGGAAATGAGTTTTTATTCCAAGAGCTTGCTACAGCGAATATTGATGAATTCGAGAAAAACGACGTAAAGAAAATTGTTACAATCGATCCGCATGCTTACAATATCTTTAAAAATGAATATCAAGACTTTGGCTGGAAGGGCGAGGTTTATCACCATACCGAGCTATTGAACGAATTGATTGATGAAAATCGTCTAGCGTTAAATTACGAAGTTCATGAAACAATTGTTTTCCACGATTCTTGTTATTTAGGCCGTTATAACGATGTCTATGATGCGCCACGAGAAATACTACGTGGTATTCCAGGTGTTAAGCTTGTGGAAATGGAGCGTAATCGCGAGACAGCAATGTGCTGTGGCGCAGGTGGCGGATTAATGTGGATGGAAGAGCATGTCGGCAACCGTATTAACGTAGCAAGAACAGAGCAAGCTTTAGCAACGGACGCATCAGTAATTTCTTCTGGATGTCCTTACTGTTTAACAATGCTTGAAGATGGCACAAAGGCAAAAGAGGTTGAGGATTCAATCGGTACATTCGATGTTGCAGAGTTATTAGAGCGTTCTGTGTTTGGTGAAAAGGTGAAAGCTGTTGAAATTTCAGTTGAAGAGGCAGCAGATGTAATGGCTGAAGAAGTAGTAGCTTCTGTAGAAAGTGTCGAACAAGACAAGAATGCAGAAACTAACGCAGAAAAATGATAGTTATTGCAGAAATATTTTAGTTATCTGAAAAATATAAATTGCACAATAAATAATTGTTTTGTAGAATAAGATTAAATGGAAATGGGAGTTGAAGTTGATACTCCCATTTTTCATCGCAAGAGGTCGAGCGAGCGTTCAGTCAACAAAAATGCTCTGATACTTCTTCTAGAACGTAAAACAAAAGGGGTGTTTTACTTGAATAGAGCTGTAATTTTAGCAGGAGCAAGAACTGCATTTGGTAAGTTTGGAGGTTCACTATCAGCATTAAACGCAAGTGATTTAGGTGCAATCGCCATAAAGGGGGCACTTGAGAAAGCGAATATTTCGCCTGATGAAGTGGATGAAGTGATTTTAGGCTCCGTTTTACAAGGGGGACAGGGCCAAATTCCTTCAAGGCAGGCTGCAATAAAAGCAAATTTACCAATAGCGGTGAAAACAGAAACAATCAATAAAGTTTGTGCATCAGGGATGCGTGCAGTAACACTAGCAGATCAGCTAATTCGATTAGGGGACGAAGAAGTGATTATCGCGGGTGGTATGGAGTCAATGTCCAATGCACCGTATTATCTACACAATGGTCGAACAGGCTTACGCATGGGCGATTCAACAATGGTGGATGGCATGCTATATGATGGCTTAACATGTGCCTTTGATAAGGCAAGACCACATATGGGAAGCTACGGTAATACGACAGCGAACGAATTTTCTTTAAGCCGTGAGGAGCAGGATTCATGGTCTGTTCGTAGCCATGAACGTGCACTTGCAGCAATTGACAAAGGTTATTTTGCTGAGGAAATTGTGCCTGTGGAAATTCCGCAACGTAAGGGAGAACCGCTTCAAGTCGATACAGATGAGGCACCAAGAGCGGGTACGTCAATGGAGGTACTGGCAAAGCTCAAGCCAGCCTTTGACAAGGACGGAACGATAACAGCAGGTAACGCACCTGGCGTTAACGACGGTGCATGTGCCTTAGTAGTAATGAGTGAGGAACGTGCAACGCGTGAAGGTAGAGAGCCACTTGCGATTATTATTGGCCATGAAGAGCTTGCTATTGAGCCAGAAAACTTCCCACAAACACCAGGGCTTGTTATTAACAAATTACTGAAAAAGACGGGCAAATCATTAACGGACATTGATGTCATCGAAATCAATGAAGCCTTTGCGGCAGTAGCTCTAGTGAGCAAGCAACTGGCAGATTTAGATGCTGAAAAGGTCAATGTGAACGGCGGTGCAGTTGCATTAGGTCATCCAATTGGAGCATCTGGAGCACGCATTATTTTAACACTTGCACATGAATTAAAGCGTCGTGGCGGTGGTATCGGAATTGCTGCTATCTGCTCAGGTGGAGGGCAAGGCGATGCGATAATGATCGAAGTACCGAAAACAGGGGGACACGAATGATGGGAATTCAAAAGGTAATGGTTATTGGTGCTGGACAAATGGGCTCTGGCATTGCACAAGTTTGTGCACAAGCTGGCTATGATGTCAAACTGAACGATATGAAACAAGAATTTTTCGAGCGCGGTTTAGGCGTGATGACGAAAAATCTGACACGTGATGTCGAAAAGGGTCGTAAAACTGAGGATGAGAAGGCGGCTATTCTAGGTCGTATTAGTATGTCACTAGATTTACAGGATGCTAGTGATGTAGATATTATTATCGAGGCTGCAGTGGAAAATATGGAAGTGAAGCAATCCATCTTTAAGCAAATTGATCAGATTGCACCGGCACATGCCATTTTAGCTACGAATACATCATCTTTACCAATTACGGAAATTGCAGCTGTCACAAATCGTCCAGAGCAAGTGATCGGTATGCACTTTATGAATCCTGTACCTGTTATGAAACTTGTGGAGATTATTAGAGGGCTAGCTACAAGTGATGAAGTCTACAAAGCAGTTGAAGATATGACAGTAAAATTATCGAAAACTCCGGTGGAAGTAAATGACTTCCCAGGTTTTATTTCAAATCGTATTTTACTACCTATGATCAATGAAGCAATCTATGCACTGTATGAGGGTGTAGCATCGAAGGAAGCCATTGATGATGTGATGAAGCTCGGTATGAATCATCCAATGGGACCTTTAACTTTAGCAGACTTTATTGGTCTTGATACATGTCTATCCATAATGGAGATTTTACATGAGGGCCTAGGTGATAGTAAGTACAGACCTTGTCCATTGCTTCGTAAATATGTTGCAGCAGGCTGGTTAGGTAAAAAATCTGGAAGAGGCTTTTACGTTTACGAATAATCCTATGGGGATGGGGCTATTCAAGCGAAATGGAATGTTACGAGACAACATTTAGGGGTGACATAATAGATGCATTTACGATTTACAGATGAACAAATAATGATGCGAGATATGGTTCGAAGTTTTGCTCAGGAAAAGATTGAACCGTGGGTAGAGCGTATGGAAGCAGGGGAGTTTCCGCGTGAGCTCCTTGCACAAATGGGAGAATTAGGTTTAATGGGGATAACAACCCCAGAAGAATTAGGCGGCTCTGCGATGGATTTTACATCGTACATAATTGCTATTAATGAACTATCGAAGGTTAGTGCAGTAATGGGTGTGATTTTATCTGTGCATACTTCAGTTGGAACAAACCCAATTATATATTTTGGCAACGATGAACAGAAGAAACGTTATGTTCCGAAGCTTGCTGCCGGGGAATATTTAGGGGCATTTTGTTTAACAGAGCCTAGTGCTGGATCGGACGCTGGATCACTGCAATCAAAAGCGGTACGAGACGGGGATGATTATGTTATCAATGGTTCCAAGGTGTTTATTACAAATGGTGGAGAAGCAGATGTTTATATTGTCTTTGCATCAACGAATCCTGCTGCTAAAACACGTGGTATTTCAGCATTTATTGTTGAAAAGGGCACACCGGGTTTAATCATAGGGAAAGATGAACATAAAATGGGCTTACACGGTTCACGTACAGTCCAATTAACATTTGATAACTGTCGTATTCCAGCTGCAAACCTTCTTGGGGAGGAAGGGGAAGGCTTTAAAATTGCGATGGCTAACTTAGATGTAGGACGTATTGGCATTGCTGCACAATCTTTAGGCATTGCTGAAGCAGCGTTAGAAGCAGCTACTGCTTATGCCAAAGAGCGTGTTCAATTTGGCAAACCTATTGCTGCACAACAAGGGGTTGGCTTCAAGCTTGCTGATATGGCGACTGCAGTAGAATCAGCGAAATTACTAGTTTATCGTGCAGCAGATTTACGTTCAAAAGGGTTGCCGTGTGGAGCGGAGGCATCCATGGCGAAACTCTTTGCCTCACGCACAGCAGTGCAAACGGCAATAGAAGCGGTACAGATTTTTGGTGGCTACGGCTATACAGAAGACTATCCCGTAGAGCGTTATTTCCGAGATGCAAAGGTGACAGAAATATACGAGGGTACAAGTGAGATTCAAAAACTAGTCATTAGTAAACATTTACTTAAATAAAGCCTTATGTTATGTGGCGAAATTGATTTTTTATGGACGATGTCAATTCGTAAACTGCTCAGGTTTCCTAGCACACTAGGCAATCACTATCGAAACGTTATCGAATATAAAAATCAACAATTTAGCAATAACAGAGTCTAACTAAAAAGGGGAAATGGACAATGAACTTTCAATTAACAGAAGAGCATGAGCAATTACGTGAAATGATTCGTGATTTTGCTATTAATGAAGTAGCACCGACAGCAGCAGAACGTGATGAGAATGAAGAGTTTGATCGTGCAATTTTCGATAAAATGGCGGAGCTAGGCTTAACAGGTATTCCTTGGCCAGAAGAATACGGTGGTGCAGGCTTTGATTATCTTGCGTATGTTATTGCTGTGGAAGAATTATCACGTGTATGTGCTTCAACGGGGGTAACATTATCAGCACATACTTCGCTTGCGGGTTGGCCAATCTTTAAATTTGGTAATGAAGAGCAAAAACAAAAATATCTTCGTCCAATGGCAGAAGGCAAACATATTGGTGCATATGGCTTAACAGAGGCAGGATCAGGCTCTGATGCTGGTGGCATGAAAACATATGCAAAACGTGATGGCGATGATTATATTTTAAACGGCGCGAAAATCTTCATTACCAATGGTGGAGTAGCAGATACATATGTTGTATTTGCAGTAACAGATCCAGAAGCTAAACATGGCACATCTGCTTTTATCGTTGAAGCTGGCTTTGAAGGTTTCTCGGTAGGGAAGAAGGAGAAAAAACTAGGAATTCGTTCATCTCCTACAACTGAAATTATTTTTGATAACTGTCGCGTTCCAAAAGAAAACCTGCTTGGAGCTGAGGGAGAAGGCTTCAAAATTGCGATGACAACACTTGATGGAGGACGTAACGGTATTGCGGCTCAAGCTGTAGGGATTGCACAAGGAGCATTAGATGCAGCGGTTGAGTATGGGAAAGAACGTGTGCAATTTGGTAAGCCGATTACTGCCAACCAAGGTGTATCTTTTAAATTAGCGGATATGGCAACTCACATTGAAGCATCTCGACTGCTAACATACCAAGCGGCTTGGTTAGAATCAAATAACCTACCTTATGGTAAGGCATCTGCAATGGCGAAATTAATGGCTGGCGATACTGCGATGAATGCAACGACTGAGGCGGTTCAAATCTTTGGTGGATATGGTTATACAAAAGATTATCCAGTTGAGCGTTTCATGCGTGATGCAAAAATTACACAAATTTACGAAGGTACACAAGAGATTCAACGTCTTGTTATCTCTCGTATGTTGACAAAATAACGTATGACAGAAAAAGATAAAAGACCCCAAGTACAGTCAACGGTAAAAGATGAAAATCTCATCGCCATTCGTCGAGAACAAATGATAGAGGGAGCCATTAAATTATTTAAAGAAAAAGGTTTTCATCGTGCCACGACGAGAGAAATCGCAAAAGCTGCAGGTTTTAGTATCGGAACATTATATGAGTATATTCGTACGAAAGAAGATGTCCTTTACCTTGTATGTGATAGTATTTATCACCATGCGATGGAGAGACTTTCAAGTTATGAGATTAAGGCAGGAACTATAGAAGAGTTAAAAGAAATGATTCGAGAGTATTTCTTGCAAATTGATAGTATGGTTGATGAGCTAACAATCATGTATCAGGAAACTAAAACATTGTCAAAAGAAGCGCAGCGTTATGTATTTAGTAAGGAATTTGAAATGGTTGCTACTTTTGAGCGATTACTAAAACGCTGTGTGCAGTCAGGTGAAATAACGATGACGGATCAACAAATCCATTTGGCAGCAAATAATTTAGTTGTTTCTGGACAAAGCTGGGCATTCCGTAAATGGGCGCTCCATCGTCAACACTCTATTGATGAATTTATTGAAATGCAAACAACATTGTTTATTTCAGGCATAAAGGGGTTCTAATAAGTTCCGTTAAGGGGTTGTCGGTAATTGCATAGAGCGACATTGCAATTACCGACTTTTTTTATGAATTGTAATAGGAAGTTGTTCCATAACACAAAGGTGTAATTGATTAAGGGGAGAAAGTGGGGATTTCATATGACAAAGGTAGAAGTATATCGTCCAAAAAATCACGTACGTTTTGTTACAGCATCGAGTCTTTTTGATGGGCATGATGCTTCAGTCAACATTATGCGACGAATTTTGCAATCGAGCGGAGTAGAGGTAATCCATTTAGGACATAATCGCTCGGTGGAAGAAGTGGTAAATGCTGCGATTCAAGAGGATGCTCAAGGTATTGCTGTGTCTTCTTATCAAGGTGGACATATGGAATACTTTAAATATATGTATGATTTATTGCGTGAAAAAGGAGCGCCACATATTAAAATTTATGGTGGCGGTGGTGGTGTTATTTTACCACGTGAAATTAAAGAGCTGCATGCATATGGGATTGCAGGGATATTCTCGCCAGAGGATGGCCGTGTCTTAGGCTTACAAGGGATGATTAATGAAAAAATTAAAGGGACTGATTTCCCAACTGCAACGGGTAACTATCTAGAAAAGCTCGATGCTTTATCGACAGAAACACCAGAAATTTTAGCGAATTTAATAACTGCTGCAGAGTCAAATGATGATGGTGAAACGAAAAAGATGCTAGAAGAAGCTCGTCAACACTCAAAAGGGACACCGGTATTAGGTATTACAGGAACTGGTGGTGCGGGTAAATCTTCCTTAACAGATGAATTAATTCGTCGTTTCTTGAAAGAATTTCCGGATAAACGAGTGGCGATTCTTTCAGTCGATCCGACAAAGCAAAAAACAGGTGGGGCTTTACTTGGTGACCGAATTCGCATGAATGCGATTTTCAATAATCGAGTATATATGCGTAGTTTAGCAACCCGCGGATCTCGAACAGAGCTTACTGCTTCTATTGGAGACGTGCTAGATGTAGTGAAAGTAGTGGGCTATGATTTAATCATCGTAGAAACGAGCGGTATTGGTCAAGGTGATGCAGAAATTACAAAGTATACGGATTTATCCATGTACGTTATGACAAGTGAGTTTGGTGCGCCAACACAGCTTGAGAAAATTGACATGATTGATTTTGCGGATGTGATCGCCATCAATAAATTTGAACGTAAAGGCTCTGAGGATGCGCTACGCCAAGTGCAGAAGCAATACCAACGTTCGCGAGAGCTTTGGGATGAATCACTTGATAATATGCCTGTTTACGGTACAATCGCAAGTCAATTTAATGATAAAGGAACGAATGCTTTATTTGCAGCATTAGTAAATATCATTAATACGAATACAGGAAGTAATTGGGAAACTGGCTATGAGCAATTTGCGAAAACCCAAAAGCAGGATGTGATTATTCCAAACGATCGCCGTTATTATTTACGAGAAATTACAGATACTGTGCGTGGCTATCACAAAAAATCAGAGCAGCAAGTAGAATTTGCTCGCCGTCTATTCCAATTAGAGGGAGCTATTGCGGCGGTTAAGGAAAAAGCGCCAAATGATGCACTGATCGCATCTCTTACTTCTTTAGCAGAAGGTGTCAGAGATGAATTAACGGCTGAGTCCAAGCGTATTTTAGATAATTGGCAAGCTTTAAAAGAAGCCTATGCTGGAGACGAATTTGTCACGAAGGTTCGTGATAAGGAAATTCGTACGATTTTAAAGACAACAAGCCTTTCTGGTACAAAAATCCCTAAAGTTGCCTTGCCGAAATTCGTAGATTACGGTGAAATTTTACGTTGGGTTTATAGAGAAAATGTACCTGGTGAATTCCCTTATACTGCGGGGGTATTCCAATTTAAACGTGAAGGGGAAGATCCAAAGCGACAATTTGCTGGTGAGGGTACACCTGAGCGTACAAATAAACGATTCCATTATTTATCGAAGGATGATGATGCAAAACGTTTATCCACAGCATTTGATTCGGTGACGCTATACGGAGAGGACCCAGATTACCGACCAGATATTTATGGAAAGGTTGGAGAGTCAGGTGTATCCATTTGTACGCTAGAGGATATGAAAAAGCTTTATGCGGGCTTTGATTTATGTGCACCATCAACTTCAGTATCGATGACAATTAACGGTCCAGCACCGATTATTTTAGCGATGTTCATGAATTCGGCTATTGATCAGCAAGTGAAACTACATGAGAAAGAACTTGGTCGACCTTTGACAGTTGAAGAATTTATGGACACACGAGAGAAAACATTACAGGTTGTTCGTGGAACGGTGCAAGCAGATATTTTAAAAGAAGATCAAGGGCAAAATACATGTATTTTCTCAACAGAGTTTGCGTTACGTATGATGGGAGATATTCAGCAATACTTTATTGATCATAAAGTACGTAATTACTACTCAGTATCTATTTCTGGTTACCATATTGCCGAAGCTGGAGCCAACCCAATTTCACAGTTGGCCTTTACATTAGCAAATGGCTTTACGTATGTGGAATATTATTTAAGTCGTGGCATGAACATTGACGATTTTGCGCCAAATCTATCATTCTTCTTCTCTAACGGACTTGACCCAGAGTACACAGTTATTGGACGTGTAGCTCGTCGTATTTGGGCAGTTGTTATGCGTGATAAGTACGGCGCTAATGAACGTGCACAAAAATTAAAATATCATATCCAAACATCTGGACGTAGCTTGCATGCACAGGAAATTGATTTTAATGATATCCGCACAACGTTACAGGCATTAATGGCATTACAGGATAATTGTAATTCATTGCATACAAATGCATATGATGAGGCAATTACAACGCCTACAGAAGAATCTGTACGTCGTGCGATGGCAATTCAAATGATTATTACGAAGGAACATGGCTTAGCGAAAAACGAAAATCCATTACAAGGTGCGTTTATCGTAGAAGAGTTAACGGATCTTGTAGAAGAGGCGGTACTAGAAGAGTTTGATCGTATCAATGATCGTGGTGGCGTGCTAGGTGCAATGGAAACACAATATCAGCGCGGTAAGATTCAAGAGGAATCCATGTACTATGAAATGCTAAAACATTCAGGCGAGTTACCAATCATTGGTGTAAACACTTACTTAAATCCGAATCCACCTTCAGAGGATGAAATTGATAATATGGAAATTGCGCGAGCATCAACGGAAGAAAAAGAGACACAAATTCATAATTTACAGGCCTTCTGGAAGCAACATGAAAGTGAAGCGGAAGCGGCTATTGCTCGTTTACAACAAGTAGCTGTAAATAATGGCAATATTTTTGCGGAGCTTATGGAAACCGTAAAAGTAGCTAGCTTAGGGCAAATCACGAACGCTTTATATGAAGTAGGAGGACAATATCGTCGCAATATGTAAATTTTAAACGTGCATATCTTCTTACTGTATAACATTTATGCTATTTTATACAAAATGCTTCTGTATTTTTAAGTGTCTAGTCTTAGGATTAGGCACTTTTTTTTATTTCCGTTATAATAGAAATGTAAAAAAAGGGGAGGCGCGGTAGAGAATGAAATCAGTTATTCACTACATCATTATTTTAGCTTTAATGTTAGGAGTTATTTTCCTTTATGATAAGCAAATTGGCGCTGTTCCGATATTATTATTATCTGTCTATTTGTTTTACTTTGGGATAAAAAAAATGTGTGATATAAAAAACAGTAATTGAAGCTAGCAATGAGGATAAAACTTTGTATATAATGGGTATTATGCTTATGATATGGAAAGTTACTTTTGTGCGGCCTTTTTTGCTGCGCTCCGAAAATAAAGCAATATGTAATTTTAAAACGTCCATTGTGATGAGGGAAAGGAAGTGCACGAATGAATTTTCGTGAAATGACAAAGGAACAATTAGCGGAAGAATCGTTAATTAACTTAGCTTATGCAATTTTAAATGAAAAACGTGCCTCAGTGTCTTTTAATGACTTATTAACAATACTTCAAGAGCTTACAGGCTATAGTGATGAAGAAATGAAATCACGCCTACTACAATTTTATACAGATTTAAATGTAGAAGGTCGCTTCTTATTTAATCAGGAAGCTGGCTGGGGCTTACGTGAATGGTATAAAGTTGAACAAATTGAAGAAGAAACAGCACCTTCTGTTAAAACACATAAGAAAAAATCTAAAGCTGCCCTTGAGGATGAAGATGATTTAGATGAAGATTTAGAAGAAGAAGAGATTGACTTCGATGAAGATTATGAAGAATTCGTTGAAGGCGAAGATCTTGATGAAGATGAAGATGATGATAAAGAAGATATTGACTTTGAGGATGAAGAAGATTTAGAGGAAATCGATGAGGAAATAGACGAAGACTTCATCGATGAAGATGAAGAAGAACTTGAAGAAGAGGATGAAAACTAACTTATTTCAGCCAATACCCGCTGAAATAAAGGAACTTAGTCTAAGAATGCCACGTCCTGTGGCAACGACTGAGTGACCAACATCGTGTTGGCCTGAAGTCTCCGGCAGTTCTTAGGGGATGTTAGCCTAAAACCATCGCATCCATGCGATAACGGCTATCTGACCTGCATCGGTAAAAACGCCACATCCTGTGACATTACCGGAATGACCGACATCGTGTCGGCCCTCGTGCAGGCCTAAGCACAAAGCCGATTCCGGACAAGGCATAATTGATGATCATTACTCTTTGAATTTTCTTTCTTTTAACCTTGTAGTAAAAAATCTTGACTTCTATCGCGGTTACGTTTAATCTTTTACTTGGGCTCCTTAATTAAAGGAGAAAGACCGTGTATGTAATACGCTCCCCCTGCAAACCTATGCAGGAGGAGCGTTTTTTTATTGTTTTTAACTTTATTCAGTTGACTCTCCCAAGCTTATTGCAACAGAAATGAATATAAATGTTCCAAATCATTCATGATGTATAGTAATTGGTGTCTGAATAAATGTTGAAGCTTCTAAAAGGAAAGTAGAAAAGAGATAGAAACGATTACAGCTTCGAATCGACTACATTTTGTAGGCATTCTCGGCTTTTCTTATTTTAGGGATAAGAAATTTTTAGCCTATCGAGACATTTGCATCGTTGTGCGGTTAGCGTAGGACGTGAATGCACTTTTCTTACTAACAATTTCTAGAACAACATAAGGAGGAATTTTTTCATGACGAAGTATATTTTTGTAACAGGTGGGGTTGTGTCATCACTTGGAAAAGGGATTGTAGCAGCATCTCTAGGTCGTTTATTAAAAAATCGTGGATTAGAAGTAACGATTCAAAAATTTGACCCATATATCAATATTGACCCAGGTACAATGAGCCCTTATCAACATGGTGAGGTTTTCGTAACAGATGACGGCGCAGAAGCTGACTTAGACTTAGGTCACTACGAACGTTTCATTGATATTAACCTAGGAAAACATTCTACTGTAACTTCAGGCCGTGTTTATCAGTCTGTATTACAAAAAGAACGCCGTGGTGATTATAACGGTGGAACAGTACAAGTAATTCCTCACATTACTAATGAAATCAAAGATCGTATTCAACGAGCTGGTCGCGAAACAAATGCAGACGTTGTCATTACAGAAGTAGGCGGAACAGTAGGAGATATTGAGTCACTACCATTCCTTGAAGCAATTCGCCAAATGAAAACAAATTTAGGCCATAACAATGTGATGTATGTTCATTGTACGCTTATTCCTTATATTAAAGCTGCAGGTGAGCTAAAAACAAAGCCAACTCAGCATTCTGTAAAAGAATTACGTTCTTTAGGTATTCAACCAAATATTATCGTTGTGCGTACAGAGCAAGAAGTGCCTCAGGATATGAAAGAAAAATTAGCTTTATTCTGTGATGTTCAACCACACGAAATTATTGAATCTCGCGATGCAGAACATTTATATGAAGTACCATTAAATCTTCATGCGCAAGATATCGATGATATTGTTCTTGACCATTTTGGTATTGAAGCACCAGAGGCGGATATGGATGAGTGGCGTGAGCTTGTAGCAAAAGTGAAGAGCTTACCAAATAAACGAAAAGTAGCATTAGTAGGTAAATATGTAGAACTACAAGATGCTTACATTTCTGTTGTAGAGGCATTAAAACATGCAGGCTATGCATTTAATTCTGATATTGAAATTGACTGGATTAATGCAGAACATGTAGAGGCTGACAATGTTGCTGCTCTATTAAAAGGGGCAGACGCAATTTTAGTTCCTGGTGGCTTTGGTGATCGTGGAGTTGAAGGTAAAATTTTAGCGACACAATATGCTCGTGAAAACGATGTACCATTCTTAGGTATTTGCCTAGGTATGCAACTTGCGACAATAGAATTTGCTCGCAATGTACTTGGCTTAAAAGGTGCACATTCTACAGAGCTTGATGCAAATACAGAATATCCTATTATTGACTTCTTACCAGATCAAAACGACAGTGTAGACATTGGTGGTACATTACGTTTAGGTTTATATCCATGTAAGTTACAAGATGGCTCAAAGGCAGGCAAAGCATATGGTAAAGAGCTTGTTTATGAACGCCACCGCCATCGTTATGAATTTAACAATGAATATCGTGAAGCAATGGAAGCTGCAGGTCTTGTCTTCTCAGGTACAAGCCCTGATGGTAAATTAGTGGAAATTATCGAGTTACCAGAAAAGAATTTCTTCGTAGCATGCCAATTCCACCCTGAACTTGTATCACGTCCAAATCGTCCACAGCCATTGTTCCGTGATTTTATCGGAGCAACATTTAAATAATAAAAAAGAGTTGTCTCGCGCTGAGACAACTCTTTTTTTGCTTTTCGGCAAAACGAGGGGTTGATTTCCGTTCCGGCTGGGCGCTTTGTTGCTGTCGCTTCGCTTTCGCACAGAGCAAAGCTTCCTGGGGGCGTCCGATGAGCCGCTTTTGTTGCTGCCGCTGCGTTAGCACTACGCTTTCGCACAGAAAACATCCGCTTCGCTGCAGGGTCTCGGGGCAACAGGATGTTGGTCACGAAGGCGTTATCACAGGACGTGATGGTTTTAGCCTTCGTTCCTCTATCGCTAATCCCCAAGGAGTCGCCCAGCCTCCACTCCAATCAACACTTCACATAGTAGGTCTCTTCTGGCAAGACACTTTAATATATTAAAATAAACTTCAGTAACAATGTTTAATAAGTGCGACAGCGGCAAATGTTTTCTGTGCGAAAGCGGAGCGACAGCAACAGCAGATTTACAATCGCGTCACTGTAAATTTATAAAATTTTATGCTTTTGTTGATTTGAATTGAAGGCTACTTGATGCTTGACCACAGGAAAGCTAGTAGCATGGAGCGGAAATCATCTTCATTTAAAGCGCCACAACATTCACAAGATTTCCTTGACCATTTTGATTTTCAACACTAAGAAAAAGAGTTGTCTCTAAACGCTGAGACAACTCTTTTTAGATCCTTTATAGCTCTTCGTCATCCAGACCAAGCATTTCATCATAAGAGATTTTTACGGCTTCATAAACAAAAAGGGCAGCAATAGCATGTGGCACAACTATGCGCTCTCCTAAATCGTTCGGTAATAAACCACCTCGTATGCGTGTAGAAATATACGTATACGCTAAATCTGCTAGTGGGTTTTCAGAATTTGCAGCTTCGCTAGCAACTGCTGCGAATGGAATGAAATTGTCACTGAGCTGTTGTGCTAAAGCTAATGCCTCTTCATCATGTGCACTTCTTGTAAAAATACATACACGATCAGCTTCCGTTATCACTGTATCCTTTGTCCACGGCACTAGCTTGGTAAAATGTTCAACTGCTTGACATGCATTTAACTCGACAACTTGCATCTCACCAAAGCATGCGAAATAGACATTTCCTTCGCCTATACCTGCTTGAGCAAGTAATCTTGCCGTTTCTTCAATAGCTTCCTCTTCATTTTGTGTTATTCTTTGAAATAACCCACTTAGTTGTGTTGTTAGTATTTTTGACATGGTCCCACCTCAATCAATATTATATGTTTGGGAAGAACATAAAGCAAAAGTAGTTAATTTATAATACTAGAAGGTATTAAGAAATTGAAGGAGAATAATACATAATATAGGAAGTTTTTTTGCAAGAATAATAACTAAAAAGGGCGGAATGAAATGTGAAACGAGTACTAATTGTCGATGATCAACCTGGAATTCGTTTGCTTTTAAATGAAGTGGTGAAAAAGGAAGGTTATAGTACATATTTAGCTGCAAATGGTATTGAAGCACTGCGATATGCAGAAGAGGGAATGGATTGTGTTCTATTAGACATGAAAATTCCAGGGATGGATGGCATTGAAATTTTAAAGCGCTTAAAAGAGAAGTGGCCACAACTCCCGGTATTTATGATGACTGCATATGGTGAACTAGATGTTGTGCAGGAAGCATTAGATTTAGGAGCAATTCGATATTTTACTAAGCCTTTTGATATTTTTGAAGTGCGTGATGAGGTTAATAAAACATTACAAGTTTAGATGAACAGGCAGTGGTCAACACCGCCTGTTTTTCATGGTTGTTATACGTATAGTAGAATTTTTTTATCGTTTCATTTTTACTTTGTTTCTAAATACCATATATATGTGGCATAAGTTTTACCAGATGTCATCTCCAACTTTTAATGAAGAGCCAAACATGTTAAAAAAGATAAACATTGCCGTTAGCTTTCGTGCAGAAAGCAGACGCTGTCGCTGCGTTGCACTTC
>Ga0213825_1001362_pt1 | contig 16760 bp, 15 predicted proteins | sample MC6MC0900MG_FD_179896 | JGI IMG/M metagenome (GOLD analysis project Ga0213825, IMG submission 179896) | Enriched soil aggregate microbial communities from Iowa State University, Ames, United States - MC6-MC0900-MG | ecosystem: Environmental > Terrestrial > Soil > Unclassified | place: USA: Iowa... | reverse complement strand
GCTACAAAGCTTACAACCTCGGTGGCGGCGTGGGCTTCTCCGTGCTGGAGATGATCAAGGCGTTTGAGAAAGCGTCCGGTAAGCCGATTCCGTTCGAGTTTAAGCCACGCCGTGACGGCGATCTGCCGGCGTTCTGGGCAGATGCAAGTCTCGCAAATACTGAGTTGGACTGGCGTGTGACGCGCGGGATCGATGCCATGATGCGTGATACGTGGAACTGGCAGAGTAAGAACCCGGATGGGTTTCGTTGATTCTTAAATAGCTTTACAAATCATTCCCCCCACTTAGCGCAATGGAGAAATCCATTTGAGCAGGTGGGGTTTTTTTATTATAAGCATCGCGAAATATAAGTTTAGAGTTAACTCTTCAAATAATTATTAAGTTTTAATACGTTAGCTTAAGGCTGAAGCAAAAGTGTGAGTGTTTATTACATTGTTAGTAGGCTAAAAAAACGTCAGCAGTATGTAAATCATACAGATTTAGCTTTTTAGAAAAGCAAACATTGTCAAATTGACAAAAAGAGCTACCTTATCCCTTGTTTCGGCAGTCAGATAATACGAGAATTGTAAGGTTTTATATTGGATTTCGTCTGTAAATTATCTTTGTTTGCTTGCTGTAACAACGAATTTTAAAACGGTAAAGATGTGCTTTACTTAAGCTAGAACGGCGTTTACGCAACTGGTAGCGAGAGCCAGGGGCGGTAGCGTGGGAAAACATGACAACATAACAGTGGTGCATTCATGCAAGAGATCATCTACGTTTTTCTCGGTGCATTAGCGTTACTTTTCATTGCGCGTAAAGTAGCCAGGAAAGTAGGATTAGTGGATAAACCTAATGTGCGAAAGCATCATAACGGGCACGTCCCGTTAGTAGGAGGAGTCTCAGTCTATCTTTCACTTTGGATAATTGAGGCTCTTCAACCTGGGTTGTTACCTGACTTCCCTATATACATATCTTGCGCCTCTATTCTACTGATAGTTGGCATTATCGATGACAGATTTGACCTTCCATTTTTGCCTCGTATGCTGTTACAAGCGTTGATGGCTTGCGTCATGATGTGGAATGGTTATTACCTTTATTCATTAGGGAATATTCTATTCGGTTCATCACTGGTATTAGGAGTATTTGGTTATGCAATTACTCTGTTTGCTGTAATAGGTGCGATTAATGCTTTCAATATGGTGGATGGCATTGACGGCTTATTAGGTGCACTTTCTAGTGTCACTTTTGGGGCTTTAGCAGTGATGTTCAGCGTTGCAGGAGAGAATAATCTAGCCTTGTGGTGCACCAGTTTAGTTGTGGCATGTTTACCTTACATCTTACTTAACCTTGGCATCCCCTGGGGACGAAAATTTAAAGTATTTATGGGTGATGCTGGTAGTACTCTGATAGGTTTTACAGTGATATGGCTATTAATCGTTGCAACGCAAGGTGAAAAAGCTGTAATGCAACCTATCACTGCCCTATGGTTTATCGCTATTCCCCTAATGGATATGAGCCGTGTGATGATTTCTCGCATTCGTAGAGGTTTCAGTCCTTTCAGGCCAGATAGAGAACATCTGCATCATTTATTGCAACGCAGTGGTTTAAGTGGGCGTGCAACGCTCGCTGTTATCGTAAGTATTGCATTAGTGATGTCATTAGTTGGTATCGTATTGAGCTACGAAAAATTAGCTGATTTATGGCAATTACTATTATTTTTTGTCTTTTATTTTGGTTTTTCCCATGTCATGAAAAAATTAAGTTACCACGAACATCAAAGAATAGAAGTTGGGAAGAACCAGCTAAACGATCAAGTTGCTAATGAAGTTGATAGAACAGTTTCAGGATTAACGAAATGAAATTGATGAACCATTGAATTAATAAAGAAGTGGTGCGTCTTAAATCTTTATTCATATTTCACGTCTTAATATATTAGGTTTTAATGTGAAAATACTAGTTACAGGTGGTGCAGGTTTTATTGGTTCGGCTGTCATAAGGTACATTATCGAAAATACCAGTGATTGCGCGGTGAATGTCGATGTACTCACCTATGCAGGCAACCTTGAATCATTAGAAGTTATTGCACAAAGCGAACGTTATCACTTCGAAAAAGCAGACATTTGTGATGCAGCAGCGATGTCGCGAATTTTTAATGATCACCAACCTGATGTAGTAATGCATTTGGCAGCTGAGAGCCATGTTGATCGTTCAATTTCTGGCCCCGCTGCATTCATAGAAACAAACGTAGTTGGTACAAGTGTTTTACTTGAAGCTGCTCGTAAATATTGGTTAAGCCTGGAATCTTCCAGGAAGGCCACCTTCAAATTCCACCACGTATCAACTGACGAAGTCTATGGTGACTTACCTCATCCAGATGATGCGCCTGATGGAGCTCATCTCCCTCTTTTCACAGAACAAACACCTTACGCACCAAGTAGTCCTTATTCAGCCTCTAAGGCAGCCAGTGATCACTTGGTTCGTGCCTGGCATAGAACATATGGTTTACCAACCATTGTGACTAACTGCTCAAATAATTATGGGCCTTACCATTTTCCCGAGAAGCTTATTCCCTTAGTGATCCTTAACGCACTTGAGGGTAAGCCGTTACCAATATATGGAAAAGGCGACCAAATTCGTGATTGGCTTTATGTTGAAGATCATGCGAGAGCACTTTATGCCGTAGTAACAAATGGCACAGTAGGTGAGTCGTATAACATTGGTGGTCACAATGAGAAGAAAAATGTCGATGTCGTAAATATTATTTGTGATTTACTGGATGAGATTCTTCCAAAAGAAGAATCTTATCGGAAGCTAATGACATATGTTACAGACCGACCCGGACATGACCGTCGCTATGCAATTGACTCAAGTAAAATCGCACTTGAGCTTGGATGGAAACCTTTAGAAAGCTTTGAAAGTGGAATCCGCAAAACAGTTCAGTGGTATTTAGATAATACTTATTGGGTTAACAATGTAAAAAGCGGCGCATATAAAAACTGGATCAATGAGAATTATGGAGACCGTCGCGAATGAGGATCCTGCTTTTAGGTAAGTCAGGGCAGGTGGGATGGGAACTACAACGCTCATTAGCACCGCTGGGTTGTGTCATTGCCTTAGACCGAAATTCAACAACGTATTGCGGTAATTTAAATGACCCAGCAGGTATAACTGAAACTATTCTTGCTGTTAGACCGCAAGTTATCGTAAATGCAGCTGCATATACTGCTGTAGATAAGGCTGAATCTGAAGCTGAAACCGCCCGATTATTGAACGCTACAAGCGTGGAATCGATAGCTAGAGCTGCTGCTAAGATCAACGCATGGGTTGTCCACTATTCAACAGATTATGTGTTTTCAGGTGTGGGAGAAAAAGCCTGGCTCGAAACTGACATTGCTGACCCAATTAATACTTATGGACGCAGCAAATTAGACGGAGAGCTAGCGATACAGCAGTATTGTGCTAATCATCTAATTTTTCGTACAAGTTGGGTATATGCCAGTAAGGGCAAAAATTTTGCGAAAACGATGTTAGCTCTGGCCAAGGATAGATCTGAGCTATCAGTTATCAACGACCAATTTGGTGCACCTACCGGTGCTGAACTATTAGCCGATTGTACGGCACACGCCATTGTTCAAGCCATGAATAAACCTGAACTTGCCGGTATATATCATTTAGTGGCAAGTGGTTGCACAAACTGGCATGACTATGCAGCTTTGATATTTAATGAAGCCCGTAGTCTTGGCACAATGTTAAAAATAGAGAAACTCAATAGTATCCCGACGAGTTCGTTCCCAACAGCAGCAAAGCGACCCAACAATTCTCGTCTGAATAACTTAAAATTCCAAAATAATTTTTCACTTTTTCTTCCTGAATGGGATGTTGGTATAAAACGTATGCTTGCAGAGCTATTAACGGATACGCAATTCTAATAACGATTAAAAATCAATCTTCGATGTTTTATAAATTAAGAGACCTTTCAAAATGAAAAATCGTAAAGGAATAATTTTAGCAGGAGGGTCAGGCACTCGACTTTACCCTGTAACGATGGCAGTTAGTAAACAATTGCTGCCTATTTATGATAAGCCTATGATTTATTACCCACTTTCCACGCTAATGCTTGCGGGCATTCGGGATATATTGATTATTAGTACACCGCAAGACACACTACGATTTGAGCAATTATTGGGTGATGGAAGTCAGTGGGGACTCAATTTACAGTATAAAATTCAGCCGCACCCTGATGGCTTAGCGCAGGCCTTTATTTTGGGTGAAGAGTTTATTGGGACTGACAATTGTGCTTTAGTTTTAGGTGATAATATATTTTATGGTCATGACCTGCCAAAATTAATGGAGTCAGCCATTAACACTGATACTGGATCAACAGTATTTGCATATCATGTTAATGACCCTGAACGCTACGGTGTTGTTGAATTTGACAATGAAGGTAAAGCCATCAGCCTCGAAGAAAAACCATGTGTTCCTAAAAGTAATTATGCTGTAACTGGACTCTATTTTTACGACAATGATGTGGTAGAAATGGCAAAAAGTCTTAAGCCTTCTGAACGTGGAGAGCTTGAGATAACCGATATCAACCGCTTGTATCTTGAGCAGGGGCGTTTGTCTGTAGCTATGATGGGCCGTGGTTTTGCATGGTTAGATACTGGTACTCATCAAAGCATGATTGAAGCGAGCAACTTCATTGCAACGATTGAGGAGCGTCAGGGACTGAAAGTATCGTGTCCGGAAGAGATCGCTTTTAGAAAAGGTTTTATAAATGAAGAGCAATTATTAAAATTGGGGACTGCACTGTCAAAAAATAAATATGGAAAATATTTATTGAAATTAATTAAAGGTTATTGATCGATGAAATTTACACCAACAGAATTACAAGATGTCATAATTTTTGAACCCAAGGTATTTGAAGACCAACGGGGTTTTTTTTACGAAAGCTTTAACCATAAGATATTTGAAGAAGTTGTAGGTCGAGAAGTTAATTTTGTTCAAGACAACCACTCTAACTCAAAAAAAAATGTTCTTCGCGGACTGCACTTACAAAGTAAGCCTTACGAGCAAGGCAAGTTGGTAAGATGTAGCAAAGGTGAAATTTATGACGTAGCCGTTGATTTGAGATTAGAATCCTCAACTTTTGGTAAATGGATTGGAGAAAACTTATCTGCCGAAAATAAAAAACAACTTTGGATTCCTGAAGGCTTCGCCCATGGTTTTTATGTGCTTTCTGAGAGTGCTGAAGTTCAATATAAGACAACCAATTATTACAGCCCAAAGCACGAAATTGGACTTCACTGGAATGATGTGGAGTTAGGAATTGACTGGTTTGCTAAAAACGAAGTAATTTTATCGCCAAAGGATGAAGTAAATATCACACTACGTCAGTTTATGAATCTTCGAAAATGAGATTTTTAAAATCATCGTTAAGTAAAAATGTAATATATTTATTTATAGTGCAAGGAAGCAACTATTTGCTTCCCTTACTCACATTCCCTTATTTAGTTAGGGTTTTAGGAGTAGAGACATTTGGGATATTTAGTTTTACCCAAGCGACTTTTTTGTATCTTACATTAATAATTGATTATGGTTTCAATCTTACAGCTACCCAAGAAGTAGCTAAGAATAGTCAAGATAAAAGTAAAATATCAGAGTTGTTTTGGGGCGTATCTTGCTCAAAAATATTATTATTCCTTATTGCCATTACAATAATATTTTTCTTGACTAGTTTTATTGAAGAATATAAGCAATATTCAAATGTTTTATGGTGCTTTGTTCCTGCTTTGATTGGAAACGTAATATACCCTGTTTGGTTATTTCAAGGCAAAGAGGAAATGAAGTGGTTAACAATTACCAGCATTGCCTCAAGAGTAATGATATTACCTCTAACATTTATAATTGTGCATGACAGTACTGATGTTGCTATTGCTGCATTGATACAATCTTCAGCCAATTTAATCGCTGGAATGATTGCGATTATTATATTAGTAAAGAAGAAATGGATTGGAAAATGTCAATTAAAATCAAAGTTGATAATTTCAAACTTGAGAAATGGATGGCATGTTTTTATTTCAACTTCTGCAATTACTCTATATACAACTGGGGTTGTGGTTGTGTTGGGGTTTATTTCTGGCCCAGTCGCAGTAGGTTATTTCAATGCAGCGAATACATTAAGAAATGCTATTCAGGGGCTGATTAATCCAATAACACAAGCATTATATCCTAGAGTTTCGGCAACGATTACTTCTGATAGGAAAGCAGGGATTATATTAATTAAGCGTTCAATGAATATTCTTTCATTAACCACAGCAATAATGTCAATTTTTTTGTTCTTTGCTGCTCCTATCCTAATCGAAATTAGCGCGGGTTCGGGGTATGAACATTCAATATTAATTTTAAGGATCTTATCCCCAATTCCTTTACTGGTAGCATTGAGTAATGTTTATGGGATTCAGGTTATGCTTACACATGGTTACAAAAAGGAATTTAGCCGAATACTCTTATCTGTAGGGCTGATAAGTTTTATTGTTGTGTTTCCCATGTCTTATTTATTTTCCGAAAAAGGAGCAGCTATAACTCTTTTGCTTGCTGAAATTTTAGTAACATTTATGATGTTTATCTTCGTAAATAAAAATAAGTTATTACTCCCTTGAGGTTAATATGTACGATTTTATTATCATTGGTTCTGGTTTTTTTGGTGCTGTTTGTGCTCATGAGTTGAATAAACAAGGTAAAAAAGTTCTTGTTATTGATAAAAGAAACCATATTGGCGGAAATGCATATACAGAAGATCATGATGGTATTCATGTGCATAAATATGGTGCACACATATTTCATACAAATGATAAAATAGTATGGGATTATGTAAATAGCTTCGTTGAGTTCAACCGCTTTACTAATTCACCATTAGCTAATTTTAAAGGTAAATTATATAATTTACCCTTTAATATGAATACATTTTATCAAATGTGGGGTGTTAAAAGTCCGGGCGAAGCTAAAAAAATAATCGATTTACAAAGGAATACTTTTAATGATAAGGAACCTTCTAACCTTGAAGAACAGGCTATTTCACTCGTGGGTTCAGACCTTTATGACACCTTGATTAAAGGATATACTGAGAAACAGTGGGGAAGAAAGGCTACAGATTTGCCAGCATTCATTATCAGGCGTCTGCCAGTCAGATTTACATTTGATAATAACTATTTCTCTGATCGCTTCCAAGGAATACCAATCGGGGGATATAGCAAATTAATAAGTAAAATGCTTGAAGGTATTGAAGTAAGATTAAATACCGACTATTTTGCAAACAAAGATGAGTTGGATTCTTTAGCAAAAAAGATAATCTATACTGGACCAATCGATGCATATTTTAATTATCAACATGGAACTTTAGAGTATCGCTCTCTTAAATTTGAAACAGAGCGTCTTGATACTGATAACTATCAAGGAAATGCGGTTGTAAATTATACAGAATCAGAAATACCGTATACACGTATTATTGAACATAAACACTTTGATCATGTGGATTGCGAACATACCGTTATAACTAAAGAATATCCATTAGAATGGAAGTTGGGGGATGAGCCATATTATCCTGTAAATGATGATAAAAATATGGGGCTTTACAAAAAATACCGAGATTTAGCGATTAAAGAGCCAAAAGTTTATTTTGGCGGCAGATTGGCTGAATATAAATACTATGATATGCATCAAGTCATTTCCGCAGCTTTATATTTTGTAAAGAACAAAATTGGTGCGGTCGAATGATTTTTTTATTTTTGATTTTGTTCTTTATGTCTGGTGTACTGTTTTTATTTCTAAAGAAAGATATTTTTCATCCAAGTGTTATCTCGAATTTTGTATTTGCGGCGGTGGTTTTCGGCTATATATTGAGTTCACATATATATGTATATTCATTGCATGCCAATACACTATTTTTTATCTTCTCAAGTGTCGCAACATTTTCGGTGGCTGCTTATTCATTCGATAGCTTAACCCAACTTATTAAGTTTAAAAGAGAGAAGAACGTTTGTTATTTTTCAATTGAAAAATCAAACAAAAAACTTGCATTTGTAGTTTTATGCCTTTCTTTTCTATATCTAATTCTAAGGCTTAAAGGATATTCTTTTGGTTCAAGCATTATTGCATATCTTAACCAGATAAGAGCTGCAGATGTTGAAGATACAACACGTAATCCAGTATCTTATCTGCAGCCCTTCATGCTAGCCTCATTTGCAATGTATGTTCTTAGTAATAGTATCAGTGTAAACAGGCTAAGTAAGTTGGCTAATATACTTATAATTGCAATTTTTTCCTTCGCTATATTATTGAATACTGGGAAGCAAATTGTATTTATGGTGATTATGTCCTATTTTTATATTGTCGGCGTTAAAAAAGCTAAACATTTCGTTTATTTGTTATTAAGCGTTGCGGGATTATTTGCTGTATATATGGTCTTACTTCGTGGACTAAGTGGTAGCGTGATTTATTATTTGTCAATGTACCTTGTAAGTCCTCTAATAGCTTTTCAGCATTTTTATTTTGAGAACAACACAAGTTATGCGATATCACATGCGTTATGGTTTTTCGAAAGAATATGGGCCCTATTTTCTGGTGGTATACCCGAATCATTGCATAAAGAATTTGTATGGGTTGGCCTTCCTACCAACGTTTATACTGCATTCTCTGATTATTATACGGTATCACCTTTTTTGAACTTCTTTATGATGATTGTTCACGGAGCGATATCAGGTATTTTATGGAATATATCGAGATATAACAATGTCGTTAAGGTTTTTTACTCATATTTCATCTATACTTTTGCATTTATTTTTTATCACGAAAGTTTCATGGTCAATTTAAGTAGTTGGATGCAAATGATTATTGCAATTTTTATTTTGAACTTTTTAGTTAAAGAACGAGTTTATAAGTGAATAAATATTTTTTGAATGACCTCAATTTTGAAAGAAAAGATGCAGGTTTCAAGGCCCGTAGAGATGCTTTGGAAATTATTTCTCAAAGAAAAGATTTCGTCGTCAAATTTCTACCGCTTTGGGGAGGGCTTAAATCAAGAATAATAACGCTCCCATCGTTAATTAAATTTATAATGTCTCTAGGTGAGAGTGACGCTCTATTTATCAACTTTCCTGTTGCACGCCCTTTTTGGCAAGTCTTATTCTTTGCTAAGAAAATAAAAGGGTTCAAACTTATTCCTTTGATTCATGATATTGACTCATTACGTGGAGGGACAAATCATGACATTTATCGATTAGCTAAGTGTGACATGCTGATAAGTCATAATAAAAAAATGTCTGATTTCATGAGTAATCATATACAACGCGATAAAATCAAAGAGGTTAAAATATTTGACTACTTGGTTGAGAATATGCCAGATGTTCAGACTAATTCAATCCAAGATAAGCGCGGGATAATTTTTGCAGGGAATCTTACCCCAGAAAAATGTGGTTTTATATATGATAAGAATGAAGATCTTTTTTTGTTTGGTGTAAATTATAAAAAAACAGATAATCCTCGTTATATTGGAAGTTTTGATGCCAATCATCCTCATAAATTGATTACTGATGGCGTTTTTTTTGGATTGATTTGGGATGGTGATTCCTCTAGCACTTGTAGTGGTGATTTTGGTGCTTACCTGAGATATAACAATCCCCACAAAACATCATTATATCTCTCAATGGGCCTCCCTGTTTTTGTATGGAAAGAGGCAGCTATTGCTGATTTCATTGTTGATAATCGTATTGGATATTCGATAGCTAATTTAGATGAGGCAAGAAGAATTGTAAATGAGATCTCGAATGATGAATACGATGAAATAAAGATAAACTCTGAAAATATTGCAAAAAAATTAAAGGGAGGCTTTTATTTTAATAACGCAATTGATGAGGTTTTGAATGTTATTGAAAATAATTAAGTTATACGGGATTTATGGTTTTCTTCGATTAATCAGAGATGTTGTTGTAAGTAAGATGTTAATTAGCTTCAATTGCAAAGTGGTTAGGTCGCCGTTTTATATTCGCAAAGATGGCCAAATATCTTACGGAAGAGGTTTTACATCAGGAGTTGGATTGCGATTAGATGTTTTTCACGGTGGTAAAGTTATTATTGGTGATAATGTTCAAATTAATGATTATGTTCATATAGCTGCTATCGAAAAAATCACCATTGGTAAAGACACATTGATAGCAAGTAAGGTCTTTATTACAGATCATAATCATGGCGTATTTGCTGAATCTGATCATTTGAGTTCACCGGATATCGCTCCTTCAAGTCGTCCGCTCGAATCAAAGTCAGTAGCTATTGGCGATAGAGTTTGGTTGGGGGAGAATGTCACAATTTTGCCAGGTGCAAAAATTGGAAATGGTGTGATTGCTGCTGCCGGTAGTATCGTGCGTGGAACCGTACCTGACAACGTAATTATAGCCGGAGCTCCAGCAAAAATTATAAAGAAATACAATTACGAGATAATGGCATGGGAAAAAATATAGTTGTTGTGTCTGCTGTTAATTTTACCAATGGTGGTCCGCTCGCAATATTGCACGAATTTTTAGACAAAGCTCGATTATTCCCGGAGTCAAAGTTTATTGCTCTTGTTAATAATAAGGCTTTATTTCAAAATGATTATCCTAATGTCGAATTCATAGAGTTTCCCGAAGTAAAAAAATCGTGGGCTAGCAGGATTTTTTTTGAGTATTGGCATTGTCGAAAACTATCCAAAAATTTACAAGCAACTCATTGGCTGTGTTTGCATGATATGTCTGCAAAAGTATCTTGTTTAAATCAATATGTTTATTGCCATAATCCTTCCCCGTTTTATGATTTTTCTTCATTCAAAGAAATTTACATTGAACCAAAGTTTTTTTTGTTTAAACTCTTCTATGGTGTTCTTTATAGAATTAATATAAAAAATAATAAGGCTGTATTCGTACAGCAAAATTGGCTTAAGAAAAAGTTTGAAACAAGATACGGATTAAAAAATGTTGTTGTTAATCGGCCTGAAAGCTCATTCTATGTGAATAATAAGGGCTTCTCAAAAAAATCTTTTATCAAAAAAGATGATGTAAACATCTTCTACCCAGCTGTTCCTCGGGTTTTTAAAAACTTTGAAGTCATTATAAATGCTGCGAAATTATTGAAAGATTCGCATCCAGAAATAAAATTCCATTTTACTGTAAATGGATCTGAAAATAAGTATTCTAAGATGCTTAAAGAACAATGTTTGGGTATGAGTAATATTTTTTTTCATGGTTACCTTAGTCGTGAAAAAATTAATGCCTTATATTTAACATGTGACGTAGTTTGTTTTCCTTCAAAACTTGAAACCTGGGGGCTACCCTTAACTGAAGCAAAAAAATTTGATTCATGGATAGTAGCTTCAGACCTTCCATATGCCCATGAGACGGTAGGGGACTATTCAAAAATACTATTTTTTCCGCCTGATGATCCACAATCTCTCGTGATGAAGATTAATGATTTAATTTCCGACCCCGAAAAGCACCTTATTTATGACAACCCTGACAAGGTGTTTGAAAGTTTAAATGATGTGACATCTGGTTTTTCGGGTTTAATAAGCTATATGCTAAACGATAAATGACGCGATATGATATACATTATTATAGTTTCCCATGGTCATGATGAATACATAGAAAAGCTATTAGCTAATCTTGACGTAAACTGCTCTGCATATAAAGTTATAGTTCGGGATAATAAAAATAGTTGCTCTTTGAAAGAGCTTGTTTATAGTAAATCAGGTGTTCACTATATTTCTGGTGGGCAGTACGGGTTTGGTCATAATAACAACCTAGCTGCTAAATATGTTATTGGTAATTTCAATGTTTCGCCCGATGATTTTTTTCTGTTTTTAAATCCAGATATCATAATTCAACATCAGGATTTAATTAATTTTTTAAATTACGTTATACAAAAAAAATATCGATTTGCAACTATCTGCCTTTATCGTGATTTTAATAAAATCAATCATGATTACTCTGTTCGCAATTTCCCAAAATTTAGGGATTTCTTCCTTTCATACGCCTTTGGTGTTAATCGTACCAAATTGATTAAGGAAGAAATTAATAACGACTTAATGGTGGATTGGTGTGCGGGTTCATTTATGCTAATTGGTGTTAATGAGTTTGTCAATGTCAATGGATTTGACCAAAAGTATTTTATGTATTGTGAGGACATAGATCTTTGCTATCGTCTTGATTTATCTGGTGTGCGATTACACTATGTCCCTGGCTTTAGTGCGATACATTATGCACACCATGATAATCGAAGTTTTCTTTCAAAGGCTTTTCGTTGGCATTTAAAAAGTACACTTCGCTATCTTATTAGAAGAGGTGTTTTAAATATAAATAATTATTCGGCCGTGGAATCCGAACTAACTGATTGTAAGGTTAAATCTTGTTAATTATTACTTAACAAGATTATCATATTTGTTACTTTGAGTTGGCCGATAAATAGTGTAGTTTATCTCTCAATTTCAGAGCCGTGATTACGGCAGCTAAACTGACAGGAGTAAATAATGTCCAAGCAACAAATCGGTGTTGTAGGTATGGCTGTAATGGGCCGCAATTTGGCACTCAACATTGAGAGCCGTGGCTATACTGTCTCGATATTCAATCGCTCACGTGAAAAAACAGACGAAGTTATCTTAGAGAATCAAGGCAAAAATCTTGCTCCCTACTACTCAGTTGAAGAATTTGTTGACTCGCTTGAGAAACCACGTCGAATTTTGCTGATGGTCCAGGCTGGCGAAGCTACAGATAAGACGATCGCATCACTTACTCCTCATTTAGACAAAGGTGATATTCTGATTGATGGGGGTAATACATTCTACAAAGATACTATTCGTCGTAATAAAGAACTCTCCGATCAGGGCTTTAACTTCATTGGCACTGGTGTCTCTGGCGGCGAAGAGGGCGCACTTAAAGGCCCATCTATTATGCCTGGTGGTCAGAAAGAAGCTTACGAATTAGTTGCTCCTATTCTTGATAAAATTGCTGCTCGTGCCGAAGATGGTGAAGCTTGTGTTGCATATATTGGTCCAAATGGTGCTGGTCATTATGTGAAGATGGTTCACAATGGTATCGAATATGGAGATATGCAACTTATTGCCGAAGCTTACGCCTTACTTAAGGGGGCGCTCGGACTAAACAATGAACAGCTTGCTGAAACCTTTACTGATTGGAATAATGGCGAGCTGAGTAGCTATTTGATTGATATTACTAAAGATATCTTCACTAAAAAAGATGAAGATGGAAAATATTTGGTTGATGTGATTCTGGATGAAGCAGCTAATAAAGGCACGGGCAAATGGACGAGTCAAAGCTCACTTGACCTCGGTGAACCTTTATCTCTGATTACCGAGTCTGTTTTTGCCCGTTACCTCTCATCCTTAAAGACCCAGCGAGTTGCAGCTTCTAAAGTTCTAAGTGGGCCAAAAGCTCAAGCTTTCGTGGGTGACAAAATTGAGTTTGTTGAAAAAGTGCGCCGCGCATTGTATTTAGGAAAAATTGTATCTTACGCGCAAGGCTTCTCTCAGCTTCGTGCTGCGTCTGAAGAAAATGACTGGAATCTGCACTATGGCGAAATCGCGAAGATTTTCCGTGCTGGTTGCATCATCCGCGCTCAGTTTCTTCAGAAAATTACTGATGCTTACGCAACAGATGAAACTATCGCTAATCTGTTGCTGGATCCTTACTTTAAGAATATCGCTGATGAATATCAGCAAGCACTTCGCGATGTAGTATCTTATGCTATACAAAATGGCATACCGACACCGACATTCTCAGCTGCCATTGCCTATTACGATAGCTATCGTTCAGAAGTGCTTCCAGCTAACTTGATTCAAGCTCAGCGTGATTACTTCGGCGCTCATACTTATAAACGCACTGATAAAGATGGCGTATTCCATACTGAGTGGCTAGACTAAGAACTTAAACCTCCCACTATTGGGAGGTTTTCTTTTATGCTGTCAGTTAACTTACCTTTATTTTTATAATTTCATTAGTGTTGAGTTTTTACTTTATGACTGTAGATAATAAAATGAACGACGAGCCAACTCCATCTGGAAAGTTAGTCGATAATAATAAAGAAGTTAATCTTCTCGATCTTATCGCACAACTTTGGCATGGCAAGAAAATCATTCTAATTTCGGTTTTAATTACGTTGATTTTTGCTGTAATGTATCTTCAGTTTGCGAAAGAAAAATGGACATCAACCGCAACCGTTACGTTACCCTCTTCTGGGCAAGTTGCTAACTACAATGCTGCATTAGCTGTAGTATATGCTGATAATCTACAAGATAAACCATCATTGACTAATCTTCAGGCACAGCTTTTCAGTCGTTTTAGTGCTTCAATGGGAGCCCTTTCAAATGCTCTTAAAAATCTCGAAGATCCACTTACACTTCGCGTTGAGCCAGTAACGGGTAGTAACAACAATGATGCTTTGAATATTTCTTATGTTGCTTCAGAGGCTAAAAGTGCGCAAGGTCAGCTTTCACAATATATCGAACAAATAAATGATGAGGTTGTGAAAGATTATGGTGATGATATCAAACGTAACCTGAGTGTTAAAACTCGCGAGTTGAATAATACTCTTGACACAATGAAGCAGGTAGCTCTCGATAAGAAAGAACATCGTCTTTCAGTAATTAGACAAGCGTTAGTGATAGCGCAAAAATCAAGTGTGAATAAGTTACAAGTTAATCAGGCTGAATTTTTGTCGGATGATACGCTTTATTTATTAGGAAGTGATGCACTCAAGGCGATGGTTGAAAATGAATCAACTAAACCCCTGGAGCTTGGGAAAGATTATTATGATGCTCAGCAAGCATTGTTAGCAGTTACGCACTTAAAGATTGAAGTTGATAACTTACAGTCATTCCGTTTTATTTCTACCGCTGATTTACCTATTCGTCGCGATAGTCCAAAGAAACCGCTGGTCATTTTGTTATCGTTGATTTTGGGTGGTTTGATTGGTGCAGTAATCGTAATTGGTCGTAATGCGGTTGCAGGCTATAGAATGCACTCTTGATATATAAATCCGGCCAAAATAGGCCGGATATTTCAACCCACCAACAACTCCCCCCGCCTCCCAGCATTCTCCCCAGCCAACCGCACCACCAACATCCCCGCCGTCACAAACTTGGTCAAATTCCTCGCATACAATACGCCACCAAACTCAGCCACCAGCGGCATCACCTGGTCAGTAATCGGGTCAACAACCTCCGCCACCACTTCTCCAGCCTTAATCCACTCGCCCAAATTACGTCGATAAAACACCAATCCAGATTGCGCCGCATGGATATACTCACATCCCGCCAGCGCCGTCGCCGGATGAATCAGGGCAGGGGATTCACCCACTTGACCGGCAATATATCCGCCCTTAATCAGTGCATTGATTATCGCGTCGGCATCTTTCTCCGCCATCTCAGGCGATACATCCGCCACACCGCGCAGTTCCAGCGTCACCGGCAGCAAGCCGCGCGGCATCGGATACTGATCACCAAAGCGTTCTGCCAGCGTCAGCCACGGCTCACAGCAAGCCTCATCAAACGGTTCACCGCCAGATATCTGCGCCAGTAACTGCACTTCACTGCCTAACCAACGCGCCAAAGGTTCAATGTCCGGCCACGCGTGCGGCGTGGTGTAGAGGTGCGGCAGCGCATCCCAGTCACAATGCAGATCAATCATCAAATCGGCCTGGCTCGCCATACGCATCAGCGTAAAGCGCTGGGCATCCAGTTCGGTGCGGGCAATGCGGTCACGATAATGGCGATCAATCGCTTCCCTGATCAGGCGCTTGTTTTCATATTCACTTTGCGTCAGTGAGCCAGCGAGCTCTTCAACCAGCGCTTCACCCAATGCCGGGAAGCGGCGGTTAAAGTCTTGTCCTGATAACGTGTGGAAACGCCCCAAATGGCTACCATGCCAATGCTGTCCCATGGCTAAAGGATTCGCCACCGGAACCAGCGTGATTTTGGATTTGAGTTGTCCGGCAGATTCCAGCGCCAGCAGTTTCTGTTTCAAGTACCATGCCACCGCCATGCCCGGCAGCTCATCGCCGTGCAATGCAGCCTGAATGTAGACGCGTTGCTGTGAATCCGTACCGAAGTGGAAGCTAACAATTTCGCGTTGCGTGCCCAGCGAGGCGCTTAATAGAGGATGATGTTGTTGTTGCATAACGCTATCGATGTCCTTTATTCGTGGCACGCTTTCAGCGACGCCAGATGCATTTTCTGATGGAATTATAGTGCTGAGTGCAAAAAGGGCGGCAAAAAAGCCGCCCAAAAGATTACTGCTGGATGGAGATGTCCGTCGCGAAGTACTGTTTCTGAATTTTATCGAAAGTGCCGTTCTTCTTCAGTTCGGCAAACGCGTTATCCAGTGCGGTTTTCAGTTCGGTGTCGCCTTTACGCAGACCAATCGCGGTGCCCGGACCGATAATCGGATCCTGTACAATCGGGCCGGCCAGTTCGAAATCTTTGCCCTGCGGATGTTTCAGGAAACCATTGGCGGCTTGAGCAGCATCGGTAAACACCACATCAAGACGACCCGAAATCAAATCGCTCTCAACTTGTGCCTGATCGCCATAAGGTACAACCTGCACGCCATGCGGCTGCCATTTGGCCAGCGCATAACGCTCCTGCACGGTGCCTTGCTCAACGCCCACGGTTTTGCCTTTTAGCGATTCAGCAGTTGGCAGCAAGCCAGAACCTTTACGCGCAATCAGCTGCGTATGGGTGT
>Ga0213825_1001360_pt1 | contig 16790 bp, 15 predicted proteins | sample MC6MC0900MG_FD_179896 | JGI IMG/M metagenome (GOLD analysis project Ga0213825, IMG submission 179896) | Enriched soil aggregate microbial communities from Iowa State University, Ames, United States - MC6-MC0900-MG | ecosystem: Environmental > Terrestrial > Soil > Unclassified | place: USA: Iowa... | reverse complement strand
GATACTTAGAATTCGTTGTCCTTTAGGGGAAATCGTTATCCAGGGACGTAGCAGCTCTTTATTCCCACTTTGAAGAAGATGGGAGTATTAGAGCTGGTAGTCATCGGATAAAGAAATTTACTCTAAATTAAGAGGTTCACTAAAATATTAATTTTAGTGAACCTCTTTTAATAGTTATATATTGGACTTAACTATAGATTTAATTTTTCAAATTACATTTCCATGAACATTTTCATATCATCTTCTACGGTAGTTATTCCACCTATTCCAAAGCTTTCAACTAAAACATTAGCTACATTTGGAGATAGGAATGCTGGAAGTGTTGGTCCTAAGTGAATGTTTTTAACTCCTAAGTGTAATAGAGATAATAAAACTATTACTGCCTTTTGCTCATACCATGCAATGTTAAATGCTATTGGTAATTCATTTATATCTTCTAACTCAAATACTTCTTTTAATTTTAAAGCAATTAGTGCTAGTGAGTATGAATCATTACATTGACCTGCATCAAGCACTCTTGGAATTCCTCCAATATCTCCTAAATCTAACTTGTTATATTTATATTTTGCACAACCTGCAGTTAAGATTACTGTATCTTGTGGTAATGCCTTTGCAAAGTCAGTGTAGTATTCTCTTTTCTTTTGTCTACCATCACAACCTGCCATTACAAAGAATTTCTTTATAGCTCCAGTTTTTACTGCTTCTACAATTTTATCAGCTAAAGCTAATACTTGATTGTGTGCAAATCCTCCAATGATTTCTCCGTGTTCAATTTCTATTGGAGCTTCACAAGTTTTTGCTAGTTCTATCATTGATGAAAAATCTTTATTTCCATTTTCGTCAGCTTCAATATGTGTACATCCTGCATATCCTGAAGCCCCTGTAGTAAATACTCTAGCTTTGTAGCTATCCTTAGGTGGTACTATACAGTTAGTAGTCATAAGAATTGGTCCATTAAAGCTTTCAAATTCTTCAGTTTGTTTCCACCATGCATTTCCATAGTTTCCTATAAAGTGAGAGTATTTTTTAAATGCTGGATAATAGTGCGCTGGTAACATTTCTGAGTGAGTATATACATCTACTCCTGTGCCTTCAGTTTGAATTAATAATTGCTCTAAGTCTTTTAAGTCGTGTCCTGATACAAGAATTCCAGGCTTATTGCTTACCCCTATATTTACCTTTGTAATTTCTGGGTGTCCGTAGCTTTCAGTATTAGCTTTATCAAGTAATGCCATACCGTCTACTCCAACTTTACCGGTTTCTAATGTTAATGCTATATATTCATCTACTGTTATCTTATTGTCTGCTGTTGCAGCTAAAGCTTTTTGCATAAATGCACATATAGCTTCATCATCATATCCTAGTGCATTAGCATGTTTAACATATGCAGCTAATCCTTTTAATCCGTAAGTTATCATTTCTCTTAGACTTCTAATATCTTCATTGTCAGTAGCTAATACTCCTACTAAGCCAGCTTTACTATTCATTTCTGCTTCTGCTTTAGCTGTCCATAATGCAGCGCTACTTAACCCTTCTTTGTTACTTAATTTTGAAAGTAATTCTTCCTTAAGATTTAAAGTTTCTTTAACCATTTTATAAAATACTGCATCATCAAAGTTTGCATTTGTAATTGTAGTGAAAAGATTCATAGTTACAGCTCTATTTATTATATTAGAAACAGTTACTCCTTCTCCTCTAGCTCTTGTAGCAACTTCTGATAATCCTCTTGTAGTGTATATTAATAAGTCTTGAAGTTTTGCAAGATCAGGTGTCTTACCACAAACTCCTCTTACAGTACATCCTGTACACCCTGCTGCTTCTTGACATTGAAAACAAAACATCTTATTCTCCATATTTAACTCCCCTTTATTTCTTAATAATATTTTTATTTTGCTGATTTAATAATTGAATTCATCTGAACTATGGTCTTATTGTACATAAAAAAATTATAGGAGTCCGTAACCTATGTTACGAATCCCTATAATAATATATATTTTTATAAGATTTTATTAAATATCTAAGATTTTATAATACTTATTGCTTACATCATATTTAATTAAACATTTCTTCCTCTAAAGCTTCTATGTCTAATATTTTTATATTGCTTCTATCAAAATCTATATATCCCATATCCCTAAGATTTATAAGCTCCCTTGACAAAGAAGGTCTTGGAATTCCTAAAGCTGCTGCAATACTTTCTTTGTTTTCTTTTAATTTAACTACATTACTCTTCTGCAATTTCATAGCTTCTAGTATGTAATTTATAACTCTATGTTTTATATTCTTAAAGGATATGTTTTTAATTTTAGAATTTAACATTAGCACCTTATTGCTAAGAAGTTCTAAGAAATTTTCAAGGATTCTTTTTTCCCTTGAAAATAGTTCTAGCATGTCTCCTTTATTTATGTATAATATACTACATTGATTTAGTGCTATAACTGTAGCTGGATAGTTACCCTGCTTTGAAAATATTATAGCTTCTCCAAACACATCACCAACAGAAAGCTTGTTCAAAACTATATATTTACCACTAGGATATATCCTTTGGAGCTCAATGGTTCCTTCTAAAATAAGCCCTACAGTACTACACTCTTCTTCCTCATGAGCAATAATTTCTCCTTTACTATATTTATTAATATGGTATTTTGTTTCCTCATAAATATTTTTCAAATTCTCAGAATCAATTCCTTTAAAAAGAAAGTTATTCTGGAATGCATTTAATATATCTTTCATTGTACATCCTCTTCTTTTCTTATATTAACTTATTTTATTCTCTTATATGATTACCTAATTTATTTGACCTTAATACACTTCTGGCTATCCATAGAATTACACCAATAATCCAAGGTATTATAAAGTAATATAGTCTAAATAAAAGTGTTATTGACAAAGCTGAATTAGGCGAATATCCCATAGCTTTAAGTCCCATTATAGCTACTAAATCAAAGGAACCTACACCTCCTGGTATAAAACTTATAAGTGCAGCAATACAGGCCAATATATTTACTCCTGTAACTGATAAAAAGCTTGCATCACCTTTAAAATATTTAGCTATGGTAAAAAACATTATACTTCTAACTATCCACTCACAGGTAGATAGAAGTGTTAATCTTACCTTTAAATTTACACTTCCTTCAAAACATAAATTTAATTTTTCAAGTTTATTGCTTAACCAAGTGAACCTATCTAAAAAATAATATATAGGTAAAAAAGCACAAAATATTAATATTACTATCCAGAGCCACTTTTGGCTATGTAACAGTGGATATATTTTAAATATGTTTAATACTCCTAAATAGCACATTACAGATAATCCTACTATAGTGGTTGGTATTAGTATCATGTTAAAATTTATCATGTCCTTAGTATCAATATTTTCATCTTTAAATAAAACTGTTCTAAGTGTAGCTCCTGTAAGCCCTCCAAAACCTATTATGTCATTAAAGCTATGGGCAATCCACGCAACTAAAAATACCTTAAACTTATTTATATTATATTTATAATGATCGGCTAGTACTACATCATAAAAGCATAAAAACGATATAGATATAATTGCAGATATTAAAAATATTACAAGATATGTATTAGGTATATTTCTTAATATATCTAATACCTGATTTATATCTATCTCCTTAAATATACTTCTAGCCTCATAAATTACAAAAAGCATAATTATTATAGGAATTAAAATCTTTCCTCCACTTTTCACTTTTCTTTTTCCTTGACCACCACTCACATTACGTCCCCCTAATCCAATTTAAAAGCTAAATAAAATATTTATACATATTTTATTTAGCTTTTATCTTCAACATATTACCATTCTACTACTTATATGCATTAAAATCTATATTTTAGATTATATGGTATACTTTTATTGATTTATTCCGTATCACTCCTCCTTTCGCTATAACTATATCAATAAGAAGGTTAATTACTTATAAACAAAGTTATTTTAACACTTATTTAAAATTAATTATTTTATACAGTTATAATAATTAAAAATCGAGTAGGAGGAAAATAATTATTTTATTTTCCGTCCTCTCACACCACCGTGCGTACCGTTCGGTACACGGCGGTTCAATAGAATTACCTATATCTTAAATAACTTTCGGTTAATGTTATAAACCCTTGTTCTTTTAGGTAGTTGTTAGATAATGTTCTTGCTAAAACAGGGCTGTTGGAAATTCTCCAATAGCCTTTTCTTGTGTTTGCGTATTCCCATGCTTTGAAGTTGTCTAATCCTAATTTAACTAGATTATCATGTTTTGTTTTAATTTTCTTCCACTGCTTCCAATAGCATAGGCGTAGCCTTCGTCTTAGCCATTTATCTAACTCTCTTAAAGTACCTTTTAAATCTGCTAGCTTAAAGTAATTAATCCAACCAGTTATTATTTGTTTTAATTTTACTGCTCGATATTCCATGCTCATCGCATTACTTCTTCCAGTAATTTTCTTAAGCGTAGCTTTTAATTTTTCAACAGATTTATTATGTACTCTTATTCCCATTCCATCTTTCTTATTGTAGAAGGAGAATCCTAAATACTTTAACTTCCACGGTCTGTCGACCTTGCTTTTATCCTTATTCACTTTGAGTTTTAAATCTTCTTCTATGAACTTTGTGATACTATACATTACTCTTTCTGCCGCCTTCTTTGATTTTACATATATATTACAATCATCAGCGTACCTACAGAAGTTTAGCTCTCGTTTTTCTAACTCTGTATCTAGTTCATTTAACATGATATTACTAAGTAGTGGAGATAAATTGCCACCTTGCGGTACACCTTTTTCCGTAGTATTTACTACTCCATTTATCATCACACCTGCTTGTAGATATTTTCTTATCAGAGAAATTACCCTAATATCTTTAACCTCTTTATAAACTAAGCCTATTAACTTATCATGGTTTACAGTATCAAAGTATTTCTCTAAATCTATATCAACAGCCCACTTATATCCATTATCCATGTACTGTTTACATTTAAGAATTGCTTGATGAGCACTTCTATTTGGTCTAAATCCATAACTATTCTCAGAAAACTTTTCTTCAAATATTGGGATTAGCACTTGAGCAATGGCTTGTTGTATCATTCGGTCAACTGCCGTTGGAATTCCCAGTGGACGCTTCTTTCCATCTTGTTTTGGGATTTCTACACGTCTAACTGGATTTGGTTTATAGCTACCGTCCAATATAGATTGCCTAAGGCTATCGCCATTTTCTTTTAAGTATTGTAGAAGTTCATCTACTTTCATACCATCAATACCACGACTTCCTTTATTAGCTTTAACTCTTTTAAAGGCTTGATTTAGATTGTTTCTATCTATAATCTTCTCTAGCAATCCATTGGAGCATTTAATTTCGGCGTCTTGTCGCTTTTCTAACGTCAATGAAATGCTAGGCGCTCCTACATACTCTTCGAGTTCCACTCTATCCTTCCGTAGGTAACCTTCTATGTGAAGTTGTCTGCTTTCATCACATTTCTTTGTGTTCTTCAAAGTTTCAAAACCTCCTATCGTTCAGTCCTTCCACTCGCTTTCGCGATTAGCGAGAGTACTATGACCTCTGCTGACTTCTTAGACTTCAGCTATGTATCACTACATAGGTTATTGCTTCAAAATTCATTTCTACAATGTATATCTAAGACCTCCCCAGGTAAGAACATAATCTTTCTCTCCATCTATCTGCCACATTTACATTACCTATTTTCGAGTAGTTATTGGGCTTTAGTTTGATTGGCAACCTCACCCATAGGTACTGCCTTATATGTGGTTTCTGTTCGTCAGACCAGAGATTTGCCGCCGACTTCCTTCAGATTCCACCTCACGGTGGACACCCTTGTCTTAAGCTATACACTTACCACTACTAGGTCGTGTTAGGGACTTTCACCCTTAAGATTATGCCCATGCTGGGCGCACCAACAAAAGCACCAAGATTTTATTATCTTAGTGCCTTAAAAGTAGTTCTTATATCCAATATCTAGTTTATTGTTTTAACAGGACGTGCTTCAATATACCCTCTGTATCCCATTGGTGCAAGCTGAAATCTTGGTGCAGTTTCTGGCGCCCACTGATATCCGTAAACAGCAGGATCAAATTTTTCAATATGATTCCATACTTCGCCAATTGCATCCATGAAATCATCATCGTTATAGGATTCACCTTGAAAAATCATTAGTTTACAAGGTGGTAATTCTATGAGTTCATATCCATTAGGAATATCATTTGTGTAGTCAATGGGAACTTCTACACCTTGCACATATTGTGATGTTCCTTCTTTAATAAGATGCTTTGGAAGCCACATTCCAATTGGCTCATATATTGCTTCCTTTACACTTGAAAGTACTGACCACACATCACAACCTACCTCCTCACAGTATTCAAAATAACCAGTTGCTTTTTTCCCTCGCCTTAACAAAACTTTTCGTGAATGGCGCTCAATCACCTGTACAAATACAGATTTGGTATTATTGCTATCACTCATCTTTCTTCCTCCTTTATGAAATGCTCTATAGGTATCGAAAACTTTCTGAGGCATAAATAATTTTATTGGCGGTGTGCATAGACTATATTTGCTTGGTGGCATCCCAAATTCCTTTGAAAATGTTCTTGTAAATCCCTCGTGAGAATCAAAGACAAAATCCATTGCTACATCTATGATTTTTTCATTACTATCACGCAGTATTAACGCTGCTTTAGTAAGTCTTAATGCACGAATGTACTCAAATGGTGCCTTACCAGTAACTTCTTTGAACAATTTTGCAGCATGCCATGGTGAATATCCTGCCGCAACAGCTAATTCTTTTAATGTAATTTTTCTTAAAATATTAATATCAATATATTCTTGCATACGTTGTACCGCCATAATAGTTTCAGCCTCATTCATTCTCTCACCTCCCTATGTCTAAAGTATATATCATAAAGAATTTTGTTTCTTGACCTTCATTGCGAATAAAAAAGAGCATTTTAGTTCTCTCATCACTCAACTTACCCTATTTAGTAATAATATTATTAATCCAATAGTTGTTAGATTTTCACTGCCTTAATTATTTCTTATTTCTGTTACCTCTTTTCAATTTGTTCCATGACTTATGGTACAAGTTCTATGCTCTTATCGGTATCACAAATCTTAGTAATAGTTCCACTCTGAACCCAATATCCTTCTCCATATAACGTTGATTTATTGTCATCCACAAAAATATATGAACCATCCACCAAAGCATAAAATGGTCTTTTTTTACTGTCTGATAATGAAATGTCTTCTAGAATACGTAACCCATCCTAATAAATCCTCTAAATAGAACATAAAAATATTGAAATCCCCCATAATACTATTATTGAAATTATACACCAAAATGTATTTTCACTAGTATGTCCATCTATTCGTATCTTTTTTAATATAGATACAAAATTATTGAAAAAAACTATTATACAAACAACTCCAATTACCAATAGTAAGGCTGCCATATCTAATCCCCCTTATAAAAACCTATACTTACATTATGGATTAATTTATAAACGAATTCAATATATTCCCTTTTACAAATACTTATTAGTCGCACTGTTAATATTTTATAAAATATATAACAATCTATCTTTCCTCCTTCAACTAATACAACATTTCTTAATAAACCTTATATTTCTAATAAGGCTTTTTCTAAAACTTCATAATGCCAGTAATATAAATCCTCAGGCTTTATTGAAAGAGCTTTTTCCTTATCAATAATTATTTTTCCATCTGTAACAGTTACAAAACTAAAAAAAGGCTCTCCCAATAAAAAGGATAAACTGGCATTTTTACTCCATTCTTCAACTGTTACAAAATCATTTTTAAATAGCAATTTAAGTAAATCATAAAAGCTTTTTTGCATAACTCTAAGCTTAAGATGTGGACACTCTTTTTTAACAATATATAAATCTATTTCTTCCCATAACTTTTCAATAACACTTTGCCTAATAATTAAACTTTCTAATGATAAATCTCCTGTCCTCATTACTTCAAGGATTCTTGTTTCCCATTGTGTTGGTGTCCAAGAAAGAGTTCTACTAAAATGAATAATCCATTTTTCATGGGGTATATATTCACCATTTACTATAAATAGAGCTTCTACTAACTTAGTGACAGCAATATTCATCATATAATGACCTTGCACCGCATCTCCCCTGTGAATCCATATATCACCTGCTAATCTAAAATACCACCAACAATCAAAAAGTAATCCTTCTGCTTGTAATGGTTCTGGTTTATTCATAAGTTTATCACTTATTAATTTTTTTATTTCTCCATTTGGATCATATAAAATTTTTGCGTAAGATAAATCCCATAAAGCAACACTATCCCACAATTTCTGTTTTTCTTCCTCCAAATTTAATATCTTTATATCGTAAAGATATTTTTCAACCATTGTAATCCCAATTGGTATAGGTGATTTTCCATTATTCCATAGTTCATAATTTTCTTTATCTAAATATATAACTATGTCAATTTCAGACAGATAATCTACATAACCTCGAGACATCCCTCCATTAAGCGTTATTCCAATTACCCCTTCTAAAGATTTAAGTTTTTTTATATTATTTTGTAATACTAACATAAAATCATTAATTTTATTTTCACTTTTTAAGTTCACATATGGCCTTTCCATAATGATATCTCCTTCTTAAATTAATCTTTTTATATAAAATATAAATGTAACAGTATAATTTAAATAAAATAAAAAGCCGTAGATTTTACTCTACGACTTCTATCATAAAAAGATAGTTCAACTGCCCGAGAGTAAAGATAAAATCATATACTAATAAAATAGCTCACCAAATAAACTGTCACATCAAACAGTTTTACCACTTTATTTTAATAAATGATTCTATCTTACTTCTCCGTGCCAAATTATGCTCTTTGATTACATAGCACTAATGTGACCGAATGGCACTCCACCTTTCAAAATTATACTGTTACATATGGTAAATTATAAGCCTAATTAAAATATTTGTAAACATTATATGTTAGTTTTGAAAATTATACCCTAATATACTATTTAGCCATATATTCAGCTTTTAAAACAGAATATAGCACCAAATCTACAACTTCTCTACCTTTCCAAAAATATCCCTGTCTTATTATGTTTTCACTGCAGAAACTGTTTTTCTAGGTTCTCCTGGTTTATATTGGTACAGTCTCTCATCCATATTTATTTCTACATAGTCATCTAAATCATATTTTTCAATTTGCTTTAGTAGAATTTCTTTGCTTTCGATTTTTGGGTAACTTTCAAACAATTTATTAAAATTCACCTTGTATTTACCCCTCTTATAATCTGTTAATCCAGTAACTCCATCAATATAATAGCAATCCATACTTCTTGCAATTCCCTTACCACTATAATCCTTATTCACTGCTATTTGGAGTTAATTGTCTTAATCATACCTAAAAAACATATCAAATTTCAACATTTATTTGAAACATAGCTTTATAAAAAATAGGGACAACCTTCACATTTGATGTATAAATTATTTACCACAACAATCTTTAACAACAAGAGTGAAGTATATGTCTCATAAAAACATTTTAGCAAAAATTCCCCCAAACCTATATGGTCTGAGGGAACAGAAAACACTCTTCAATATTTACTAAAAAATCTTCAAAGCCTTATTTTTATAGTTTCTGTTTGATTTTCAGTTTTAAGTAAGGTACAAATACAATTGCTATAAGTGCACTTATCCCCATTAAATATGGATAATAAAGATATTCCATTATGCTAAATGGTGACAATTTAGCTAATGCCGATGCTGATAAAAGCTGAGCACCATAAGGAATAATTCCTTGAGCCACACAAGAAAACATATCTAATATACCTGCTACTCTTTTAGGTTCAATATCATATTGATTCGATATATCTTTAGCAATAGGTCCTACAGTAACTATAGCTATAGTGTTGTTAGCTGTACATATATCAACTAAGCTAACTAATGTGGCAATTCCAACTTCTGCTCCTATTTTACTGTTAACTCTTTTTTTAATAAACCCTAGTATAAACTCAATTCCCCCATTGAATTTTATAATTTCAACCATTCCCCCAATTATGATTGAAATTATTACAAGCTCAGACATTCCCCCAATTCCTTTGCCTATAGCCTGCAATAGACCTATTATATCAAATGCCCCCGTAAATATTCCTATGCTTCCTGCAAATAAGATTCCACCAACTAGCACCACTAACACATTAACCCCTAAAAGTGCCGCTAGTAATACTCCTACATAAGGTAAAACTTTAACTAAACTATATGAATAATCCGCTGCTACCTTAGAGTCTTGTCCCAGTGTTATAAAAGTAAAAATTAAAGTTGTTATTATTGCTGCTGGCAATACAACTATAAAATTCATTCTAAATTTATCTCTCATCTCACAGCCTTGAGTCCTCGTAGCTGCTATAGTTGTATCAGAGATCATAGAAAGGTTGTCCCCAAACATTGCTCCACTAACAACAGCTCCAACCACTAAAGCTATAGGTATACCTGTCTTAGCCGCAATTCCAGTAGCTATAGGAACTAATGCTACTATTGTTCCCATGGATGTACCTATAGATATTGCTATAAAACATGCAATTATAAAAACCCCAGATACTAGTATGTTACTTGGTAAAAATGTTAGCCCTAAATTAACAGTAGATTCTACAGCCCCCATAGTTTTAGCAACCTCTGCAAAAGCCCCTGCCAATATAAATATCAGACACATTAAAATAATGTTGGGTTCTCCCGCTCCCTTGCAGAATACATCTAATTTTTTATCTAGTGATACTTTTCTATTCATAAATAATGCTACCAATGCTGCTAATAAAAATGGTACAGTTACAGGCATAGCATAAAAGTCCTTTGTAACTAATGATATCCCCATAAAAACTGCTATAAAAATAAATAATGGTAACAAAGCAATAGCACTGCCCTTTTTCAAGTTATCTTTCATTTTTTCCTCCTTAGTTAATTAATGTTTTAATTTTTTTGTATAAGTTTTAGTGATCTTAGGCATCTGAAAATAAATAATAAGTCAAAGATGGGAAGTATATTTTGAGTTAGACAAGGAAACAGGTTCCGCATATAGTAGCACTATCTAAGGGTTCTGTTGACGCAGTATAACACAAAATGGACGAGTATTCTGACTTATTTATTTTTTGAAGATGCCTTAAATGGATTATCTGAAAATAAAAAAGCTTCCTGCCTTACCTAAAAGATAATGCAAGAAGTTATGTTCTTCCAATTCTTATCTTCCAGGTTAATCCTGCTGGATTTAGCACCATAAAGTTTAAAATAACTACCTTTGGTTGCCGGGCTTCATAGGGCCAGTCCCTCTGCCTCTCTTGATAAGATACTATATTATATTATTAAATTCTTTATAAGAATAGCATTGGTTTATTATTATGTCAATATAATTCAATATAATTTATCAAAAGCATACTTATGTTCTTTGCCAAAGAAGAGTCCAATAATTGCACCATTCAATTTTCATTATGGTAATGCACCGAACCAGGCAGATTGTAGCAATGCAATACCTTCTCGTATCTGTTGTTCACTCAGTAAGCTGTATCCTACAAATATAATGTTTCGTGGACAATCATTCCTGTCATTCCAGAATGGAATCATAGAATATACTTTGACTCCGACTTTTTCTGCCTGTTTAATAAGCCAATCTTGTTCTTCACCACCCGGAAACTCCAAAACAAAATGCACCCCTGCTCCACGACCATGTAAGATTACTTTTTTGCCAAACATTTTCGTCGCTTCCTGCACAAATATATCATGACACCTTTTGTAGGTAATGCACATTTTTCGAATATGACGCTCATAATTTCCATCTCTTATATATGCAGCTAAAACACGTTGGGTCAACCATGATACAGGAGAACTATGAGAACGGAATAAACTATGATACCTCTTTAGGAGGCGTACTGGTAACACCATATAGTTCACCCTCAGAGAAGGCGAAAGAGACTTTGAAAAAGTTCCGATATAAATAGTACGATCTTCGGCGTCTAAAGAGTGGAGTGCTGGCACTGGATTGGCATCATATCTGAGTTCGCTGTCATAATCATCCTCAATGATATAAGCATCGTTAACATTTGCCCAATTAAGGAGCTCCTTACGCTGAACAATTGGCATCACAGTTCCATAAGGAAATTGATGCGAAGGTGTTACATAAGCAGCACATGCGTTAGAGCAGTGAATTGATGAGAGGATAAGTCCATCTTTACTAACTGGGATTGCATACACATTATAATTGTTGTTTATAAATACATCCCTTGCTCCATTATATCCTGGTTCCTCCATTGCAATGGTGTTATTTTCTTTACGCAGAAGAGTGCACAAAATATTTAAGGAATATTGTAGCCCACAACCGATGATAATTTGTTCCTTACTACAAACCATACCTCTTGATTTGTACAAGTGTTTTCCGATTTCTTCTCTTAACAACAGATCACCCTGTTTATCTGGATAATGATTAACTACTTCTTTTTGCGATGATAGGAGAATTTGAGAGGTGTATTTTCGCCATAACTTGAAAGGAAATTGCTCATATGGAAGTGTGCCATATTGAAAATCATATAGACTTACAGGTTTCTCCAGTTCTGATCTTTTGACAGATAAGGCATTTATACCCTGCGGCACATAACTACTCTCCGTAAATTTACTTGAAGTGTCCAGAACAAAAAACCCTGACCCATGTTTTGCTTGAATATATCCCTCCACAGCCAGCTGGGTATAAGCCTGACTGACAGTATTGCGTGCAATACCTAATGTTTGGGCTAGTGTGCGAATACCTGGAAGCCGTTCTCCATATGCAATATTTCCTTGTTCAATATCTTTTTTGACCTGATGATAGACTTGGAGATATATTGGGTAATTTGAATTTTCTTGAATATAAATCATATAATTATAACCATCCTTATACCAAAGTGTATCCTACATTATATCATATAAGTGTATCTTTTAATAGGTTCACTTATATGCTACAATATGTTTAATTCTATATCAAGTTCATATATATCTTGAATAAAAATCAAATTTACATGATTAGGAGGTTAATTAAGTTATGCAATACAGAATGAAGAAGTTTCAATTAACATTGGAGCAGATTGATGAGCTACTTCATCGTGCAGATACCGGACGATTCGCTACTATCAATGAGAATGGTTATCCATATGTGGTTGCCATGCACTTTGTTTATTACAATAACAAAATTTATATGCATGGCCTACCAAAGGGACAAAAAATCGATAATGTAAATCTAAATCCCAAAGTATGCTTTGAGGTTGATGAATTGTTTGGTCTCTTGACTGACAATATCGAGAATGCCTGTGACACCGAGGCAGAGTACAATAGTGTTGTAATTGTTGGAAACGCTTTGCTGCTTGAGGACTTGGATTATAAACATGAAGTGTTGAATAAGCTGGTTGAAAAGTACACTCCACAATTTGCTGGAAAAAAGCTTCCTGATAAAATGATTAAGGGTACAGCTGTGATTGAGATTGATATCGTAGAGTGTACAGGAAAATATCATAAATAAGGCAAAAGATAAGCTTATTTTATCTAATTACCATAACACCAAATATGATTTCCCAATAAAATTTATCCCGCTTTTTATTGCGGGATGTTTTTTATTATCTTGTTTTAGGGTTGAAAATCAATTCCCGTAATTTTTCCACTCACGGCTGTGGAACAGGAAATCTTACCCCTTTATTACATTGGCTATAGAATACTCATACTCTATCTACTCTCAACATCATCAAAACTCCTTTTCATATCTTTTAAAAAATTCATGATATGCACGCACATTTTCTAATTCTGTCCACTTTTTAACATCAACTGGATTTTCATCAAGATCATATATTTTTGCTCCACTCATGGCAAGGAGAAAAGGGGAATGTGTTGATATAATAAATTGACATCCTAAAAACCGCGCAGAGTCCTCGATAAATTTCATTAATTCCATCTGACGTTTTGGAGAAAGACTGTTTTCAGGTTCATCCAATATGTACAGCCCATTTTCACCAATTTTTTCAATAAAATATCGAAATGCACTTTCCCCATTTGAATACTCCCGTACATTATCCATAACTTCATTTCTCACAAACTTTGACTGAGTTTTACTTCTAGCAGTATTTACTTTTTTTAGTTGCTCATAATCTTCTATAGATTTCATTTGAAAATTAGAATATTTTGCATCTAAGTACTCTCCAAAAAGTTTTTCTCGTTTTAGGTCAATTCCTTCGTTGAGGTTACGAATATTCAACATATAATCAAATACATCATCACTTGTTATAATTCTGCTATTTTTAGGAATGTCATCTTCAATCTGCATCTCACACATATTGACATAGTCAGGATAAAAATTAGATTTATTATAGATAGAATCTCGATTGATTCCTGTTTTTTCTGCTATCACATTTAATGCCGTTGATTTTCCCGAACCATTTCCACCATATAAAATCGTAACTGGCTCAAAATCAATTCTTTCAAAACTATGTTTTGATAATATCTTAAATGGATAAAAGGAGTCGTAGCACGTTCTTTTTTCCTCTAATAAAAAATCAAATTCCATATCATCATTTGGAAATGTAAAAACACTTAAATAAATCATTATCATCTTCCTTATCATAACATTATCTATTAACAAAAGCCTCTAAACCCGCATGAACAGAACAACTATTTTACTAGTTATATAGTTCTATAGTTAAATATATCTATATTTTTATATATAAATAGTTTGCTATATACCTATTTCCCTATGTAAATATTTATATAGAGAAATAGGCATATTTAACTTTTCCTTGATTATATTATAATTATTTATCATCATCTATGCACTACTATCTCTATTATTTCATCCTAAAAAAAGTTAGATTCTTTAAATTATTTTTTATTGCAGCAGTGGAATAGTTAGAAAAGTTTTCATTGGTTACATCATAGGCAAGAACTGCTTTAAACAAGGCAATAGCTCCTACTTGAATTAGATCATCTAAGTCATAGCCATTTGCATAGATATCCCTAGCTTGGCTAATAATTAACGGCTTAAAATGTTTTAATAGCTCTTCAAAGGCAGTATCTTCCCCTGATTTTGACTTTGTCACCAATACCTGAATTTTATTATAATTTTTCATACCAAAACTCCTTTCCCTTAAGATTAACCTTCTGTCCCCATGTCCTTTGTACTAAAGGCACACGCTTTTTGAAGTGGTTTATTCTGTATTTTCATTATTTCTTAAGCCTCCTTGTGTTAATATTTTACATTAATAAACAATTTTAAATAAACCCCTCTAATATATAGCCTCGTAGAATTACTATTCGTAACTACGTTTTTAAAAGTTTTCATTTTATTAACAATTAACATAAAAATGTGTTTAATCCTATGTATCCATAAAATATAATAGAATATACCTTAATTTTATACATAAAAAAATAAGACTACTTGTTATATCTATAACTTTGTAGTCTTGCTTTTACTTGCTATAAGTATCTAAATATTATTTTCATTAGATATCAATTTTTCTTTTCTTATCATCAACTTCAACATAGTAATCTTCTAAAGCTGGTGGAGGTAATATTCTATTGTTTTCAATATTTTTACTCCACTCTATTTTTAATCAAAAAAAACAGGGTTTAATCCCTGTTATAGGTAAAGATACAAAATTATAACTATATAACTTCATACATAAATAAATTCAGTTCATTATCTGTAACAATATTTAAATCAGTTTTAAAAAACTTAGTCTTAATACTTCTTTTATTAACCAACTTTAAAGGAGCATTATCTCGGGTTAGATACTTATGGTTTTCCTCATTCTCTCCACCGTAGCCTATTATAAATACATATTTTTTACACCCTTGTTCCTTTTGAAGTTTTAAAACATCATTTTTAATACCCTTATCATCATCTTTTATCCAGATTTTAAATTCAATTAGTGAATCTAAAGTTCCATCTTCTTTTAACACTGCAAGATCACAATGATTTTTTGCATTGCTAGGATATGGATACTCCCAATAAACAGTAAATGGATACTCATTTCTTAAAAGTTCCTTAAAAATCAAATAAACAAAAGTAGTTTCATATAGATTGCATACCCCATGATGATTCTTATTATAGTAGTTTTCATTTAATTTAAAAAGTTCATTTAATTCATGTTCTTCACGTGAAATGGCTTCAAGAGCAGAATTAAAAAAAGATTTTATCATCGTACTATACCTCCTTATTATTTATTAAATTATTTTTTAAACACAAATACTTCTACATAGTTGTCCCTATGACTTACCTTTTTAACTGGTGTCATAATAACCGACTCCATATTAGGATAGATACTTTCTAAAACATTTGAAAGGTTAGATAGCCTATTTAAATCTTTTATAGAAACAAAGAGTATTACACCTACATCATATTCTGCTGGTTTGAAGCTTTTTTTAAACTTTTCAATACTCTCATCTTCATCATAGCTATTTAAATTTATTTTTATATACTTAATCAAACTTCCCTTTGTCACTGTCTTAATGTGGTTAAAATCAGCCATCCCTATACCATAATCTGCTGATTCATATTTCTCTATCATATCTATATAAGACTCAATATAATCCTGACTTATAAAAGCATCTACTCTACTGTTTAATTTCTCTATATTTATTTTAAGATTACCTCTAGAATCTTCTTCCGTAAATTCATAGTTTCTATCTATTATACAAATATCACTATCTTTGCATTCATCTACAAATTTAAGCTGCCTATGTTTAAATTTTTCATTTATCCATTTAACATT
>Ga0213825_1001355_pt1 | contig 16811 bp, 14 predicted proteins | sample MC6MC0900MG_FD_179896 | JGI IMG/M metagenome (GOLD analysis project Ga0213825, IMG submission 179896) | Enriched soil aggregate microbial communities from Iowa State University, Ames, United States - MC6-MC0900-MG | ecosystem: Environmental > Terrestrial > Soil > Unclassified | place: USA: Iowa... | reverse complement strand
CAGGCTGCCTGCCGATCTTCTCTCCCATATGGCCATATTCCAGGAAGTATTACATTGTTTACATCGGTAAATCATCCAGACATCTATGAGGCGGCCATTGGCATTGACCCTGAATTTTCCGCTGTTTATAAAATCCGTCTTTTTCCCACATTTCGGGCATCTTCTTATAATAATTGGAAGCTGGTCAGGCGTTACGATCCATTGTTTTCGTAAATTTCGATTCATGTTCTTTCTCCATTTTTACAATTGTTTCTTTCAACAACTGTAACACGCCCTCTTTCTTTCTCCCACCTCATACTCTCTTATGGAACAAAGAAAAGGCGGCGCACCATTTTCTTACAGATGCGCCGCCTTATTCTAATTTCACATTTTTCTTTTCCTGAAGTACGATCCTCTGGATGCTTTTCTCGGACAGATAATAGCGCTCCGCCAAAAGCCTCACGCATATGCCGGAACGATAATCCTCATAGATGGATAAGTCCCGGAGCTTTCTTTCCTCTCTGGCACCTGTCCTCTGGCCCCAGGTTCGTTTATTTTCCTGTTTTCTGGGGATATAAACATACTCCCCGTCTATATAATTCTGAATTAATTCCACCAGCTCTTCCGGTAAAATCTCATTCGCTTTCTGATAGCGCATCGCTGCCTCCCAAACATATTTTTACTGTCAGGAATAGCAAAGGCTATACAATTACTTATTTAGTTTAACTGCATAACCCGTGCTACGCAGCTTTTGAGGGTTCCATCATAAAAAAGCTCGCCTCCTAATATAAACGCTTATCTTGCAACATAATTATAACCATTCTATCACATATGAAATCAATGTAAACCTCATGTTTGATCCAGAATTGTGTTAGAGCATCAAATGGTCTAGTTTTTTATGACAATACCAAGATACTTTGCCAGTTCCGCCGCTTGATATAGGTCCACCACGGCACCCTTTATCTCCGCACAGTTATCAGACATTACCAGGCCCTGTATGGTGCTGCTGGTAAAATCCATTCCTTTCATCATGGTCTTAAAAAAACTGGCATTTTCCAGGTTTGCCTGGTTCCATTCAAATGCCTTGCAGCGGCACTGGGTCAGGGATCCGCCCCGGACCTGGGAATCGGTAACGCGGATGTGCTCCAGTCTGGAAGAATCGAAATTGGCATAGTTGAAATTACAGTCTTTTATTACGGTATGGAGCATGGTATTCCCGCAGAACTTTGTTCCCATACCCTTTGAGGAAGAAAATTCCGCCCGGTTAAAATAGCTGTCCTCGAAATTGCAGTTGGATATGTCACAGGCCCGGAATGCTACGTCAGTAAATTCTCCTTTTTCAAAGCTGCAATCCTGAAATATGCAGTTTTCAAATATGACGGCAGAAAAACGCATGTGGGAAAGATCTTCCTCCGTTACATGAAGATTTCTTATGAGAACATCGCTTACCGCTTCCTCCTGGTCTTTCCTGCGGTATAATTCATCTACATCTTCCAGAGCAAATTCCATCGCCTCCGGAAGGATGGGGGTAAGAAGTTTCTGGCTCATATGCCCGTTCCTTTCCTATCTTTATTTATCCTTGGCATACCCGGCTGTTATTCCTTTCCATGCCCGGCCGCCTCTTTTACTTCAGCCTCTTTATCATTTGACGGCTGCAAACAAAATGATCTGTTCCTAATATTACCAGACAACCAAGAGACTTTCAAGTTCATACGGATCAAAACATCAATACAAAAACTGCCAGCAAAAGTACATAGGCTGGCAGGTAAAAACTATTTCGTTACGGGTTAATAATCTCTGATTTTTTAGAAAAGGATACAATCATGCTGTTAACGATCATACCAAACACAATAAACGATATGCCGAGAATACCCAAATCATCAGGCCGGGAATCCCCAAGAAGCCAGATGCCTCCCAGCAAGGTAAATATGACCTCGCCCGACTGTGTGGATTCTATCACAGCAAGCTGCTTATGGTTCGATTTAACCATATCGGTGGCTTTAAAAAACAGCAGCGTTGCGATCACTCCGGAAAAAACCGCGACACAGAAGGATTGTACCGTCTGACTTACAGAAGGTACCCCGGCATTTACCAGACCGAGTACAGATAAAATGAACCAGAAGGGAAGGCTACATAACGTCATTCCGTAAGTCCGCTGGATTGTAGATAGCTGGTCCCCGCTTGCCTCCATGATTTTTCTGTTTCCCAAAGGATAGGAGACAGCCCCTACAAGAATAGGAAGCAGCGTCATAAGGGTTATTTTAATATCCAAATCTGCAATATTATGTACCTGTAAAAGAAAAACTCCGATTAAAATAAATCCTGATATACATAAATTTTTTATGGGTACACGCTTGTGGAATACAGGAGATAGTAAAATTCCCATTACGATTGTTACCTGCCAAGATGCCGCAATCAACCAGGATTCCCCATAATCGGCCGCATAAGAGATCGGTGCGTAAAAAAGACCAAATCCTACGGTACTCCATAAAAGCCAATTGAAAAGATTCTTTCGTATAACTTTATGGACTTGTTGAAACCCGTGCTGTTTCCCCACGATCAAAGCCAGAATTGGAAAGGTAAATAAGTAGCGTAGGCTTGCACTCCATATCCAGCTTCCACCGGACAGATGCATGCTACGGTTCAGCACAAATGTAAATGCAAAAAAGAAAGATCCGATAATACCAAATATAAGTGATTTTTTCATGTTTTTCTACTCCATTATGTCATCATCAGGTTCTCATCCTGACCGGCTTAAATTTGATATACAGCATCTCTAAGTTCCGTGCATGATCATAAATCATTCATGCTGCTCTCCATCTATTACGTACGACGAGTTTTTTCATCATAGCATACACCTTAAGCAAAGTAAATATAAAAAAATCCATGAGTTCAGGCGGAAGGTCTAGTAACGCCCTTCTTCTGGCCCATCCCAGGCAGAATAGAAGCCATGGCTACAGCCAGAATACCGCCTGCCATTTTCCCGCAAACCATGGCCAGGATCCGATCCGGCGCAACCGCGGAGCAAAAGCCCAAATGATCCCCCAGGGTAAAGGCGGCACAGGTGGCGAAGGCAAAGTTTAATACCTTTCCTCTGTCATCCATATCCTTCACCATTGCCATCATGGGAACATTATTGGCCAGGGTGGACAGAAAGCCTGCCATAGCGGTTTCATTCACCCCAAGATACCCACCGGCTTTCTTTAGGGGCTTTAAATGTCTTTTGCGGATCCATGCCATCATGGGATAAGCTCCTGCCAGCATCACCGCGATATTTCCAAGGATGATAAAGGAATCCTTTAAGGGAGCCATGCCTTCCACAACAACGAACCCGGTCACTTCCTGAACACATGCCGTAATAAGGGCCATGGTAATGACTGCCACCACACCCCTGCCAAACCACACGAAGAACCGAATGGTCTTCTGGGGAAAAAGAAACAGGCCTGCAGCCAGAACCAAAGCAAACGCCAGAACCGGAAGCAGATTCCATAAAACGGTTCCGGGAGGAAGCCCCATCATCAGTCCCCCCACAAAGCATCCGGCAGGAAGGGCGATAAGCCCTGCCATTGTCCCCATAGCCATGCAGCCGTAGTCCTCTTTCCTTATAATCGATAAGGCCACCGGCACGCTGAACGTGACCGTTGCCCCCAGCATGGAGGCAACGATAAGGGAAGCGAAATCGGCTGCCGCTCCATCAGAAGTCATGGCATGGGCCAGGGGGTAACAGCCCGTATCAACCGGTATCAGCAGCGCAGGGGCCATGGCAGGATTTATTCCTGCCTTTGCCGCCAGAGCTCCCACTCCCCCGGACAGCCACCGGGCCAGCAGGGGTGACAGGCTGGTAAGTCCTGCCATTGTTAAGGCCAGGGGACCCAGGGCATGGAAGCCGTTTTCAAATTCTTCCCCAAGGCCCAAACGGTTGCCTGCGATTTTATCCAGACCGCCTGCAAGCAGAAACAAGGCCATAAGAAGCACAATTCCCTTTGAAATGATCATGAACTACACCCCGACACTGACACTTTCCGGCAATGTGCTTCCCCCATCAATGACCGTCTGGGTACCAGTCAGATAGCTGGATTCATCCGATGCTAAAAATGCCGCCAGTTCCCCCACCTCTATGGGAGCCGCCAGCCGTCTCATGGGGATCGCTTTTGCCATCTCTGTCAGCACAGACTCAGGATCCGTGGGATTCGACTGCTGTGCAATGCTCTCTGCCATAGGCGTACGCACATATCCAGGACATATGGCATTGACACGGATGCCGGATCCGGCAAATTCTACTGCAAGGGATTTTGTGAACCCTACCAGGGCTGCCTTTGACAGTGCATACGCTGTTTCACCAGGATCAGCTACCATATCCCCTGTTACGGAGGACATGATGACGATCCGCCCATCCTTTCGTTCCACCATCTCTGGAAGCACGGTCTGGGTTACGTTCCATACACCCTTTATGTTGATATCAATATGGAAATCCCGGTCTTCCTCGCTCATATCCAGGAAATTTCCCAGTCTGCATACTCCTGCATTATTCACCAGGATATCAATATCTCCCATTTGACGCTTGCCTTCTGCAACCGCAGCCTCAACTGCCCTTAGATCCCGGACATCCGCCCGCACCGCCACACAGGAAGCTCCCTCTGCCTTTAGCTCCTCTGTCAGTCTGTCTACATCATTAGAAATATCCAGAAGGATCAGCTTTGCACCATGTTTTGCAAACGCCTTTGCAATTCCTTCCCCAATGCCTCGTGAAGCACCTGTAATCAATGCGGTCTTACCTGTAAGTTTTCCCATTGTTTTCATTCCTCCTTGTTCATCGGATATACGCAATCCACTACGCTACTTGCTCATAACCTCATAGCTGATATTGCAGCTAGTCAGAAGAGATTTGTACCCCTTCTGACATATTATGCCCTGCTTTATTAAGTAAGTCCCCACCCACCACTTATGCCTTTCCGGCATTGTAGTGGAGGACTTACCTGATGAGGTTAAAAAAGCTTTAGGCTGTTGCAAAACTATGATATATGCGCTTTCTTGCAATCGTATTACTTCTTATATACAATATCAGGCATATTCAGTTTATTTTGCAACAGCCTCTCATCAGCTTTTAATCAATTGTTGACATATCAATATCGTGTCCCATTGCAATCACTTCCTCGATGATCTTTATTGCATTGCTTAAGCCGATACCGAATCTGCATGCTCCCCTCTTATACATTCTAAGAAGTGTGTCTAAATCCCTGACTCCGCCTGCAACCTTGATCTTTGCTCGGTCGCCTACGGTTGCCTTAATCAGTTCTACGTGATGAAGGGTCGTAGGATTCTGGGAGAATCCGGTTCCTGTCTTGACATAATCTGCTCCGCCTTCGATACAAAGCTCGCTGGCTTTTATGATTTCTTCATCCGTTAAAAGCATAGCTTCAATGATTACCTTTAAAGAAGTACCCTTAGTAGCTTCACGAACTGCCTTGATATCCTCAAGTACCAGGTCATAAAGTCCTGCTTTCAGCCAGCCTACATTCATTACCATATCATTTTCCACCGGATTCAGCTTCATAAACTCATGAGCCAGGTATACTTTTGTTTCTGTGGTTTCCTGACCGGAAGGGAATGCAAGGGAGGTACCGAAAGCAGTGTTTGTTCCCTTTAACAGTTCCACCAGCTCAGGGTAATAGCATGGCCAGCAGAAGCAAGAGCCAAAATCATACTTTTTACAAGCTTCTACCATGGCCTCCACATCTTTGATTGACGTATCCAATTTCAGCACACTTGGGTCCATCATGTAAGCAATATCCTTTACTGTTAATACGTCTTTTCTTAATTCTTTCATTTTCTTTGCCTTTCTTTGTATGTAAATTTTTTAGATAAACGAAATCATGGATCAGCCGGATTCTTTGGGAATCCCGGGATCCCATATCACTGTCAGACTTTAGGTATGCAGCTCTGTCAGTTTTCCCATGGTCTTACGAATGTCCACAAACCGTTGGGTATACGGTTTATTAAATGCCACACAGCCCACCGGCTGCTGACGTATCATAAGCTCTTCACAGTTCATGCACTGGGTACAATACTTGATCTCATGTTCCCGGCCCTCCTTAAGCTTTAAAGGAGTAAGAGGATCAGCAAAGGACTGGCGCCCTAAACCTACCATATCCATCATGCCGTCTTCAATGCATCTGGCTCCCATTGCAAACAGGGAGGATTTCTCCGGTTCAATGGACAGAAGCTTGTTCTTTCCTCCGCGGAAGGATGAAAAATGGGAACCGATTACAACTGTTTCCGGCTTCAGCGCTTTCTTCATTAAATCTGAAAAATAAATATGCAGATAAGAGAAGTAAGGATCATTGGTGGCTGCTTCCATAAAGCTCATGCTGCAGTGGACGTTGCCTAAGGATTCCACAAAATAGGAAGCTCCCATTTTCTCCAGCCCCTGAATTAAATCGATGGGCTCTGTCATATCCATCAGCGGAGAGTCCGGACCTGCGGAACCGAAGCCTCCGGGGAAGCCTTCCCACATGGACATTTTAGAACCAATCAGGAAGTTTTTATCAAAATTTACCGCTTTCTGGATCCGCTCCATGAGATCGTATGCAAAAGCGGAACGCCGTTCCCAGGAGCCGCCGTATTTCCAGTCTCTGTCATTATATGGGCGGATAATCTGGGAACCTAAGTACCCATGACACAGCTTCATGTCTACGCCGTCTGCGCCCACATTCTGACAGATCTTTGATGCCAGGGCAAACTGGTCCATGATATTTTCTACTTCTTCCTCTGTCAGGATGTCGCCGCCCAGCCCGTACATCGGTTTCACACAAACCCTTCTGGAAAACTCCGGCACGCTGATCTCTCCTGAATGGGTCAGCTGGAATACAATCAGTGCATCGGGATTTACTTCTTTCAGTCTGCGGATAAATTTTTCCAGGGCTTTTTCATTGCGGGGCATGATCTCCAGCTGGGTCTTTCTGGCGCGGCTTTCATTGGTAACCGTGATCGCTTCTAAATCAACCAGGCCAAACTGGCCCTTATACAGGTTTTCATACCGCTCATAAGTTAAGTCCGTTGGATTTCCCTCTGCATCAGAATCCACGCATTCCATAGGCTGTGCGAAGAACCGGTTTTTACACTCTCTGCTGCCGATCATGACCGGCTGAAATAATGTCTCTTTGTATCCCATAAGTCAACTCTCCTTTTTCCGTTTTTCGCCGCTGGCAAGCTTCATAATATTTTCTTCCGTATAATCTTCATGAGTAATTTCCCCGGTCACAGTCCCCTCGTGCATGACGATCATGCGGTCTGATACTGCCATGATCTCCGGCATTTCGGAAGAAATCATGATGATACTGACTCCCGCATTGGCCAGCTGGTCCATCAGTAAGTAAATTTCATACTTTGCCCCTACATCGATTCCTCTGGTGGGTTCATCTAAGATCAATATCCTGCATTCCGATGCCAGCCATTTGGACAGCACCACCTTTTGCTGGTTTCCTCCGGAGAGGAATTTACAGACCTTATGAATATCTGGCGCAGCAATTTTTAACTCCTTCATATACTGGTTTGCAAGCTTTACTTCTTCTTTTCCGCTTACAAAGCCCTTGGTAGAAACTCGCTTTGGGGATGCAATTGCGATATTGTCCTTAATTGTCTGGTTTAGGAAAAGCCCCTGGACTTTCCGGTCCTCCGTGGCAAATCCCATGCCAAGTTCCACCGCCTGACAGGGGTGGGTCATGTGCACCGTCTGACCAAAAAGCTTCATTTCTCCGGAGCAGATTTTGTCCGCCCCGAATATGGCACGCATAACCTCCGTTCTTCCTGCACCCACCAGGCCGGAAAACCCCAGGATCTCCCCTTTATGAAGCTGGAAGGATACATTTTGGAACCGTTCCCCGCATAAATTGCTGGTCTCAAGCACCACTTCCTCTGAATGGACCCGGCGTCTGGGCGGAAAGGTATCTTTTAAGTCCCGGCCGATCATCTTTCCGATGAGCCAGTCCTTATTCACATCCGCAATATTCGCGCAGTCCACATAAGCACCATCCCGAAGCACCGTGATCCGGTCACAGATTTCAAACAGCTCCTCCAGCCTGTGGGATATATAAATCACCGTGATTCCATCCTGCTTAAGCTTTCTCACAATCTGAAACAACACATCAATTTCTTTCTGGGTCAGACTGTCCGTAGGCTCATCCATAATAATGATTTTTGCATGATAGGATACTGCTTTTGCAATGTCTATCATCTGCTGCTGTGCAACGCTTAGGCAGCGGACCGGAGTGTGATAATCCGGGATTGTCCCGGCACTCACATAGTCCAGCCATTTTTTTGCAAACTCTTCTTCCTCTTTTTTCTTTATAAAATGGTTCTTATGAATCTCATGCCCCAGCATCAGATTCTCAACCGCATTTAAATCAGGGACAAGGCTTAACTCCTGATAGATGATGGCAATACCCTTATCAATGGCATCCTGTGGGTTATGAAAATGCGTTTCTTCCCCAAAAATGCGCACAGTCCCACAATCTGCCTGGTAAACCCCGGACAGAACCTTCATAAGGGTAGATTTTCCTGCACCATTTTCTCCGATGAGAGCGTGTATCTCTCCTTCCTTTACCTTTAAGTCCACATGATTTAAAGCGGTCACTTTGGAAAATGTTTTGGTCACGTCAAGCATTTCCAATGCGTATTCGCTCATATGCTCACCTCTGTTTTCTCGTAGCAGTCCTGCATTATTTGTTTTTCTTCTGAATCAGTACCGCCACCAGTATAATCAGACCTTTAATCACGATTTGAAGGTAAGGATTTACGCCCATAAGATTCAGTATGTTGTTCATTACCGCCATGATCAGCACGCCTGCCAGGGTACAGATTAGGGACCCCCGTCCTCCTGCCATGGAGGTTCCGCCGATGACTACCGCCGCAATGGCATCCATATCATATCCGGTACTGCCGTTTGGCTCTCCTACCCGGACTCTGGCTGCCAGCATGACGCCGGCGATGGATGCGGTCAGGCCGCAAAGACCGTATGCCATAATTTTATGGAATTTCACCTTTACGCCGGAGAGCCTGGCTGCCTCCGAATTGCTGCCTATGGCATAGATATGGCGCCCGAATACCGTCTTGTGAAGCAGCACCATGAATATGATCATAAGGACCGCATACAGCACCACGGCATAGGGGATGATCCCTCCCAGGGACTTGGAACCAAAGTTGGACCAGAACTGGGAAACCGAGCCTCCCGGCGCACCATTGGTATATATGTAATTAAGTCCCCGCAGCACCTGCCCCGTGCCAAGGGTGATGATGAAAGCCTCTACCCCCCTGCACACAATGATACTGCCGTTAATCAGGCCGATAATAAAGCCGAATAACATTACCAGAAGCACCGGTCCTAAATAGATGCCGGTACCTCCGGCCTGCACATAGGGCTCTGACATTCTTGCCATCACACAGGCTGCAATCGCCATAATACTGGTGACGGAAAGGTCAATTCCTCCTATGAGCAGTACCATTGTCATGCCAATGCTGACCACGCCCACAATGGATGCCTGCCGTAGGATGTTTGTAATATTTTTAAATGTGGGAAAAATCGGTGAAATCATGCTGGCAATCAGCAGCAGGATGATCAGCGCAAGATAGGGGCCGCTGATGGGATTGTTTAATATTTTTTTCACCATTCCCGAAGCACTTTTTTGTTTCATGACTGAAATGTCCCCCTTATCGGTTTACTGATACAGTACAACCCGCTCTTTGGCCTCTGGGCTTACTAAAACCTTAACCAATTTCGGATTTCTGCGAATTTCATTGACAGCGTCTTCCAGTTCCTCAAGGGGAACAATCATGGAGATCAGAGGGGTAGGATCTACCCGGTCATATTTGAGAAGGGTCAGAACGTCGCCCCAGTCGTAACCAATGCCGGCGCAGCTTCCGCTGACCTTTTTCTCCTCCAGTACGAACTTCACCGGAGGAAGACTGGCGTAATCATCATCTGCACAGATTCCGAAAGCCTCTACCTTTCCACCTTTTCTCACCATCTGGAATGCCTGTTCATAGGTCTTTGAGCTGCCTACGGCTTCCAGAACAAAATCGGCGCCTATGCCGTTTGTCAGCTTCATGACCTCAGCTATTACGTCAGGTGTCTCCTTGAAGTTGATTACATAGTCTGCCACCATGTCCTTAGCCATGGCAAGCCTGTCCTCATTGCCGTCAATGATGATCACCGGCGCAGCGCCTCTAAGCTTTGCAAGACAGGCATGGAGGATTCCAAGCCCGGCGCCGATAACTACCACGCTTCTTCCCATGACGCAGTCCATTTTCCTGGAGGCATTGATACAGGCGGTCAAAGGCTCCACAAAAGCCGCTTTCTCATCAGATACCTCATCTGGCACCACATATACATTTTTCCAAGGGACTTTTACATACTCTGCAAATCCGCCGTCTACATGGATCCCGATCTGTTTGAATTCTGTACACAGAAGGGGTTCTCCAATGCGGCAATGATAGCAGGTACCGCAAGGCTTGCAGATATCGCAGGTAACACGATCTCCTATCTTTAGTCCCTGTGCATTGGCTCCTATCTCTTCAATGGTTCCATAAAACTCGTGGCCTGTAATTAACGGCAGACAAGCTACCTCATCCGCATATTTTCCCGTATAGGAACCCCAGTCAGAACCGCAGATTCCACAATATTTGATCTTAATCAGGACTTCATCCTCAGAAATCTCCGGTACCGGAACTTCTGAAAGTTCATAGTGATACGGCTGGGTAAGCACTTGTGCTCTCATTTTTCTCATATAGTTTCTCCTTTGCTCTGTAAATTTCTGATTTTATTTTGTAAACAGCGCATCACTGCGTCCTTCATAGGGAGCGTCGATCATCAGGGGGCGCAGGAATTCTATGGTCTTTTTCACTCCGTCTGCCCTGCTCATGATTACATCTTCATGTTCGTAATTGAATACGCCGTCATATCCGGTGAGGAACAGCTCGCTGATCATACGCTTCCAATCCACGTCGCCCCAGCCGGGGATCCGGAAACGGAAGGAGCGGTCCAAACGGCCCCAGCCATCCTGCATGTACATATTTAACCCGCCCTTTGCCATGTTGTGATGGACGATTTCACAGTCCTTGGCATGAACCAGGGCGATTCTCCCCCTCAGTTCATCCACAAAGGTCTGGATGTTCACACCGGAAAACAGGATATTTGCAGGGTCTAAATTAATGGCAAAGGCTGGATGGTGATCCACCACCTCTAAAAGCCTTAATGCGGACTGGGTATCATACACCACATTGTTGGGATGTGGTTCAAATGCTACCTTCACGCCGTATTCCTTGTATTTATCAAGCACTTTGCCCCATTTTAGTGCAAATTGCTCTTCTTCGTATTTCCAGCCGTTTGGCTCCGGCCAATCATTGATGTGTCCGTAATTTTCCATGCCGGAAAAGGCCACTACAGCAGGTACAGAAAGCTCTGCTGCAAGCTGTGCGCTGCGGATCATGCTTTCCGTTCCAAAGAGTATCTTCTCCTCCCTGGTCCCCTTGCAGGAGGATACGGTCCCATCACTGTAAGGTCCCATGATCAAAGGGGAATCCGCATGGTTGCTTAAGGAAGCGATGGTCAGGCCATGGCTTTCCACCATCTTTTTGATTTCCCCTGCCTTCTTGTTTTTTAGGATATCTTCCACATCAACCTGACCGTTGCCCACATAAGTGGGCAGTTCCACGCAGTCGTATCCATTGTCTGCCGCAAGCTTTACCACCTCTTCCAGTGGCTTTTCCGAGTAGTTTACTACGCAAAATCCGATTTTCATCTATGTATCCCTCCTGGTCATCCTGACTGTTTTTGCTGCTCATCGCTTACTGTGACTGTCCCTGTCTGATTAATAGGTCCAGTCATAATCATCCCCATCCGGAATCAGGTACTGGCCCATATTGTCCTTTGTTACTACAATGGAGTCCATCATAACGTCCTTCTCCTTTGGACCCTGGCCATCGATGCAGTCAATGGCCACATGAAGGGCATCCACGCTGGCCGCACAGGGGAACTGGGTCAGCCCCACGCAGCTGCCGTCCTTGACCATCTTCACCACTCCGTTGATACCGTCCGCATTTGTAAAGACAATGCCTTCTTTGTCCCTTCCTGCCTCACGTATGGCATCCACTGCCCCCAGGGTCACGCCGCCATCCTGTGAAATGAATCCGTCAATTTCTCCCGGACCGAACTTCGCCAGACAGTCTTCCATAAAGCTCTTACCCTTGCTGACCTCAAAATCCGTATACTGTCTCGCAATGATTTTAATGTTAGGATATTTGGAAAATACGGAGTCCTGCCCTTCTTTCTGGAAGTTATCCGTACTGGAGCCTGCCATGGTATCCAGAGCTATGATATTCCCCTTTGGCTCGCCGTAACGCTCTGTCAGAGCTTCCACCAGCATTCTGGCACATTCCGCACCGTTTTGCTTATCAGAATATCCTACAAAATGGGTGTAATCCTCTGTGGTGCAGGTGCGGTCGAAGATGATGACCGGGATTCCCGTCTCAAATGCCGCCTCAATGCCGGGATTTGCTGCGTCTTCCACACACGGAGTAATCAAAATGGCATCCAGATTCTGCTGGAGCATGGCTTCAATGTTGCTGTTCTGGGTGTTGGCATCATCGTGGGCATCTGTTTCCACCAGCTCCACTCCCAGCCGGTTGCATTCCTCCACCAGCATGTCCCTCATCTTTACACGCCAGCTATTGGATATGGAAGCGTTGGCAAATCCGATCCTGTATTTCTTTCCGGCTTCCGTCTCTACTTTTGCTCCTGCTTCTTTCGCTGCTTCCCCAGTGGTCACACCCGTTCCTTCCGGACTCTCTGCCGGCGCCTTATTCGCTGCCTGGCATCCGCTCATGGAAACCGCCATTGTCAATGCCATGAATACTGCTAATGCTTTCCTCATAATAACCCTCTCTTTCTTAAATACCTCCAATAATCTTGTAATAACGCCCCGGTGCTTTTGTGCTGCTCTGCATAAATCAGATGCAGACATGACAAATTTTTAACAAAAACGATACTGATTTGGCCAAACAGTGGAAAGAAATGCGCTTTTTCTCTCCCGTTTTCGTCATTATAACATACGTTTTTTCGTTTTTCAACTATTTTCTTTTGTTTTCTTGCTTTTATTTTTTATTATTTTCGTTTATCTTTTTCTTTTTTTGTTGATTTTTTTCGTTTTTTATGCTATCTTAATAATGAAAACAATTATTATCGGGAGGAGGCATAAATGTTTAAAGCAGAAAGAATACAGCGGATCAAAGAGATTATATTTGAGCGCAAACAGATAGACGTTGCCACTCTCAGCTCTCTTTTAAATGTAACAGAGGTAACAATTCGAAACGATTTAGAGCAGCTGGAAAAAAGTGGTTTTTTGACCCGCAATCATGGAGGCGCTACGTTAAATGCCTCCGCCTTTCCAGAGGAACAGCTTCATACGGATCGGATGGACGGCTTAAATATTCCTTACGATAAGGAAAAGGAAGAGCTGGGACTGGTGGCTTCCCAACTGGTCCGGGAGCGGGAATGGATTTTCCTGGGCCCCGGTACCACCAGCTACTATATTGCAAAGGCCCTGTCCAAACGGCAGAATTTAAATATAATGACCAACAATTTTTATGTTGCCAATGTTTTCGGAAGCAATGCTTCCGTGCAGCTTCTGTTTCTGGGTGGGCGGATGCAGAATTCCGGAATGTATACCATACCGGAGGATTTAAACCGGGAGCTGGAGCATATTTATTTAAGCAAGTTTTTCTTTTCCGTGGATGGAGCCAGTATAGAAGGGGGCTATACTCTAACGGACATGAATGTGGTGGATATCATAAGAGCTGTGTCCGACCGCTGCCATGAGGCGATTATCTGCCTGGACAGCAAGAAGTTTGACCAGCGTTCTTTCATCCGCCTTGAGGATTTAACCAGCATTTCCACCGTAGTAACCAACAACAAGATCCCCCAGGATTATCATCAGTACTATATTGAGCACGGAATACGGGCATATACCTCCTATAATTTAAAACCTTTAAGCTAATAAAATTTCATGAGGAACGTTTATGGATAAGTTTGTAATTCGTATGGAAAATGTCTGTGCAAAGCCATTTCCTGAAAGCCGTATCAACTTTCAGGCGGCTTCCGGAGATATCACTGCGATTGTGGGCAGCAACGGTGAGGGGAAAACTTCTCTTGCCAGGATTCTTGCGGGCATCGTTCCCAGAATGGGCGGAGAAATCCGGTTGGATGGCAGGCAGCTGGATATTCACAGCATCACAAGCGCCCAAAGAAACGGGATCTATATGCTTCAGGAATCCCTTCAGCTTTTTTCAGGCAAAAGCATAATGGACAACCTGCTGCTGGGTATCGAAGAGCTTATTTTCCATAAGCGTATGTTTTATCCGGCAAAAGAAAAAAAGGAAGCTGTCTGTCGCTCCATCCTTAAGGAGCTGGGGTTGGACTTAGAATTGAACCAACCGGTGGACCGCTTATCCCAGGGAGAGAAATGCCTGCTTCAGGTCGGCAGGGTTCTTCTGTGCCGCCCGAAAATTCTGATTATGGACGAGTTTTCTGCTTCCCTTACCAACCACGAAACCAAAAGGGTCATGAATCTTCTGACTGAGTTAAAAAAGAAAAATATCTGTATTATACTTGTTTCTCACGAATATCCTGCCGTGATCCGGCACTGTGACTGCGTCTCCGTTATGGAGCAGGGACAGATCACGGAATCCTATTCCAGAGAGAAACTTGGAGATGAGGCATTTGTGAAACGGGTGCTGTCATTTAAAAAGGACTTTTTCTATCCAAAGCTGCACCATACGCCAGGAAAGCTGCTGCTGGCTGTTGATCATATTTCCAGCGGAAATCTTCATGACATTTCTTTTTCCCTGCAAGAGGGAGAGATTCTGGGAATTGCAGGGGTCGTAGGTTCCGGCCGCACCACCTTGATTCAGGCTATTTCCAAAGAACGGGAAATCACTTCCGGCCATATATATTATGCGCCTGTGCTAGAACGCTCCGGAGCGGTCAGTTTCCTGCCAGGAGATTGCGGGAGCCAGACACTGTTTTCGGGAAAGGATTTAAGTTTCAACATCACAGCCTCCAATGTTAGGAAAGCCGCACGCTTTCATATGGTCTCCGGCCAGAAGCTGGATTTATACGCCCGGGATTTCATGGACCGCCTGAATATACGGAAACCTTCCTGCCACGTTCCTGTGGAACAGCTAAGCCGGGGAGAACTGCAGAAGGTGCTCATCGCTCGGTCCCTCCACCAGGAGGCCCGGCTTTATATTTTTGATGAGCCTTCCAGCAACTTAGACTTAATGTCCAGAAGCGAGCTTTATAATATTTACAATGCCCTATTGTCCCGGAACGCTTCCATCATACTGATTTCCTCGGATTTCTCAGAGCTTATCGGCATGTGTGACCGGATACTGCTGTTAAAAGCAGGGGAACAGGTGGGGCTGTACCCTGCCGATACCATAACCAGTGATTTTCTATATTCCATTTTGTAATGGAGTGGCCATTTTAATTTCTACATAACAGGAGAAGGAATAATTGTATGAAAAAATTAATTGCTTATGATTTGGGTACCGGAGGCATCAAAGCCTCACTGTTCTCTGAAAACGGGACATCTCTGGCAGATGTATTTATCCAGTATGACACCTTATTTCCCAAAGAACGCTTTGTGGAACAGCGCCCAATGGATTGGTGGAATCATGTCTGTCAGGCAACAAAGCAGCTTCTTGATAAGTCAAAATCTGATGCAGCGGATATCGCCGGTGTCGCCCTGTCGGGCCACAGTCTGGTGGCGGTGCCTCTTGACAGAAATGGAACTCTGCTGGCGGACCAGGTGCCCATCTGGTGCGACATGCGGGCAGAGGAAGAAGCAGTGGAATTATTTAAGGATTTGGACTATGACCAGTGGTATCTTACCACCGGAAATGGAGATCCGGCGGAATGCTACACAGTTACCAAATTGATGTGGATGAAAAAGCACCAGCCAGAACTGTACTCCAGGGTTTACAAAATTCTGGGCTCTAAGGACTTTATCAACTATATGCTGACCGGAACCATGTGTACGGACCCCTCCTATGCATCGGGTTTTGGCGTATTCAATCTTACTGCATGGGATTATGAGCCCAGGTTTATGAAGGCTGCAGGTATCAGTCCGGATCTATTCCCGGAAATCCGGCCTAGCGATTCCATCATCGGGAAGGTTACGCAGGCTGCGGCACAGATGACCGGCCTGGCGGAAGGAACCCCGGTTGCCTGCGGGGCAGTGGATAACACCTGTATGGCTCTTGGCGCCAGGGGACTGGCGGAAGGGGTGGCGTATACGTCTCTGGGATCTTCCAGCTGGATTGCCGTTACCTCATCCAAACCAGTTGTGGATCCGGTAACCAGGCCTTTTGTATTCGCCCATGCAAAGAAAGGATATTATACTTCTGCGGTATCCATTTTCTCCGCCGGAAACTCTTTCCGCTGGATCCGGGATAACCTTTGCCGGGATTTTACAGATGATACGGATACATACGATGCCATGAACCGGATGGCAGAACGTGTCCCTGCCGGAAGCAATGGGGTGCTGTTTAATCCCTCCCTGGCAGGCGGAAGCGCTCAGGAGCCGTCCTCCGGACTTCGGGGCGGATTTATGGGATTGGCCCTTCACAATACCCGGGAAGATCTGGTGCGTGCCTCCATGGAGGGCATTGCCATGGCCCTGCGCTGTACCCTTGATATCCTGCTGACTCAGACCTCCATAAACGGAGAAATGCTGATCTGCGGGGGCGGAAGTAAAAGTGCGGTATGGCGGCAGATTTTT
>Ga0213825_1001354_pt1 | contig 16814 bp, 21 predicted proteins | sample MC6MC0900MG_FD_179896 | JGI IMG/M metagenome (GOLD analysis project Ga0213825, IMG submission 179896) | Enriched soil aggregate microbial communities from Iowa State University, Ames, United States - MC6-MC0900-MG | ecosystem: Environmental > Terrestrial > Soil > Unclassified | place: USA: Iowa... | reverse complement strand
ATGATTGCCGTACGCTTCACATTTTCCTCATAAGGTAAGGATGAGCCATCGTACATAACATTGGTAAATCCCCGGTTGATGCAGTCCGCAATGGTGTAAAAATCAGAACCATGGTCAAGATTTAAGGCAACCGGTACATGGACCCTTGCTGCCAGTTCCTTTATTACCGGAAGCATTTCTTCTGAATGGGCATGATTTTTCATCTGCCCAGGTCCAAACTGCATAATAATAGGAGAATGCTCCTCTTCCGCTGCCATAATCCCCGCTCTGGCCATCTCTATATTAATGCTGTTCATAGCCATAACACCGTAATAATTTCTATTTGCATCATCAAGGATGGCTTTCATTGATACTAACATGCTTTCCTCTTCCTTTCCTTAATTATGCCCATGTTTTCTGGGCATAAAGGTATGCCCGCAGGGCGTTCCATATTATCCTCAGTCCTACTGGATATTAATATCCAGTTCAAAGTCAAGTTCTTCCTCTTCTTTTTCCACCTGTTCGTCTAAAGGCTGCTTTAAAACTGCATAGATGACTCCCGTCACCACAGACCCAATGACCAGGGCTATCAGGAACCACAGGGGATTCTTCATCATGGGAACCACGAAAATACCTCCATGACCTGCTACAGACTCACAGCCCATACCTACTGCAATGGCTCCGGCCACAGCAGAACCGATCATACTGCTTGGAATCACTCTTGCAGGATCTGCTGCCGCAAAGGGAAGAACACCTTCCGTTATAAAGCAAAGGCCCATAGGAAGTGCTGTTTTAGCGGTTTCCAATTCCACTTTTGAAAATCTGTTTTTCCTTAATAAGGTAGCGATAAATATTCCGATAGGAGGGGTCATACCTCCGATGATCTTGGCAGCCATAGGTCCGTTAATCCCATCTGTTCCCAGAGCGTTAGCAGCCATGGAAGCAGTCTTGTTAATGGGACCGCCCATATCAAATCCCATACAGGCGCCTATCACTCCACCGATTACGGCTTTTGCTCCTCCGTTTAAGGAGATGATCCACTGCTGGAACACATTCATAACAAAGGAGAGTGGAATTGAGAACACACAGAGGAAAATCATACCGCATACCACGGTCGATATCACCGGTATGAACATAACCGGCATCAGTCCTACACACCATTTGGGAAGCTTCCAGGTCTTCATCCAGTTTACAAAGGATCCGATGATAAAGGCCATGAGCAGTCCCCCTAAGAACCCCGCCTTGGATTGGGACGAACAGTAGCCGATTACAATACCAGGTACGATTCCAGGCCGTCCTGCAATGGAATAGGCCACGCCGGCCGTCATCACTGCTACCGCAAAATCCATTGCTATGGAACCTAATTTATTCACTCCCCACCAAAAGCCAATCCAGGAAAAGGGATTTAAATTGGTAAACGGTGTTGCCCCTGCCTCTACGGCACTGCCGATATCATATCCGCCAAACCCCTTTGCCAGTGCACAGAGAATTCCCCCACATACAACAATAGGAATCATATAAGAAATTCCAGTCATAACATGCTTTTTAATATCAAGTTTTTGCCTTGCCATTGTATTCCCCTCTTTCTCCATATTCTTTTCTTTGCTGCGTTTTAACTACTTCCCCATTTTTTCGTGAATCTTTGAAATTACCCCTTTTGGAGATTTCATCACCATGCTGATTGGAATCTCCACGACCGGTTTTCCTGTAAAACGGTCTTTGTTTACCCGGATATCTGCGGAAATTAGAATTACGTCTGCCTCCCGGATATCTTCAGGGGTAAGCTCATTTTCCACCCCAATAGAGCCCTGGGTCTCCACCTTGATGTGGTCTCCCAGTTCCTTTGCTGCATTTTCCAGCTTCTCTTTGGCAATGTACGTATGGGCGATTCCCGCCGTACATGCCGTGATGGCTAAAATCTTCATACACTTCCTCCTCGCTTTTTTAAGTTATATTAACTTTATCACTCAAATGGCTTCAACGGTAAATGAAAAGCGGCATAATGTTACGGTAAATTTTTGTTTGTTTTAAAAGGTTATGATACAAAAATACCCTGCAGTCTTAAAACATTCTGCAGGGCGTTTTCCCTTTTTAACAGTCCTCATTCAAAAAACCATACCTCCAACCAACATGACGGCAGGTATGGTGACCAGTGACAAAACCGTTGTCACAGCCAATAACTTTGAGGCGTACTGGCTGTTTTTGTTATACTGCAAAGCAAACATGGCCCCCGTTGCACCGCTTGGACAGGCAGAGGCTACTAATATCGTGACAGCAATGGCATAATCCACCTTGACTGCCATGAGCAGTGCCAAGGTAATAAGAGGGATTACAAGGAGCTTTGCTGCACTGATCATATAGGTTCTGGGGCTTTTTAAACAGGAAAGCAGTTCACTTTCCGCCAGATTCATACCGGAGATCAGCATTGCAACCGGCGTGTTCATGGCTCCGATCATTGATAATGGATTACCTACTACTTCCGGCAGATGAAGTCCAGTTACAAAAAAAAGAATCCCGACTACAATTGCCACGGTAGACGAATTGATAAAACTTTTCACGGTAGACATCAGATTTCCGGTCTTTCCCTTCATCAGCAGGATTCCATGGGACCAGATCATGATATTAAATGCGGTGATATAAGCGGTCATAAAGAACACGCCTTTTGCTCCAAGCAATCCATTGATTATGGGAATGCCGATAAAGCCGCAGTTGGAATAAATCATGGAGAACTTTTCCACTGACATATCCGGGTTTTCTTTGGAACGGATCAGAAGTCGGGAAAGAAGGATCGATAAAAAAATGCTGGCCACGGATAATCCCAAGGTAACAATCAATCCAATTAACAGTTCTCTGTCAAATTCCATCTGATAGGATACGATGATCATGCAGGGAGTAATCACATTTAACAGGATCGAAGACATCCTTTTACTTGTTCCGTTATCGGCAATTCCTGATTTAAATGTGACTGCTCCGATCACCATGATAATGAACATTTCCATAATTTTATTGACTGTAATATGTGCCAAATTCATTTTTTTATGTTTGCACGGTATCCGGCAAATCTCCTTTTATAATTTTTATCTGATTTCTTCTCTTATATTTTTTACTATCATAGCATTGATCCTAAATAAAAACAATAAGACTCCTTTTTTACCTATGCCGCTATTTCCTCACTTATTGACAAAAGGATGTTCTAATGATACCCTTTATGCATTGCATAAATCTGCCGCAATTAATACTTTGAAAGGATTTTATAGAAAGCATGAACACTACAAGAGATCTGATCAACGGCAATGAAACAAAGGCCATGATAAATTTCGCAATCCCAATGATCATAGGTAACATATTTCAGCAATTATATAATGTTGCGGATACCGTGATTGTGGGAAAGTTTATTGGTGCCAATGCCCTTGCTGCGGTAGGCAGCTCCTTTTCTGTCATGGTTCTATTGACCTCTGTCATCATTGGATTCTGCATGGGCAGCAGCGTGGTATTTTCCCTGATCTTTGGCGCAAAGGAAATTGATAAACTAAAAAACTGCTTTTTTACAGCTTTTATTTTCATTGGAATCGTCACAGTTATTATCAATGTGGGCTCTATCATTTTTATTGATGAAATTCTAGCCTTTATCAATATTCCTGAGGAAATTTACTGGGATGCAAAAACTTACTTGCAGATTATTTTTTATGGGATCAGCTTTACTTATATTTACAATTATTTCAGCGCAGCCATGCGGAGCATCGGTAATTCGGTGGTGCCACTTGTTTTTCTTATTATATCTGCCGTTATTAATATCGTGCTGGATATCATATTCGTGGTTCCCCTTCAAATGGGGATCGCTGGTGCCGCCTATGCCACTATCATTGCACAAGGATTTTCAGCCATTGGCATTGCTCTTTTTTGTATGCTGCGCGTTCCTTTAATCCGTCTTAAACGAGAACATTTATATTTTAATAAAAGCATTTTCAAAAAAATCTCCAATTACTCCATACTTTCCAGCGTCCAGTACTCGGTTATGAATTTTGGAATTTTGCTGATACAGGGTTTGGTAAACAGCTTTGGTGTTTCCGCAATGGCGGCATTTGCGGCAGTCGTAAAAATAGAAAGCTTTGCTTATATGCCGGTGCAGGATTTTGGCAACGCCTTTTCTACCTTTATCGCCCAAAATATGGGGGCCGGGAAACAAAAGCGTATTTACACAGGAATACGCTCTGCTGTTAAAATAATAACTATTTACTGTGTTATAATATCTGCCTTAATATTACTATCTGCAAAGCCTTTGATGTATATTTTTATAAATAAAAATGAAACAGAAATATTGACGATTGGAGTACAATACCTTTCCATTGTAGCTGGCTTTTATTGTCTGATCGGGTATTTGTTTATGTTTTATGGCCTGTTCCGTGGGATCGGGAAGCCAGGAGTATCCATTATACTCACCGTTGTAAGTCTTGGTATCAGGGTTATCCTGGCTTATATACTGTCCGCTGTGAATTGGATCGGAATTGTTGGGATATGGTGGTCGATTCCCATCGGCTGGGCTCTTGCAGATGTGATTGGTGTTATTTTAATCAGGCGTTATTATGTAAATAATCGCAAAACCGATTTCACCGACTGTGATACCTGATCATAATGAACTATGCTTATCATAAAAAACAAGGCACATATCTCTACATGCCTTGTTTCTTATATATATCTCAACATCATGAATTTTCTATTATATATAATTTTATTTCAACACTGAATTCACCAACTTTTGTAGAAATTTCTCCCTCTTTTCCTGAGCTCCTTTAGAAACATCCCCGCAGTAGATCCACTTAGCATTTGTAATTCCTATGCCTTTTAATGTAGTATTGATAAATGTTTTCTGAATTAGATTGCCGGCAATAAATTTTAAATACCAACGAGGAGATTGGCCTGTTGTTATCACTTTGGCAGATTTAATATTGGTTAATTGCCCCTTTAAACCTGTACTTGTTTCTATATATGCGAAATTTTTCAACATAACTTTATCGAAGAAACCTTTAAGGATTGCAGGTGTATCGAACCACCAAAGGGGAAATATAAAAATAATTTCATCTGTTTTTCTTAACATGCTTTGATATTTTGTTACCAAAGGGTCCTTATGTTGTCCTTTTGAATACAAAGCCAATTCCTCTTCAGTCATAACAGGGTTAAAATTCTCTTTATTTAAATCAATTACCTTATATTCCTTTTTCTCTTTTACTAAGACACTTATTACAGTATCGAGTATAGCCTTATTAAAACTTCCGTACCATGGATGAGCGAATACAATTGTTACCATCTTGAAACACCTCTCAATTAATATTTTATAATTTCTGTTCCTAATATATAGGCAGCTTTTTTAGATTGCTCATTTTTAGACACCTCTACCTCATATGTGCTCACATTAAGATTTTGTATAAACTTCATCCCAAGATACTGGGAAAGCATAGCGATGGATTGAACGATATTGGGGACCCCCGCATTGAATTCATTGCTATCTCCATAGGTAGTTAACAATACAATTTTTTTATTAAATAAAGTATTATAATCCACTGCATGCAGCCGGTCTAAAAAAGTTTTTAACTGTCCAGTCATATTAAAAACATAAACGGGGGTAGCAAAAACTAAAACATTTGCTTTTTCAACACTTTCATAAATATTCTGCATATCATCCTTTAATACACACGGACTTTTACTGCTTTTCTGGCAGGTGTTGCAACCTGTACAATACTGTATGTTTTTTGATTGAAGAAAAATTGTTTCTACTTGGGGTGGAGGGTTTAAATGCTCTGCACCTTTTAAATATTCTTTCAATAAAATAGCTGTATTGCCTTTATCCCGTGGGCTTGCTAAAACGGATAGTATGTTCATATTTATTCCTTCCTTTCATTTAATTTGGTGATAATAGAATACTTTAGTGCACACATATGCACATTATGTTTTTTTTAAAAAGGCTATCTTGCCTTTTTAAATTTCATTGCTGTATTAATTTTTTTAAATTGCTTGCTGTTAATTCGAACTTTTCAAGAATATATTTATCGTTCAATTCATAAAAAACATTCCTATTTTCTTTTATCTTATTAACAATCTCATATCTGTACATTAAATCCAAGTGTCTTGAAATAACTGAACGATGCTGTGTGAAATTATCAGAAATATCTTTGATATTTTTAGTGCCGTTTATAGCCAAGTATTTCATAATATCACATCGTACCGGATCAAACAAAGTCTTAAAAAATTCAAAATCAATGCTTTCTTCTATTTCTCTAGTACATTCTAAAATCAAATCTTTATTATTCATATTTATCACCTTGATAACATTATATATGCACACTCATGCATTTGTCAATAATTTTAATTTAAAAAATATAACATAATCCAAACTGGATTGCTGCCTGACCTTTCAGGGTTTGAGCTTTGTTCACAAATTCGCCAGTTTTCTTTTGCCCCTATTATTTTCCTAACTGCCTGTGCAGGAGATTTAGACAAAGTAACAGGCCTTGCTTTGGGGGGAGATGATTATATAACAAAGCCCTTTAATCCATTGGAGGTGACCGCAAGGATTAAGGCAATTTTGCGTCGACAAACACAATATGCTGAAAGTGCTGCTAAGATCAACCACTTTGACTATGGCGCAATCCGATTGCAAATTCTTCAAGCCCCTCTTTCTTATAATACGAAACTAGATTTTCTTCGCAGAAAAGTTGCATATGTAAATTATTTTTAAGACAATGCTCCTTTAATCTTCTACTTATTTCTGTTCCGATTCCCTGATTTCTAAAATGAGAATCAACGCCCAACCCGCATAAATAGGCGTTAATAATCCCGTCTGAAACAATCCTGCCTGTTGCAACAAGTTTATTCCCGCTGTACACATAAATAGAATACCAGCTTTGTTTCATTGCCATTAATAGCTGTTCAGGGGACAGCTCTAAAAATTCATTCCACCCAAGATTTTCATAAAGAGCATATAAATCTTCTTTTGCCAGGAACCTCGTTGAATATCTTGGCTCCATAAACTGCCTCCTATTATTTAAACCTTACCTTCAAATTCCAGTCATTATACCAGCTAGGCTGCTCAATATACTGTAAGTTGTTTATCAAGGTTTATAAATTAAATCTATCATATCCCCACCAATCTGGTATGAGCTCTTTTAATTTAACTATTTTTTTAGTTTCAAGATCAAGCAAAATTTCAATCTCGCCACTTTCACGGTCTAACTGCATCATATATTCTCTGCAGGCACCACAGGGTGAACCAACTTTACCATCAGGCATAACCGCTACGACTTTATCAATTTGGCTTTCTCCATTTGTAATCATGTTAGCAATCGCATTTCTCTCTGCACACATTCCTAGGGTACTCGCAGTGTCAATACAAACACCAACATAAACATTTCCTTTTTTAGTTAAAATTGCAGCAGCAACGCCACCTGCTTCTATGAATGGAGAAATCTCTCTTCCAATTTGTACCTTTCTAGCTTTCTTATACATTTCTTCCCAAATATCCAAATTTTATCAACTCCTTTATGTATTATCTGTTCAGTAGCTATTTTAACGTTTTGAGTAATGAAACACAGCAATTCCATCACTAATAGTATACTTATCAAGATGAAGCTGTATTGTCGGATTGTTACCTAAAAATAGTGGACGCCCTTTTCCGAGTATCGTTGGAATGATTCCCACAATATATTCATCAATAGCATTGGCCTTAACAAAGTGATCTACCAGACCGCCTCCGCCAAACAGAAATATATTTTTACCACTGTCCTTTTCTTTTTCAAATATGCTGACAATATCGCCGCGGATAAATCGGATATTGTCCTTATCTTCTTTCTCTTCACTTGTAGCTACATAAACCGTTTTTGTTGGATACTCATTAGCAAAGCCCTGATCATAGCAGTTTTTGCCCATAACAACAATATCAATATCCTCAATAAAATCTTCAAACTCACTTTTTTCGGCTGTATCAATAGAGGTATCGCCTTGTCCCACAATCCAGTCAAAACCGCCGCTTTCATCAGCAATATATCCATCAATACTGATGGCTAAGTTCATTATTATTTTTCCACTCATTGTATCTTCTCCTTTATAAATTCTTTGCACCTTTGATTTCAATATCATCCTGCAAGAGTTAATCTTCACCTCCATTTACATAGTCTGCCATAAAATTTAGTATTTCCGCGAAAATAGCTTTTTTATCCTCGGGAAATACCGTTTCTACTGCATCCAGTACAGAGTCAGTTTTTGTACTTTGGCTGCTCTGCTTTACCCTGTCTGATAAAGAGATGTAAAAGAACCGCTTGTCTTGCGTTGACTGCTCTCTTTGAACAAGCCCCAAGTCTTCCAGCTCGTTTACCTTTTGGGTTACGGCAGGACGGGAAAGTCCCAATTTTTTTGCCAATTCGCTAACTGTGGTTCTTTCGTTATGTCCAATGACAAACAAATGTAGAATATTGATATAACTGGTTTCTTTTCCCCAGTCGCTGTTTTTCATTTCATTATATTGATCCATATCGATAGCCCGCATGAATCGCTCAAATGCTTCTCTCACAGAACACCTCCACATATAATAGTTTCAAATATGAAACTATTATATCACCACTAAAGAAAGATATCAAGTAGTTTCATTTTTGAAACCACTTGATATCTTGTGATAAGATGGCATAGAAGATTACTAGAACTTAACAAACATTATTCCTATAATAGTAAATACTAGAGCAGCAATTCTTCTTCTATCAATTTTCCTTTTTTGTAAATGAAACATTCCAAACTGATCGATTGTTAATGCCATAATCATTTGTCCTAATATAAAAATCATAGTAGTTAAAACCGATCCAAGGACTGGTAATATGATTATGTTACCTGTTAAAATAAATATGCCAAATATACCTCCTATATATACCCAAATAGGAATACGATTTTTTTGAGTGTCATACAAAGGAAATTCTAATCGACGTTGAGTGATCAATAACAAAATCAGTAAGATAATAGCGCCAACGAAAAAAGAGATAAAAGTAGCTCCTAAAATTGAACCCGTTGCAACACGAAGCTTTCCATTAAGTGCTGTTTGTAATGGTGGTAAAAAACCTGCTAAAACCCCTAAAATTATCCAAGTAATTTTACTGTTCTTTTTCACTTCTTCTGTAATCGTAGTTCTATTCTTTTTTGGCTGTACCAACGAAATTGCTAAAATCATAATAATAGTCCCGATAGTTCTAGTAATATTAATAGGAATTTCTGGTACATCAAACCATCCGAAGTGATCAATTAAAATTCCTACAACCATTTGCCCAGTTACAGTTATTATTGTTGTAACTGAAGCCCCAAGTTTTGAAAAAAGAATGATATTAGCCACATTAAATCCAACACCGGTTATTGCTCCACCAATAAAAACATACAATGGATATGAAAAATCAATACCAACACTGATTCCAGCAGGATCTACTATTAAATTTATAATGAATAGTATAACTGTTCCTAAAGAAAATGCGATAAACGAAGCCGTTAAAGGCGTTTTTGAATAAGAACTTAATCGAGAACTTATTGATGCCTGTATAGGGAATAACATTCCAATTATTATCCCTATCATTAAGTAAAGCGTTATTTTCATAAATATTCCTCCCTTTTTTTATTGTATAGGGGTAGTTGAATAAACTTTCCCACTAATACTGCAAGTAGATTAAATCTTTAATTAGAGTTATAATAGACTTCTAATATCCGTAATAGGCAAAAAAATAAGAGTGGATTATAAATCCACAGGTATTTTTTTCTTAACAAGATCTGATATTTTTTGATTTTTTAACTCATCCTCCATTTTTTCCTCTGCTGAAAGCATTATTTTTTTTATAACACATTCAGATGGAGAATCTAAGCAGCAATCAAATAAGGTTGATTTACCTTCAATAGCATGTATAATGTCTAAGAATGAAATATCTTCCCAATTTTGACTAAGCGAATAACCCCCGTTGACACCTGATGAAGAATTAATCATACCTTCCTTAGCCAACTTAGTTAATATTTTGGAAAGGTACGTCGGTGAAACATTTTGTTTTTCTGCTAAATCCTGTACACCAACAAACTTCTTAGAGGTATCCATTGCAAGAAAAAGCATCGTGTGAAGAGCATAATTTGTAGCTTTTGAAAATTTCATAATTTGAATCGCCCCCAATTAAAGACTTAATATATCTATATTAGCTTTAAAGCATTGTTTTGTCAAATAGTTTTTTTAATTTAATTGCTATTGTTCGTCATTCCGAATATAATTGCTGTATGTTGTTACTTTATACATTAGATAAAAGAAAGCAGACACAATGAATGCAGGAGGATAAACAAATGAGCAATTACGAAGAAGGATTAAAATTAATCGAAGAAAAGTTCGGAAACGGCAAAGACAATATTATTTCACTCGCGACGATTGCGCGGGAGCCGGGCGCTAACGGAATGCCCCACCCGGTTGTCCGTAGTGTGGACGCCTATTATGAAGACGGCACATTTTATGTTGTAACACATGGAAAATCAAACAAAATGCAGCAAATCTCGCAAAATTCGGAGGTTTCGGTTTCTGGTTGTTTAGAGATGTTTACCGCGAATGGAGTAGGTGAAAACCTTGGTTGGGTGCTTGATCTAAATAATGCCGAAATAAGAACCAAACTCCGAACAGCCTTTTCCGAATGGTACGATATGGCAAATAACGAAAAGGATGAAAACTGTTGCTTTTTAGCTATCCGTCTTACGAAAGGTACATTAAACATTAATCATTGGGAAAAACTATACCATATGGATTTTGTGAATAAGACTGATATGGAAAATGGAGGCATATTCTAATCAATGAAACATTTTAAACTTTATTAATGCGAACCTATGAGATTTCATCTATGCAACAAAATATCCATATAACACTCTCCTTGAATCTCTTATTGTGGTATAATTCTTCAGTAACAAGTTAAAGTATAATAATTTGGATGTGTCTCTATGATCACAACGAATGAAGCATCCAAAATACGAGGCAAATCTGATAGGCGGGTATTGCAGTATTGCTATGCCGGTCGCAATGAGATAACCGATTGATGACCACATAAAAACAGATGACTAATAGGGGTATTATATATGGAATTTGGCGAAAAATTACAACAATTACGAAAAGGAAATGAATGGACTCAGGAACAGCTTGCAGAAGAATTATTTGTGTCCAGAACAGCTATATCAAAATGGGAAAGTGGCAAGGGATACCCGAATATCGATTCGCTCAAAAATATATCAAAACTTTTCTCGGTATCGATTGATGATTTGTTGTCAGGTGAGGAGTTGATTTCCCTTGCGGCAAACGAGAACCGCACTAATATAAATAAGATTTTCAGTCTGGTTTATGGTACTTTAGATGTTATGACAATCTCCTTTTATTTCCTTCCGCTTTATATACGACAGGATAGTGACCTGATTCGGGCAGTGAGTTTGTTTTCGAACCCAGACGTAAGCACGGTTACATGGATAATTTATCTTGTTTCGCCTATTCTAATGGCAATGATGGGCATCGCACAAATAATTGCTCAACATTTTTTGAATGAAAGGTGGTATGGCATTAGCAGAACCGGCTCTATTCTGTTACAGGCTTTTTGCATTCTTATTTATGTTGCAACTCGTCAACCCTCTGCAACTTCTCTCCTTTTCCTGTTTTTTATGATTAAGGTAGTTCTTTTGATAAAGAGCAGCTGAATAAAGTAAATTGTTCTGAAAAGCCTTGTGAAAAACCCTTCGACACGAAAAGTGTCGGAGGGTTTTTGCCGTTGTGACGATTCGTTTCTTGAATATTTCCATACTTGACCACACAATGATGATGTGGCGGGCATACAAAAACATACCAATATTACTGAAAGGATATTACAAATGGAATTTATCATTAAAACAAACGGATTAGTAAAACCACATGGAACACGGCTTGACTTCAATAGTTTATCGCCCTATGTTCTGAAAGGAGGAAGATATGATGAAAAATAAAAAGTATTTTATACTTGCCGGAATTCTATTCTTGTTATTCATACTATTTACAGTGGCAGTTTTAACATTTGACGTCAGCCCCATAGGTCCGGAGCAATCCAACATTGGTTTCTCTACATTAAATGTCTTTATGTTCAAACTGCTTGGGGAGAACTTACTTTGGTACCATATCACAGACTGGATTGGTGTTGCAGCGATCCTTGTCGCTTTGGGCTTTGCTATATTGGGATTAATGCAGCTTATAAAAAGAAAAAGCATCAAGTGTGTAGACAGCGATATTATATTACTTGGAGTATTTTATATCATCGTGATGTTTTCATATGTATTGTTTGAAATATTTATTGTGAATTACAGACCGGTTATCTTGGTAAGTTCATTAGAACCGTCCTATCCGTCTTCCCATACGATGATTGTACTATGTATCATGGCTACCGCAATTATGCAATTCCATTCCCGGATACAAAATAAATCAATTAGAATTTTTGCGGAGGTCATATCTGTTGCCATCATCGCCGTAACAGTGATTGGACGTTTTATTTCAGGGGTGCATTGGTTCACCGATATTGTAGGAGGTTTATTATTGGGTTCTGCGCTTATTATAGTATATTACGCTTCGATTAGTCAGGTATCAAAGAACTAATAGTTATAGGATTACTGATAAATCAGTAGACTAACGGCGGTTTTGAAATAAAAATCAAAACCGCCACTAAAAGCCTTTTACCTCTATTCCTGCTTCTAAAAAACCTTCCCTTATCCTCTTTACAAATTCCAGAGCCTTCCTTCCATCTCCGTGAACACAAACAGAATCCGCATCAATGGAAATCGTGCTTCCGTCTATGGCTTCCACCACACCTTCTTGTGCCATTCGGATCACCCGCTTTAATGCCAGTTCCTCATCTTCAATCACCGCGTCTCTCCGGCTTCTTGGAACCAGGCTTCCATCCCATTCATAGGCCCGGTCTGCAAATACCTCACTGGCAGCAGGCACACCTGTATCCTTTGCTGCCCGAAGCATCTCACTATTGCTGAGGGCCAGGAGGACCAGGCTGCCATCCACTTCTTTTATCGCCTGGCAGATGGCTTTTGCCAGTTCATAATCGTTTGCAGCCATGTTGTACAAGGCCCCATGGGGTTTCACATGACAGAGCCTGATTCCGGCTCCTCTGCAAAAAGCGTTCAATGCCCCGATCTGATACATAACACTGGTTTTTACTTCGTTGGGAGTAAGGCTCATATTTCTTCTTCCAAATCCCGCCAGATCAGGGAAACCCGGATGGGCCCCTGCCCTCACTCCATATTTCTTACATAAAGCCACCGTCTGTTCCATTACCACAGGATCTCCCCCATGAAAGCCGCAGGCAATGTTTGCCGATGTAACATAGGGCAGCACCTCTTCATCCAGTCCTATTTTATAAGCGCCGAAGCTTTCCCCCAGATCGCAGTTTAAGTCAATGACCGGCATATTCTCACCTCTAATTCTTTAATTCTGCATTTTTTAAATCCGTAATAAACATGTGTCCCGGAGCGTGAGTAATTACAAATGGGGGCCTGCTGTTCATGACCACTGCCTGGGGAGTTACCCCGCAGGGCCAGAAAACAGGCACCTCTCCATTATTTATGGTTACCGGATCCCCAAAATCCGGTTTGCTGATATCTTTTATTCCAAGAGCTTCCGGATAACCGATGTGAACAGGTGCCCCATGCACCTTTGGCATGGAAGCAGTAATTGCAACCGCATAGGAAACCTGATGATGAGGAATGGGCCTCATGCTTACCACCATGTTACCTGAAAATATTCCTGCGGACGTGCAGGGAATGTTTGTATGGAACATAGGAACATTTACCCCCTCCTCAATCTGTCTCACCGGTATCCCGGCCTCCAAAAGTGCTGTTTCAAAAGAAAAACTGCAGCCAATAAGAAAGCTTACCAGCTTTCCCCTGGTTCTTTGATACTCCTCAAATAATTCTGATACATCTGTGTATTCACCGGTGCATGCGCCGTATTCATACACCCGGTATCTGGGAATATCCCTTGGAATATCACTTTCTTCTGCCGTCAGGGGAAAACTTCTGCTCCCTGCATCCGATACTTCCAGGAGCGGGCATGCCTTGGGATTTCTCTGGCAGAACAAAAGAAAATCCCAGGCCAGCTCTTCGGGAAGGATCACCAGATTTCCCTGGGCATAGCCGCCGCACATTCCGGTGGTAGGGCTATGGATCGCACCCTCCCTGATCAGCCGGCGGACTTCTTTGGGTTCCCTGTTTCCATACTCTGGTTCCATGTTCATTCCTTCTTTCCTGTCTTATGGTCTATTTACCCGTAAATGATATTCCTAAGCCGTTCCTTAAAATTCCTCAGCTTATCTTCTTCCTTCCGGCAGATTGCCACGGCTTCACCTGGAGTTACATACTGAAATGCCACCCGCTCCCCCGGCTTTCGCTGTGCCAGTGCAGGGATATCCGTGCTGATCACCGTAGCGATTTTTGCATATCCTCCGGTAGTTTGATGATCTGCCATCAAAACCATAGGAAGTCCAGAAGATGAGATCTGAACTGAGCCTTCTACGATCCCATCAGATATGATATCTGCTCCATTCTTCATTTCAATGGGTTCGCCCTCCAGTTTGCAGGCCATGCGGTCGCAGTCCATGCTTAACCGGAAAGGGTTCCGGATCAGAGTGTTTAGTCCCAGTTCCGTAAAAGCATTTTCCTGGGGGCCCATTACGGCACGCAGAAGAACCATACGGTCATCTCCATAAAAGCGGTAAGGTGTTGACGAATGACGCAGCCATGGTTCATTCTCTCCCACGGCTGCCAGCTTTTCATTCCCTTTTAATTTCTTTCTTATTTTCTTATACTGTCTGAGATCTTTTCCTGACTTCAGACGATCCCCTTCAAGGAGTGCCCTTCCCTCTAAGCCTCCTATGCGGCATTTTAAATTGGTGGAACGGCTTCCCATGACAGAAGGAACCTCCACTCCTCCATAGACCGCCATGTAAGTCCGAAGGCCGGAAACCGCAAGCTCCATGGTCAGAATATCTCCTGTCCTTACCAGAATCGGAGAGAAGACGGGAACCGGGAATCCATTGATACAGGGTTTCATATCCCCGCCTGCAAAGGCGATGATCTCGTCAGAGTTAAAACGGATCTCACCGCCTTTTAACGTAAATTCGATAACTGCCGCTGTTTCCGGTTCTTCCAGATTCCCGGCAAGAAGATTGGCAAGCTTCATGGAATACTTGTCACAGGCTCCGCTTTCCTGGATGCCCTGGCTTAAAAATCCTCTTCTCCCTTTATCCTGAACCGTGGACAAGGCTCCAGGACGCAAGATTTCAAATCCCATCCCGTCACCCCTTTTCCTGTTTTCTTTTTATTTCTTTATATTCTTCCTGGCTGATGGGTACAAAACGAATGGAATCACCGGCTTCATAAAGAGGTTTTCCCACCTGCTCCGGCTTAAAAAGACAGTAAGGCGTACGTCCGATCAACTGCCAGCCTCCCGGAGAGTCCATGGGATAAATTCCCGTCTGCTCTCCTCCGATTCCTACGCTCCCCGCCGGAATCCTGGTTCTGGGCGAGCTTAACCGGGGAGTGAAAATGCGTTCATCCATTCCTCCAAGATAGGGAAAGCCCGGAAGAAATCCCTGCATATAAATACGGTAATCCCTGCTGCTGTGTATCCGGATCACCTCGTCCTCCGTGATCTTTCCATGCTCTGCTACAAAGGAAAGATCCGGTCCATAGCTGCCTCCGTAGCAGACCGGAATTTCCACCAGCCTCCCTCTTATCCCTGTTTTGCCTTCCAATGATTCTGACAGTAGAGAAAGAACCTTTAATACCGTATCATAATCTGTTTTCAGAGGGTTATAACAAACGAGAACAGAACAAAAGGCAGGTACTGTCTCAAGAATCCCTTCCACCGGAAGCTCATGGATCTTCCGGTTTAATTCCATTACCTTCGCATTTACCTCCTCACTGATGGAATCCCCCAATTCCACCAGGGCGCCGCAGTCACCGACCGGTTTTATTTGAACCATGGCCCATCCCCTTCTTCAAAAAATCCTTTTTCCAGCACAGAACTAAACCAGTGATCGGAATTATGGGAATATCGGACTGCATAAGCCGTACACTGGCGCATCAGGCTGACAATTCCTGTATTAAGCCGGGTACTAAATCCATCGATTCCAGGGATCAGTGAACCGGTCATATCGATAAGACCGGTTCTTGACGCCGCTCTCATCAGTTCCGCTTCCATTTCTTCCCGATGAAGAATCTCCATATCCCGCTTTAAGTAAGCCAGTGCCGCGATCAAACCGTAGCAGCCCCAGTCAGAACAGGTTGCCGTTATCACATGGTCCGCTTTGCTGGCCGCAAGAATTCCGCCTCCGCAGCCGCACACACATTCCCCGGGAGCCGTTAAAGGTATGTATTTTTTAATATGATCAGCTATGGCTCCCATTCCAATCTCATTGCCAAGATCACCGATGGCTATGTTTAGGACTCCCTTTTTCCGAAGCATTTCCCAGAGTATATCTGTCTTGGCTTCCAGCTCTGTTACATTATCTCCGGCAGAGTTATGATAAACACCATTTTCATTGGAACCGGGAGCCTCCACAGAGATTACCGCTCCGGGAAGCCCTTCTTTTATCAGCCATTCCGCTTCGATTTCTGCCCTGGCCGGATTTTTTGTAAAGGCTATCACTCCCATGCTGAGAGGAAGTTCCCTTACGGTCCCTATATCCTGGTAAATATGAAGGCCTACCACGCAGGCACATTTCACTACCGACTTCACACAGTCCTCAGGGCAGATGATAACAGGCTTTGCCCCAAAA
>Ga0213825_1001343_pt1 | contig 16900 bp, 15 predicted proteins | sample MC6MC0900MG_FD_179896 | JGI IMG/M metagenome (GOLD analysis project Ga0213825, IMG submission 179896) | Enriched soil aggregate microbial communities from Iowa State University, Ames, United States - MC6-MC0900-MG | ecosystem: Environmental > Terrestrial > Soil > Unclassified | place: USA: Iowa... | reverse complement strand
GTTCAATCGCAGAAATCACACTGTCATTACCAACGGCAAACCCTACTCGCCAGCCTGCCATATTATAGGTTTTAGACAAAGTATAAATCTCAATTCCAACCTCTTTTGCTCCCTCAACCTGGAGGAAGCTTACTGGTTTTTCACCATCAAACCCAATTGCACCATAGGCAAAATCATGAACCACACAAATATCGTTCTCACTTGCCAGCTTAACCGTTTCCTTAAAAAATTCTGCAGTGGCGGTAGCCCCGGTCGGATTATTTGGATAATTGAGGAACATTAACTTTGCTTCTGATAGAATCTCAGCAGATAGTTCACGGTAATCAGGCAAAAAATTATTTTGTGCACGTAAAGGCATTGTCACCATTTCCGCTTTCGCCAATGCGACTCCAGACAAATAATCAGGGTAGCCTGGATCGGGAACTAGGATGATGTCACCTTGATTTAACAAACACTGAGGAATTTCAACCAGTCCTGCTTTACCGCCAAATAAAATGGCTATTTCCTTATCAGGATCAATCGTTACCCCGTATTCGCTAAGATAAAAATTAGCCGCAGCCTGTTTTAAATAACGATGTCCTTGAAACGGCGAATATTTATGGTTAAGAGGATTGGCTGCTGCTTCTTGAAGCTTTGCAACAATATGTGCTGGTGTCGGCTGATCAGGGTTGCCCTGACCTAAATTAATCACATCATGTCCTTCGGCAATATATTCTCCGACCTTCTTAACAAGCCCTGCAAAAAATTGTTTAGGAAGACTTTTCAAAAGGTCTGATGATGGAATTTGTTTCATCGTTTTCACCTGCTTAATCGGTATCATATTTTTCTTGAAATTCTAGTCACAAATGATATAACTTTTATAACAGCTTGTAAAGAAAAAATTCCGAAATTTCAAACCAGGGGGGACGGATTTATGAAATTAAAAATTTCTTGTATTCAAATGGATATAGTCTTTGGAAATCCGATTAGAAACTATCAAAATACCACTAAGCTGATTGAAAAAGCAATGGGTGAAAATCCCGATATTATTGTCCTTCCAGAACTGTGGACAACAGGCTATGACCTGACACGCCTCGATGAGATTGCCGACCAAAACGCAATAAAAACAATAGATTTTCTACAAGAGGCAGCAAAAAAACACCAAGTCCATTTTGTTGGCGGCTCTGTTGCTAATCGTGTTGAAAAAGGAGTATTAAACACCATGCTCATTATTACAAAAGATGGTCAACCAGTTCAGCATTACAGTAAACTACATCTTTTTAAGCTTATGGACGAGCATCTTTATTTAGAAGCTAGGGCTGAAAAGGGATTATTCCAATTAGAAAACCGACCATTTGCGGGAGTTATTTGTTATGATATCCGTTTCCCAGAATGGATTCGCGCCCATACATCAGAAGGAGCTGAAGCACTGTTCGTTGTTGCTGAGTGGCCTGAACAGCGCTTAGCACATTGGCGCGCTCTATTAATCGCAAGGGCGATTGAAAATCAGTGTTATGTGATTGCTTGCAACCGGTCTGGAAGCGATCCGAATAACAGATTTGCAGGACATTCTATGGTTATTGACCCATGGGGAGAAGTGATTGCCGAGGCTTCAGCAAATGAGGAAATAATATCGGCTGAGATTGATGTGGATCTCGTAAAGGAAATCCGCCGGCAGATCCCTGTTTTTGAAGATAGGAAACCAGAATATTATAAATAGTTTTCGAAATATATTGACACTATGTTCCTGAAACTGTTATTATTTTTCCGTATTGAAATTAATTTACTCTTATCACGAGCTGGCTGAGGGATTTGGCCCTTTGAAGCCCAGCAACCGACCGTATCTCCATTTGTGAAATGGGGCGCAGTTTTCGCGCCGGGTTTTTCCCCATTTATGGCACGGTGCTAATTCCAACAGAAGGATGATCTTTCTGAGAGATAAGAGGTGTGACAGACACGATTGTCTTCTAGCCTCTTTCAGATGAGAAAGAGGCTTTTTTAGTGCCTAAGCCACTTCTAAAGCCTCCAAAACAAAGGAGGATACATTATGAGTCAACTAAAACAAACATATTACGAGCCATTAACAGAAGATGCCGCTATTAGACTGGCATTAGGTATAAATATATTCACCGAAAATGCTGCACTCACCTGCCGAGAGATTGGTGATGGGAACTTAAATCTAGTTTTTCATATAATCAATGAGCAGGATGGTAAAGGCGTAATCATTAAACAAGCTCTTCCATATGCCAAAGTCGTTGGCGAAAGCTGGCCGTTAACCGTAAAACGTGCAAAGATTGAAGCAGATGCCTTAAGGACATTTGGTCAGCTGGTTCCAGATTACGTCCCAAAGGTATATTTTACTGATGATTTGCTGGCCGTCACAGTAATGGAGGATCTTTCCCATCTTATTATTGCCAGAACAGGATTCATTACCGGAGAAACATACCCTCTCCTGTCAAAACATTTGGGAGAGTATCTTGCGAAAACAATATTTTATACTTCAGATTATGGCTTAGGCCCCTCTGAAAAAAAAGCACAGGTGCAAAAGTTCATCAATCCAGAACTTTGCAAAATTACCGAGGATTTAATTTTCACAGATCCATATTTTGATGCGGACACGAACGAATTCGAGGATGGCTTACACACTGACGTTGAAGCCCTTTGGGACGATGATGAACTGAAGTTTCATGTGAATGTGTTGAAAAGAAGTTTTTTAACGGAGGCAGAAGTTCTCCTTCATGGTGACCTTCACACCGGTAGTGTTTTTGCAGCCAATTCAGATACAAAAGTTATCGATCCTGAATTCGCCTTTTACGGTCCTGCCGGTTTTGATATTGGCCAAGTTTTTGCGAATCTTCTCTTCGAGGTTATTGTGAACGTTCCAAATCGTGGTCTCTTTATCCATCATATTGAAACAGTATGGAATGTTTTTAAAGAAGAATTTACACGTCTATGGAATACGGAAAATAAAGAAGTTTTAGCCAAAACAGATATATTTCTAAGCTACAATTTATCAAAGTTTTTTGAGGATGCCATTGGATTTGCCGGCTGCGAATTAATAAGAAGAACAGTTGGACTCGCACATGTTGCTGATTTAGATACTATAGAAGATGAACAAACTAGATTAGCTGCCAAACGGACGACATTAGAACTTGGGAAAATCCTAATTAAACAACGAAAAGAAATCTTTACTCTTGATGCTTTTATTGCAAAGGTTAAAAAAGTAGTTTAATAAAAAAAGTGGAAGTCTCAAAAAGGTCAAATCTTTTTAAGACTTCTTCTTTATTTATTCTGGGCCGATAGGAAAGTAAACTTTCCTATCAGGCATAAGTGCAACTTCGCCTCTGTCTTCCCCTCTGTCTTCGCCCTTAGGGGCTCGCCAATCGGCAAGTTTTCTTTATTTAGCCCACATTTCTTCTGGATTCAGTTCGTAAATACTATTTTCCCGATACATGTAATGATTAATGATGAATTCTCTACGAATTGTCGCATAATCATCATGAAATTGCTTGATATACTCATTTAATTCTTTTTCATCATATTTTTTGCCTCGTTTTAAGCCACGAACAATATGTTCAAATACCATTAATTTTTTCTTCCTTTGGGCAGGAATGTTTTTCAGCTTTCCTTCCTTTGTGAAAAAATTTCCGATTATTTTTTGCCTTTCTAAGCTTGATTCCACCATATCTTCCAACTCCTCCCCTCTTTTTTCCAACAACTGGGTAAGCACCTGTGCTTGCTGATTAATCATTGATTCATTTAAATAGAAGTAAATCGTATTTTTGTCTCTTCGTTCATAAACCACATGAATATCCCGTAACTTTTTTAGATGATGTGTAATCGTAGGTGCAGTTAAACCAAGCTTGCCTGCAATCGCCTGCCCATGTAAGGGGCCATTTGCTAAAAGTGCAACAATCCTGACTCTTGTTGGATCTCCCATTGTTTTATAAAACGCAACAATACGGTTCAGCTGAATCATACTCATTCAATCTCCTTATTTCGATATATATCTAATTAGATGTATATCAAAATCACATTTTACTGTCAATAGTTAAAAAACACTTTAGAACTTTAAGGAAGTGTTTTTAAACCGTTGAGTTACTTTTATTATGATTAATGGGCAGGTTTATGTAAAAAATTGTGCCTTTTCCTTCTTCACTTTCAATGTTGATAGTTCCTTTATGTTCATCTATGATTCTGTAGCTTACCATCAAACCAAGACCTGTTCCTCGGTCTTTTGTCGTGTAAAACGGTTCACCAAGCTTTTTTATTTTTTCTTTCGGTATCCCTGTTCCTTCGTCCTGAATTTTTATCTGAATTTGCTGATTTCCCATTTTCTTTATGGTAATCGAAATATTCCCGCCACAAGGCATCACCTCAATGGCATTCTTAATTAAATTAATAAAGACCTTTTTCATTTGATTTGGTTCACAAAAAACCAGTGGAAGCCCGTCATCATATTCTGTTACAAATTGGACGTTGTAAAGAACTGCCTGCGCAGTCAGCAGGTCAACAGTTTCCTTCATGATTTGATTTATATCCTTTTCCTGAAATCTAATTGCCTGTGGTTTTGCAAGGATTAAAAACTCATTAATAATCGAATCAATTCGTTGTAATTCCGTAGTGATAACTTGATAATACATCGAATGCTCTTTTGAAATACTTCCTTCAAGTAATTGAATAAATCCTTTTAGCGCAGTCATAGGATTTCGTATTTCATGGGCAATACCTGCCGCAAGTTCACCAATTACATTTAGTGTATCTGATTTCCGCAACTGTTCTTGCATCACTACTTTTTCTGTTACATCCTTAAATACTGTTAAATTCACTCCCTCAACTATATCCAGTTTTGAAGAGAATTCAAAAAATTTATTTTTGCCATCTTCCATCTCAAAAATGATTGTCGATGTCGATTGTCCGTTATTAAGAAGCTGATCAATATGTCTCAATATTTCTTGCTTTTTCCCATCTAGCTGGGAATATGAATCATAAACCCGCTTACCAATTAATTTTTTCTTTGGCAGACCAATCATTCTTTCACCTGCTGTGTTTACATCAACAATACGATGACCATTATCCCAGAGAATTAGTCCGTCAATTGAATCTTCAAAAATCCTTCTATATTTTTGTTCGCTCTCCTGTAAAACAGTTTCCTGCATCTGCTCTTCATTTATATCAAGAGGTATAATATCTTCCTGATTGAACTGCTTCTCCAACTTATAGCACCCCGCGAACTTCTTTAATCAAACAATAATTTTAAGTCATATATTCTACATAATACGATTAAATTCCTTTTCTTCCGACAACCAAATTTTCACTTGTCACTAAGATTAACCGAAGTCATAAAATACAAAAACGCAAAGCATAATAGTAGCGCTTTGCGTTTTTAAATAAATTTCCCTATTGAACTTCGATAAATGTCCAGCTCTATAAGAATAAGCTTCGGAAGCGATACCTCGCACGAAGGAAAAGCATTTGCTTTTTCGAGGAGCGCCCCAGCGGCTAGTGGACTTCGCTAAACGGGGAGCTTCCTTATTTCCATTTATAACATTGGATTATCGTGCTTAGCCTTTAGCCGCTTCCATCTCATTTCAACTTCTTCTTCAAACTCTTCTAAAATTGGTTTGTTTTCGTCTTTTAGAAGATGTTTTGTTTTACCCATATATTTTAACCATTCGGAAAGTGGAATACGTTTGTTCTTTTCTTCTGGATTGTACGTAATCGTTGTGACTCCTTGCTCTATCTCATAAAGCGGGAAGAAGCAGGAATCAACAGCAGCTTCGACAATTTTTGTACTGAAACGGTCATCAGATTTCCAGTTTAATGGACATGTAATGAGAATTTTCCCATAAACTGTGCCAACATTTTGTGCATACCATTGTGCCTTTGCACCTTTTTTAACTAAGTCCTGTGGGAAGGCCTCGGAACCTGTAAACACGTATGGCATATTTGTAGCAGCCATGATTTGTGCTGTATCCTTATGATGGAATGCTTTTCCGCGCTGGGCTTTTCCTATACCTGATGTGCTTGTCATATGACCCAATGGTGTAGAATAAGACATTTGTGACCCAGTATTCATGTAGCCCTCATTATCATATTCGAGCATAATCAATTTATGACCTCTTAGTGCTGTTCCAATCGCAGAGCCCATACCAATGTCCATTCCGCCATCACCAGTGATCATCACAAAAGTTGCATCGTCAGATACTTCGATTTCTCCTCGGCGTTTTAATTCCATAAACGCTTCAAGAGTCCCTGATAATGTTGCCGCGCCATTTTGGAATAAATTGTGTATCATTGTTTGCTTATGTGAGGTGCTCGGATAGCCTGCTGTTGTTACATAGGCACAGCCTGTTTGGAATAGGGTAACAATATCACCTTCTATTCCTTTAAAGAATAGCTCTAAACCAGCGAAAATTCCGCATCCCGGACATGCCCCGTGACCTGAAGCAATCCGTTTCGGTTTTCCTGTAAGAGCACGAAGCGGTGGAATTTTTACCTTTAACTTATTTGTTTCTTCATCCATTTTTACGTCAATTAGACCAGATTTAAATATATCTCCATGCTGCGGCAAAATGACAGGTTTAAGAGTTTTCTCAGGGTTACCAGGAATATGACCATAATAGTCAAACGGCTTTTCAGCATAACCTTTTTCCATTGCATCAATCGCCATATCAAAGAAAGCCTGAGCATCTGTAGCATAAAAATCCTTACCGCCAAGACCGAATACCCGGCTTAACACGATTGTCTTATTGTTTTTGTCATCTTGAAGGGCAGATTTCACTTCATGTGTTAAGTTAGGTCCATTTGCACCGTAAGAATCGGCACGCTCACCAACCAATAATGCTTTCACATTTTTAAGGGCTTCGCGAATCTCTTTTGCTGGGAATGGGCGGATAATATTAGGGCTGATCACCCCTGCCTTAATTCCTTTTTCACGCAGCTGGTCCACAACATCTTTAGCAGACTCTGCTGCAGAGTTTAATAGGAATAATGCCACATCTGCATCTTCCATTTTATACAAATCAAGAACAGGATATTCTCTGCCTGAAAGTTTCGCATATTCAGCAGCAACTTCTTTAAATACTTCACCGGCATTGTACATTGCTTCTGATTGTTGAAAGTGATTGTTGATGAAATCATCACCGCTCATATGTGACCCGATGGTTACCGGCTTACTCAAATCCCTGACAAAGTTGTAATCGGTTGGACATTCGCCAACAAATTGCTGAACAACATTGCGGTCTTTAAAGAATTCAACCCTGCGTTTTTGGTGTGAAGTAAAAAATCCATCATAAGCAACAATAACAGGCAGGCGAACTTTTGAGTGTTCAGCAATTTTTAACGCCATAATATTCATATCATAAACGGCTTGTGGCGTTTTAGCTGTTAAAATAACCCATCCGGTATTCAACGCATAATAAAGGTCGGAGTGATCTCCACGAATATCAAGTGGTCCGCTGACAGCACGGGTAACTAGATTCATTACCATTGGAAAACGTGTTCCTGATTGCACAGGCATTTGTTCAAGCATATATAAGAATCCGTTTGCACTCGTAGCATTAAACACGCGCGCTCCTGTTACTGCTGCACCATAACAAATACCTGCTGAGCCGTGCTCTCCATCTGCAGGTATCAACTTGATATCATGCTCGCCGCGTGTTTTCATTTGATCTAAAAATTGGGCTACTTCGGTTGAAGGTGTAATTGGAAAATAGCCCATGATATGATAGTTAATTTGAGCGGCAGCAGTAGCGGCCATTTCATTTCCTGACTCAAATGTTGAAATTTGTTCTGCCATACCTTGAGTAGTTAAATTATCTTCTAAAATTGCCATTAGAGTGCCCCTCCTGTAATATACGGAAAGTTTTGCTTCACACAGTTTTCATCAGCATACCCAAGCATTTCACGAAGATCACGTAGGGCATCGGTCGGACATGCTTCTACACATTTTAAGCATCCCTTACAGTATTGATAGTCAATACCTTTAAGGAACATTTGCTTTCTGCCGCGCTTATCTTCTCCCTCTTCCCAAACAAAACAAAAATCCGGACAAACATTATCACAGGCTGCACAGTGAATACATTTTTCTTGTTGTAACTCGGGAAGAAATCCTTGACGTGAACCACTTAAATCTTTAAAAATACTATTTGCTTGTGAAACGATGACACCACCGATTTCCTGGGTCAAATAGCCAAGCTGTGGCAACGGGCGTGTGAAAGCCTTACCTTCAGCACCTTCTGGTACTTCATATGTTTTAAATTGAACTTCATTATAGCCACGGTCAAACGTACGGATATTTGGTTCAACTAGATGAGGATATTTCTTTGTAAAAGTTTTCCGAATCACATCTCTCATTGATTCCGGATCTAGAAAATCACAAATACGATATAAAGCACCAAGCATCGCTGTATTTACCTTTGTTTTTTCCTCAACCGCAATCGTTAAGGCATCAACAATAGCAAGTGTACCGGATTCCAACTGGAGGTCCCTTTTAACATCATCAAAATCTCTTGCCGTATTTACTAAGACGATTCCATCAGCATTCAAGCCGCTGACTACATTAACTGTTTTATATAGTGCTTCATGAAAAACCCCCACAATATGTGGTTGTTCGATTGGACTATGATCTCTAATTTCTACATCTGGATCACAAAAACGAATGAAACTCTTTACCGGAGAGCCTTTCTTTTCAGATCCATACGATGAAAAATTTGAACCTTTTAAGCCAAGACTTAGAACACCAGCTTCCGCCAACATCTTTCCGGCTAAATTCGCTCCAAGACCTCCAATTGATTCTAGACGGATTTCAAAAAATCCCAGTTCATTTTTTTTTGGTAAAATAGACATAATGTCCCTCCCCTAATTTCGTTCAAACAAATTACACGAAATAGACATAAAAATTTAACTTCCCCAAAGTTATTGTAGGACACTAACATTTTTTTAGCTGTGACAAAAGTCAAACATCTACCATTATTTTTTGTAACACAATAGTTATTAGCAAAAAAACATTCATATAACGCGTTTTACTAAGCTAACTAATTATATAACAGTTTGCAAATTGTTATATAACAGATTTCCACTAGAAAATGGTATTTATTAAAGTTCCATTCCTTCAACGTTTGTCCGCTACCATTTTGGTCAAAAATAGGATATAATAATCTTTTGTTTTATTACCAAAAAGGAGCTTTTTTATGAATGTCATTTGTTCTACTTTGAATGCAAAGTTCATACATACAAACCTTGCAATACGTTATTTAAAGGCTTATGCCGCTCCGGAATATACGATCCAAATGAAAGAATACACCATCAAGGATCCGGTCATGAACATTGTCTCTGACCTTTATCGGGCGAAACCAGCGGTGATTGGATTTAGTTGCTATATTTGGAACATCGAAGAAACGCTCAAAGTAGTAAATATGCTTAAGAAGGTGGATCCTACCATTATCATTGTATTAGGAGGACCTGAAGTAACTTACGATACACCTGAATGGATGGAAAAATCTCCTGATGTCGATTTTATTGTCATCGGCGAGGGGGAACTAACCTTTAAGCAATTGCTTAATGAAATCGAAACAACTAAAAACTATCGTAATGTCCACGGAATTGCCTATCGTGAGGATGGAAAAGTGACGATCACCCCGCAAATGAATAAGCTTGATCTTAAAGATCTTCCATCACCATACCGTTTCCCAGAAGACATCCGGGATTTAGGAAAACGAGTCACCTACATTGAAACAAGCAGGGGATGTCCATTTAGCTGCCAGTTTTGCCTTTCTTCGATTGAAGTCGGGGTAAGATATTTTGACAGGGAAAAAATAAAATCTGATATTCGTTATTTAATGGAAAACGGGGCAAGAACCATTAAGTTTGTTGACCGTACTTTTAATATCAGCAGAAGCTATGCCATGGAAATGTTCCGCTTTCTAATCGATGAACATCTTCCGGGTACTGTGTTTCAATTTGAAATAACCGCTGATATTATGCGCCCAGAGGTTATTGAATTTCTTAATCAAGAAGCACCAAAGGGACTCTTCCGCTTTGAAATTGGCGTTCAGTCAACAAATGACTATACGAATGAGCTTGTCATGCGAAAGCAAAATTTTTCAAAGCTGACAAGAACGGTCACAATGGTAAAAGAAGGCAAAAAAATTGATCAGCATCTCGATTTGATTGCCGGTCTGCCAGAAGAGGACTATTCTTCTTTCCGCAAAACATTCAACGATGTTTTTGAAATGAGACCTGAAGAATTACAATTAGGATTTTTAAAAATGCTTCGAGGAACAGGATTACGCCTACGCGCTGCTGAACATCAATATGTATATATGGATCATTCCCCATATGAAATCTTAAGCAATAATGTCCTATCTTTTGATGATATCGTTAGAATTAAACAAGTGGAGGACGTATTGGAAAAATACTGGAACGACCATCGAATGGATTTTACGGTGGAATATTTAGTAACAAATGTTTTCCCTTCTCCATTTGATTTCTTCCAGGATTTTGGTTCCTATTGGGATGAACGGGGATGGTCTAGAATCGGCCACCAGCTGGAAGATTTATTCCACCGCTTATACTCCTTTCTTGAGGAGAAATCTCCTGAATATCTTGATGTAATTGTTGGGCTAATGAAATATGATTATTTGAAAAACCATAAATACAAGCCTAGAAAGCCTTGGTGGGAAGCAAGAATAGATAAGAATAAGCGGACAGCTTTGTTTAAACAAATTCTCGAGAATCCAAACCTTTTAGGTAGTGATTTCCTCGAACTGAATCTCGATGAAAAAGAATTGTTTAAACATACCATACTTGAAGAACTTTCCTTTGATTTAGGGAGGTATTTAACAACTGGTGAGTTTTCAAGTCACACTACAAATATATTAGCTTACTTTGACCCGACAAATGACCAAACACTGATATTTCCGTTTAAAGATCAGAAATAAGCCGGATGCCTCCGGCTTATTTTTCTTTCCCAGCTTTATTTTTATTTTTCTTTTCATAAAGCTTAACTCCGTTTACATCGCCCATTTCAACACTGAATTCCTCAACAGGTATGCGTGGAGGTGTTTTTCGACGGCTGCCCATTAGCTTCTATTCTTTTTTCCTAATTTTGAATTACGGTTTGCAAATCGAATTGCATTATTATTATCGGTGAATTCTGCTGAAAATTCACTTTCCTGGACATTTTTATGAGGAGTCTTTGTATATTTTGTTACTGCATCAAATTCAGCCTTTCGTTTTGCCATATTGTAATCCTCCTATTTGTTTTTCATACACCTTTAGTTTTAAGCAAAACGGTGTGAATCATTCCTTTCCTTATTTTTCATAAATAAAAATGATGTTAAGTCAGAAAAATAAGAAGAAAAAGGAGTGTACAAAAATGAAAAAACAAAAAAACAAACAGGCTTCAGAGCAGTTAACTATCAACGAAACGATGCCACATCAAATCAATGCTCCAAGCTTTGATGGTACTGGTATCAAAATGCAGGCTCCTTTTGTAAATAAACATGGTGTGACCATTGGTGACAGTATGTATGCCTCAGATAATTCTCCTTTAGAGAACTGGACAAAGGACACGGACCCCTCGATAATGGCCGGTGATGAGTGGGTTCATCCTACGAATGATATTGGCTGGAACACAACAGAAAATCGTGAGCTGCTTGAAAGGAAAAGAAAACCTCAAGCCTCTCCCTTTATGCATCCTACAAAAGATGTTAGTAAAGGGACAGATTAAATATCCAGTTTGGCAAAACATTACCACTTATGAAATTAGCACAGGAAATAAATAATACATTTACAGAGGTAAAAATCTCTGTATGAATAAAGGAGTTGAACAGAATGGCAAATAGCAGAAACAAATTATTAGTACCTGGGATTGAACAGTATTTAGACCAAGTTAAATACGAAATTGCCCAAGAATTTGGCGTTAACTTAGGCTCAGATACAGTATCAAGAGCAAATGGATCTGTAGGCGGAGAGATAACGAAAAGACTAGTACAACAAGCACAAGCCCAAATGTCTGGACAATTTACCAAACAATAATTAAATAGATATGGAAAAAAGTCCGGTTTTTAGCCGGACTTTTACTTGTTTTTATGATCTTTCTGATTCCATTGATTCTGCTGGTTAGAATTATTTTGCTTCTCATTTTGTTTTTCATTTTGATTTTCATTTTGTTTCCATTTATTTTGGTTAGAATTATTCTCTTTTTGTTTCCATCCATTTTGGTTAGATTCATTCTCTTTTTGTTTCTGATCCCAATTATTTTGTTGGTTTGTATTTTCTTGTTGTTGAAATTGTTTTTTGGATTGACCCTGGTTTTGTTTCCATTGTTCTTCATCCGCTTTTTTCAATTGCCCTGGAGGAATCGAAGTTTCTTCCAGACGATTCGTTTCATTAACAGAATCTTCAGTTAATCCTAGGTTTTGCTCAACGTTATTTTCTAACTGTTCCTTCAATTGTCCAGGTGGAATCATTGTTTCAGGCTCTGATGACAGGGAATTTTGTTTCTGCTCTTTCTCAATTGACTTTAACTGCTTCTTTTGAGATGATTGACTCTTTTTTTCCTGGTATTTTCCTGTTGATATGCCAAGTTCATGTGCTTTTTCCCGTTCTTTTTCAGTAGCTGTTAGTACTGTGAGATCTAACTGCTGATTATTGACAGTTTCTTTGATCTTACTCATATTCTTGAGCAGTTCTTTTTCCGCCTTTTCCTCAGGCTGTTTTGTCCGCACTGTAGATATAATGACATGTTCATTATTTGTAATAAAACCTGCATTTTTCATTTCAACTAGAATGGACTTTGTTAATTCAGAGACATCTTTTTTCTTCCAATCGTCGTTAAGTTTTGAAATGATTTTCTTTCCTTCTTTATTGAAACCAGTTAACTCAACAACCTGCATTTTTTTATTAACACCAAGCTCGATACTCGGATTTGCGTCAATAGACATATAGGCATAGGCATTATTATTTTGATACAGTGGGAAAAATGAGCCAAGAAAAATGAATAGGGCTGCCATCAAGACCCAGACCGTTTTTAATGTAAAAATATTCTTTAATGAATCTAATGATTTAGTAGGTTTTACGCTTTCAATTGGAAAAAAGTGAATTTCTTCACCAATCGAATATAGGTGGTCTTGTCTTCTTGTCCGGAAAAACTCACCTTCGGGGGTTAAAAGCGTTAAAAAAGCATCATCTATTTCCATTATAATTCCTTTTTTCATGTTTCAAGAACCCCCTTTATATAATCCTTCATATACACATAATCATTAGATAGTATAAGTGCAATCGCTATAATATATTTTCGGTTCCGTTCAATCGTCTTTCTGCTTACCTTTACCATTTTTTCTAATTGTTTTATGGGAAGCCGCTTTTTTTCAAATAATAATTCCTTCAGTTCGGGGTTTTCGACTATCATTTTCGCCGTCATAATGGCGCTTTTCCGCGCATCAGTATGTTTGGGTGAATTTTCAACTAAGTCGCTAAAGCTTAAATCAAAGGTGGTTAATAATTTTTGAAAATGGAGAATTTCATCTTTTCTTAATTGTTCATCATTCTTTTTATGGTAATCATCAAGAGAAAGTTCATTAACTATGACCGTTCCTGCTGAGTCTTCTTCTTGACTAGCATTGGTTATGTCGATACTGATATGTTGATTTTTTGTCTGTTTACGAATATAGTCAATAACTCTACGTCTGATGATCACTTCTGAAAAACTCAATAGAGAGCTCCCCCGCTCTGTAGAGTATTTATCAATAGCTTCATTAAATGCGATAAGACCAATGCTAAATTCATCATCGGATTCATATATATACCGTCTACAAACGGAAGATACTGTTTTTGCTATAAAAGGCTTATAAGCATCAATTAATTCATCAAGCAAGTGACGATCACCTTGTTGAATTAATAGGACCGTTTCTTCTAGATTTCTTTTTTTCTTCTTGGTCATAAACAATAAACTTAGCATTTGCTCACCTCTATTCGACCAATTATAACATACAAATATTATTTTGGACTTTTTTGGGGTAAGCATTTTGAAAAAATCAGCCTTCAAAAATGGCTATCTTTTCCGGTTTATTGTTTACGATTTTAATGATTTTTTCCGTTACCGTTATGTTTTTAAACTTCCTGTTTATTTTGCTTTGCTTCCTGCTTTTTCACTTGTTACTTTATTTCTTTTCGTTCCTGCTATGCTTCAGCTTGAGCTTGCTTTAATTCTTGAGATGCTCCTTATTGAATGGTTTGTTCATCTTGCCGAACACTTTAGTTTGTTGCAGCTTCCATATCCACCTCTACTGATGTTGCCGTTTCAGTAGTTGTCACTTCTTCTATTTTCATTGGTTTCGTAATTTCTTCTTTTACTGTAATTCCGTTTTCATCATTTACAGGCCGTACTTCATTTAAATGCTTCCTAACTTCCTTTTCAATTCTTTTTGACTTGTCAGATTCATCACCTCGATAATTGTTACGGCCGCTTTTCACTACATAGGTACGTTTCCTCTGAAATAGTTTGTGGGGGTTTATAAATAAATTTTTTTCAACAAAAAATGCATCAAACCAGAAAATCCTGATTTGATGCATTAAGATAATTGTTTAGTGTGAAGTTTTTTAGTTAATAAAAATTTTATAAAAAACCCGATTAACAGTCCTGGAATTAAAAACAGCATCGGTAAAAAAACAGGACCTGGGTGTATTCGAAAAATCGTCACTCTTGGAGATATCATTAAACCAACCGTGACAAAATACGCACAAAAAACAAAAGGAAAATATGAATATTTTTCATCCGCAGGCATGGCTGAGCGATACCCATCCCACAAAGAAAACATATAGATACATGGATAAAACATAAGCCATTCGTAGTTTGTGACCGCCTCAGCTTTTCCTATTTCGCCTAAGAAGCTATACATGATCGCCTGGTTAAAGCGGCTATTAACATTCATTACAAATTCTAAGACAACAAATGATACTCCCTTGATATAATGGCCTGTTAACAATTGACTAAAACCAGGAAAAGCAATATTCCATAATACGGCTTCCAATTTGCTCATTTTTTTCATTGTACAATCCCGCTTCTATATGGCAATTTTAGAAAAAAATCCTCAATTTAGCTTATCCATTCCTTTGGAAAAAAAACAGGATAACAAAATTTCCCCAACCAAATTTCTCTAAAATGCTATATAAAACTCTTGGTATGCCTTTTAACTGGTTCCATCAACGCATTTATCTTAATCTTCAGTTGTATAACTAAATAAAAACAGCGGGATTATTCCCGCTGCTGATTTTTCTATTTGTCTTTGGACAGTAGTATGAGTTTTTTTATTCGTGCTGATCCATTGGATTGTACAGTTTGACGGTAGGATTTTTTTCCTGGAACCATCTTAGAGCAAAGTCGTTTTCAAATAAAAATACAAAATGGTCATACCGATCTTTCACCAACATGCTGCGTGAACTAGATAGGTTTTCATCCACCGAATCGTTTTCAACCCAACGGGCAATTTTAGAACCTATTCGTTCCATTATAACCTCAGCATTGTACTCATTTCTCATCCGGTGCTCAAATACTTCAAACTGAAGCTGGCCAACGGCCCCTAATAAATACTCTTCCATCCTAGCAGTTTTAAAGAGCTGAATTGCTCCTTCTTGGACAAGCTGCTCGATACCTTTATAAAATGATTTTTGCTTCATCACGTTTTTAGCAGAAACCCTTACATATAATTCCGGAGTAAACTGCGGCAATCTCTCATATTGGAAATCATCCTTACCAGTGGTCAGTGTATCCCCAATTTGGTAAGTACCTGTGTCATATAACCCGATAATATCGCCGCTAACCGCTTCGTCCACTGTATTTCGTTCTTCAGCCATAAAAGAAGTAGATTGGGATAGCTTTAGCTGTTTCCCTAAGCGTGGAATATTAACGGTCATCCCACGTTCAAATTTTCCTGAACAAACTCGCACAAAGGCAATCCGGTCACGGTGTGCAGGATTCATATTGGCTTGAATTTTAAACACAAAGCCTGAAAATTGTTCACCTAATGGATTTATTTCTCCGATTGATGAATTGCGCGCCATTGGCGGGGGGGCAAATTTTAAGTACGACTCAAGAAAGGTCTGGACACCAAAATTTGTTAACGCACTTCCAAAGAATACTGGTGTCAATGCTCCGTCAGCCACCTTTTCAGCTGAAAACTCATTGCCTGCTTCATTAAGCAGCATGATTTCATCTAAAGTTTGATCATACAGTCCTGACGATTTTAATGGATGGTCACCTTCAATTTCACCATCCACATTTAAAGGTATAAATCGCTCAGCCTCGCTTACACGAAATTGTTCAACTCGATTATTATAACGGTCATAAATCCCAAGGAATTCTTTACCCATTCCAATCGGCCAGTTCATCGGATAGGATTCGATCCCAAGAACTTCTTCTAGTTCAGCCAGCAGCTCAAGCGGTGCCTTTCCTTGGCGATCAAGTTTATTCATAAACGTAAATATTGGAATTCCACGCATGCGGCATACTTTAAATAGCTTGAGTGTTTGTTCCTCAATCCCTTTTGCCGAATCGACAATCATGACAGCACTGTCAACAGCCATCAACGTTCTATACGTATCTTCACTGAAATCCTGGTGGCCAGGAGTATCTAAAATATTGACTCGGAATCCTTCATAGTCAAATTGCATTACACTGGAAGTAACGGAAATTCCACGTTGCTTTTCAATTTCCATCCAGTCACTTGTGGCAAATTTCCCTGTTTTTTTCGCTTTTACAGTACCGGCATCACGAATAGCTCCACCAAATAATAATAATTTTTCCGTAAGTGTCGTTTTACCGGCATCCGGGTGGGAAATAATCGCAAATGTCCGGCGCGATAATACGTCTTCTCTAAAATTTTTACCCATCTTGTCTTCCTCTCTTTTGACAATG
>Ga0213825_1001342_pt1 | contig 16917 bp, 17 predicted proteins | sample MC6MC0900MG_FD_179896 | JGI IMG/M metagenome (GOLD analysis project Ga0213825, IMG submission 179896) | Enriched soil aggregate microbial communities from Iowa State University, Ames, United States - MC6-MC0900-MG | ecosystem: Environmental > Terrestrial > Soil > Unclassified | place: USA: Iowa... | reverse complement strand
ATCAGCACGGGTGCTGTAATATGTTCAACTTCAAATAAAGGTGTGCGCGCATCATAGGCTTCCGGTACACGATTAGGCGTTCCTCCAATAACACGTTTCATCATACGACGCATATCTGCACGTTCCCAATAGGTAGCTGTTGCATCAGAAACACCCGCCCACGTCACAACCGATGTTATATCCTTACGCAAAATGGCTGTCCACAGCGCCATAATACCGCCACGCGAAAAACCAAACACATGAATATGATCATTGCAAAACTGCTTTAGCACATCGACCCCATGTACGGCATCGTATCGATCCTGGCCGGCAAATTCATCTCGACCTTCTCCACCGCGATTCCCACGATAGTAAGGGGCAAAAACGATAAAGCCTTGTGCAGCAAACTGAGCAATTCGCGCTGGTCTTACCATACCGATGCTTTGCATTCCACCACGTAAATACAAAATACCATCATATGTACCTTCTGCTTTAGGCTCCGCTAGTAAGCCTTTAACCCGTAATCCAAGTGATACATAAGTTATTTCCGTTAAGCGAATAGCTGGATTTGGTGAAGGGTATGGACGTTTTTCAACTATTTCACCATTGATTGTCAACGCGCTTCAGCTCCTCTAGCATTTTTAGCATGCCTTCATCCTTCATATGAAAGCTTAAATTTGGATGGTTGGCAAACTCTTCATCAGTGAGCCAGACCATACCTGCTGTCTCCAAATCAAAGGCAACCTTGTCCTGCCTAACAAATTGCGCAGTAAAAACTGTTTTACAAAACAATACTTCTCCGTGAACAGCATATTCCGCAAACCAGCGAAGATTTTTCACATGCACACCCGTCTCTTCAAATACTTCTCGTACAGCCGCTTGTTCTAATGTTTCGCCTCGTTCTACTTTGCCACCTGGGACTTCTACTCCGCGGCGTTTATGAATCGTACATAGCCATTTTTGTTCATGCTTTAAAAAGACAAGGACATGCTTTGGTTCAACTTGAAACTCACCTTTTTTAAAGCTTAAATCCACTTGGTAACCATTTAAATCTGTAAATGAAAACATTCCATTCCACTCCTATTATTATATTGTAACGAATGTATTCATTATGTTCTTCGTCTTATTATTTCATATACTGCGAGGAATCAATCACTAGGAAGTAGTGACATTCTTCATTCGTCATATTAATAAATCGATGCTCTGTATCAGCTTCAAAAAAGAAGGAATCCCCAGCTTGTAATTCGTCAATAAAAGTCCCTTTCCCCAATTCAACACGCAACTTCCCACTTTGCACAAAAATATATTCCTTCACGCCTGATTTATGTGCAGGAAATATGCCTGATTCTTTATGAGCAGGAATGATATTTAACACAAACTCAATGCCTCTTGAAGGGACAGAAGGTGATAATAAATGGCGCTGAAAACCAGATTTTTCATCGACATATATTGGACGTTCATCTTTTCTTATTATGACAATATCCCTTTTTTCCTGCTGATCAAGCAAAGCTGAAAGTGTTGTGTTTAAAGCTTCCGCTATTTGACAGGCTACTTGAATCGTTGGATTTTTTTCATCTCTTTCAATTTGAGATAACATCGAGGCACTCACATTACTGAGCGCTGAAAGCTCCTGTAATGTCATTTTATTTTTTTTCCTAATAGCATTTACTTGCTTTCCAAATCCCATTTACAAGCCCCTCTCACTTTTATTTTTCAGACGAAGCTATTGAGTCCATGTTCGTTCGTGTACTATAGTGAAAATACATCGCACGGCCCTTCTACTATGATATTGCACATGTTCTATAACAAGCAACTTAAAGATAATCCACCACTCTTTATTTACACTTTAGTTAAAATAAAATATACTATAGTGAATAAATATTGTAGAGGAGTGTTGTTCCATGTTAAAAGTTGTATTAGCATTATTACCTTTAATAAGTATTTTATTGATGATTTTTATTTTTAAAAAATCGTCTATTTTTACAGGAATCGTCGCTTGTATACTTACAACCATAATCGCTATTTCCCCTGTTTTTCATACTAGTATCGAATTACTACCTAAACCATTCATCAAAAGTTTCCTGACAACAGTGCCAATACTCTATATTTTGTTTTTCGGTATTTTATTATTTCATTTAATGGAGAAAGCAGGTGCTATTCAAAAAATAGCATCTATTATTGCCACTTCTACCGATGATCGCATTTATCAAGTATTATTATTGGCCCTAGGACTATCTCCTTTAATTGAAGCTGTTAGTGGCTTTGGCTTAGCAGTCATTGTGATCGCACCTATATTAATTGCTTTAGGATTTACTACGATTCAATCTTCCTTAATCGCATTAATTAGTTTATGTATCATACCATGGGGAACATTAGCGATGGGAACCATTATTGGCGCTTCATTAGGTAACATTGCTTTAGTAGATTTAGGCGTTGGGAGCGCCCTTATGTGCATCCCTATTTACATTTATTTCGCATTTTTAGTTACATATATCGGAGTCGGAAAAACTGCAATAAAAAAGAAATGGCTGCAAATACTATGGATAGGCTTACTACTAGGTGGAAGCGTATGGCTTTGTAATCGTTTCATCAGTGTGGAACTTGCCGGCTTAGTAGGCGCATTAACCGTTATTGCCACACTTTTCATTATGATCTCTTTACACAATAAAATTCATTCGAATGAACTTTTCAAAAATATTTCTCCTTATTTATTGCTAATCGTTCTATTGTTTGCATCAAGAACGCTGACGCCGATTAAAGATTTTTTAACTGAGCTTTGTACCGTAACAATCAAGTCTTATCAGTTTCAATTAGCAGTGCTTTACTCGCCCGGATTTTTTCTGCTTCTTGTCTGTCTTTTCAGCTGTGTACTCTTTCGATTAAATCGGGCGACCATTTTTGATAGCATTAAATTAACAATCCATAAATGTTACCCAGTTGTGCTGACGACTTTTTTATATATTGTTGTTTCAAACATGATGTCGGAAGCAAAAATGATTCAACTACTAGCATTCACTGCAGCAAATTCTTTTGGGTCATTTTTTGTATTTATTACACCTTTAATAGGCGCTACAGGTGGTTTTTTAACTGGGAGTAATACTGCTTCCAATACGATGTTTATTCGCATACAAACAGAAACGGCTGTGCAGATTGGCGCTTCTCCCACTGTGCTTGCTTGCATACAAAATGTTAGCTCCTCCTTAATGACAATGGTAAACCCCTCTAGAATCGCTTTAAGCTGTTCTGTTTGTAAAATAACTACGCATGAAAATATGGTACAAAGAAAATTAGCATTGATTGGACTAGGTACACTTGTCATTATATTTTTAGAAATTATTATCCAATCCCTATTCCTATAAAAAATGTCTAGCTAATTAGCTAGACACGTTTATTGAAATAGGGAAGCTGCTCGACAAATTCCTTTGTATCGTCGTCTCCATATTCATGGATAAGGGCATAAATTTTCTTTAAGCGTAAATCTAATTCATCATTTTCTCTGTCCAAATGATATTGCAAATATGGCAATTGCGCTCGCCATCCATTAGCAATTTCTAACATTTGCATTTGTTGAAATATTTTCTCGAAAACATCTAATGCTTGACGATCTACATTAAGCTCGAAATTCCATTGTCCCTCATATGGATTTGTATAATACGTTTTATGGGCAAGTGAAAAATAGACAGGCTGACGATCCATATAAAACACCCCTTTTTCCATAGTATGGTGGCAAAGAGCTCGTTTTATTCGCTGGAATGTCAAACTTCCTTCACAACTAAGCTAGAGCTTCTATTTTATAATAGGTATAATGAAAAAGAACGGAGTGATACAATGAGTTTAATCTCGCTCTTAACACTAGCCATCATTATTGTTATATTAATAACAATTGCGACTATTGTCAGTGTGAACCGTGCTTATGCTTTTAAACATACGGTAGATGACAAGCCGAAAACAAGTTTTCATCCATATGATGAAAAGTAAAATTTATCTCTTATACTAACAAATAGAATTTGGAGTGAATACAATGGGTGTGCCATTACCAATAATAATTATGATTGCCATGATGATGCTTATGTTTGGCGTCTCTGTCATTGTTATTCTCAAGAAAAAGGGCGATTTTTTTACACAAACTATTGATGCTAAGCCCGAGCAAGCCAATACACATCACAAGGATGGTCAAGCATGAAATATCCCTTTATATGGCTCATTCAGTTTTACAGAAAATTTATCTCACCTATGACGCCACCAACGTGTCGCTTTTACCCAACATGTTCTTCATATGGACTAGAAGCTTTTCAAAAACACGGTGCGATTAAAGGTTTAATATTAACCGTTACACGCATATTAAAATGCCAACCACTTCACCCTGGTGGCTTTGATCCTGTGCCAGAAAAATGGCCTTCGAAAAAGAATTAATTTTCGGAGGTCATTTTTTCTTGTACTTTTTTCTGATGTGCGTTATTATAGTAACTGTTAAAAAAACAAATCGTAATCATTACTATTTGAAAGAGGTATCTATCATGACGAAAAAAGTATTTTTATTTTTCTTAGTAACTGTGCTAGCCTTATTTGCAGCTGCCTGTGGTGATAAATCATCAACACCGAAACAAAGTGCGGACAAGAAAGACAAGTTATCTGTCTACACAACGGTCTATCCATTAAGCTACTTTACAGAACGTATTGGTGGCGATTACGTAGAAGTGTCTTCTATTTACCCACCTGGCTCAAATGAGCATACATTCGAGCCAACACAAAAGGATATGATGAAATTAGCCGATGCAGATGTATTTTTTTATATTGGCTTAGGGCTAGAGGGCTTTGTTGAAAATGCTAAAAAGACATTAGCCAAAGAAGATGTCACAATGGTTGCAACGGCAGCTCAAATTTCCGATGAACAATTAGCAATCAGCACTGGTCATTCGCACGATGAGGAAGAGGAAGACGAAGCAGATCACGACCATGACCATGACGCGACAGAGGAAGATCATGGGCACGACCATGATGAAGATGAAGATCATGCGCATGGTAGTGTCGATCCACACGTATGGCTGTCACCTATTATTAGTCAAGATTTAGCATTAACAATCAAAAATACGTTAGTTGAAAAAATGCCAGCACAAGAAGCAACATTTACAGCCAATTACGAAGCGCTAGTAAAAGAACTACAAGATTTAGACAGCGAATATAAAGCGATGGCTAATGCAACGAAGAACAAAACATTCTTTGTATCACATGCTGCATTTGGTTATATCGCAGGTCAATATGGCTTCACGCAAGTGCCAATTGCCGGCCTAAACTCGCAAAATGAACCTTCTCAAAAAGAACTAACAGCAATTGTCGATAAAGCAAATGACTTAAACATTCACTATATTTTATTTGAGCAAAATGTTTCTTCTAAATTAGCCGAAGTCATTCAAAAAGAAGTTGGTGCGCAATCACTTGTATTGCACAATTTAAGCGTATTAACTAGCGACGATGTAAAAAATAATGAAACGTACTTTACTTTGATGAAGAAAAATATGAAAACTTTAGAAACAGCATTAAATGAACAGAAGTAAACCAATATGATAAAGAAGGAGGTGCCCCGTTATGCAAATGGGACACCTCCTTTATTATGACGTATTTTTCTTGTGGCATTCTCTTTTCAGTTTTGACAAAACTTATAAGCCGCATGTGGCCAACGTTAGCATTGGCTCTCGCAATAAGTAGACGAAGCGTCTTATTGCTTTCCAGTATGACTTTTTCGTTTTGTTCGTATAAAACTATTTGAACAGGCTTGCTGCTATCTTGGTAGTCATTCGATAATAGTAGCGTTTTTTCTACTAATTGCTCTAACAGAATTACTCTATTATCAATTAAAGCTAGCCCTTTATTAATGGTAAAAGCATTCAGTAATGGTTTCGTTAAAAATTCAACCCTACTTTTTTGCTGCCAATCTGCGTATTTTTCACTTGTAGCCGCTGGAAAACTGGCATAATCCCATGTGTGGTCTTGCGCTAATTGTTGATCAGATACGAGGAAATAGTTATAACGTACTTCACCCATACGATCCGGCAATGGATCATCCCATGTCACATCAATATGATACCACTCATTCTCAAGCTTCACTAACACCCATGCATGCAATTGTTCTCCGACTTTACCTGGTACATATTGTACTTCAAAGCCTAGCATTTCTAACATGCGATAAAGCACTAAGGCATAGGCCTGACAGACACCCTTGTTTTCGCTAAGCAACGTATAAGGGGAATATTGACTTCCTATACTATCTTTTGAATACTCAGAAGTTAAGACGATATAATCATGTGCAGCCTGTATTTTCTCCAGTTCGCTTAATCCATGCATCGATGCAACAATAGTTGTCAATGATTGCTCTACAAATGCCTCCTCTTCCTGTGTAATATGATAGGTAAATTGAAATTGAATGACAATATTATTAGCATAGCCATCATACTTCCATTGAAAACTAGAAATATTGGCGTAAATATATGGATCTGTAATAGCATGTTTTATAAGCGCTGTTAGTTGGTCTTTTAATTCAGATGTTTTACCAGTGTATCGAATTTCAAATTCAGTAGATAATTGCATCACTTCATTCTGAATTTGCTGTTGTAATGTTTCTATTGTATTAGCTGTTGCGATATTGGCTTGTTCAGTATTTGCAAATACTTGCACATGACTCATTTGTAAAACGAATAATATAATGACAACATTATATATAGTTTTTCTCATATGAGTCATTCTCCTTTACTAAATAGTTTATGCCACCCCATTAATTATTATGACAAGTGCCAGGCACCCAAACAATTGTGAATATTCAGAATTAAAAAGACAAAAATCCACATATGCCCGCAAAAAAGCATAGTGGATTTTTTTTGATTTCGTATCATACGAAACTATTCATTTGAAAGTAATGTTGCTAATTTTCTTCTTAGCAGTTTATTTGCTCCATTACGAGGAAGTTCATCGACAATCATAAATCGTTTTGGTACTTTATATTTCGCAAGATTTTCCTCACAATACTGCTGTAAATCTGCCAACGTTAGCTGTTCTTTTACAACGACAAAAGCGATAGGCACCTGTCCCCATTTATCATCCTCGAAGCCACAGACACCCGCTTCTTGAACAGCAGCATGCGCCAATAGCACATTTTCAATTTCTGCAGGATAAATATTTTCACCACCGGAAATAATTAAATCGGCACGTCGATCGACAACAAACAAATACCCTTCCTCATCCATATAGCCAATATCTCCCGTATGCAGCCACCCTTCTTGGGTAGCGCTTCGCTCGGCAAAACGACCGATATAGCCAGGTGTGACATGCGGACCGCGAATACAAATTTCGCCTTCACCTTGTTCGTTTGGCATGTCAATTTTAATTTGATTAAAAAATAGTGGTTTACCCGCTGAACCAATTTTTATCATCGCGTCCTCACTTGCCAGCGTTGCCGTTTGCGATGAAGTTTCTGTCATCCCATATGTTTGGGCTACGGCTAAATGTAGTGCACTTGCTCTTTTTAAATAATCTACTGGCACAGGCCCACCACCTGCTAGCATTAATTTAAAACGAGGTGAAGCTTGCGCATTGTTTCGTTCCAGCGTATTGAGTATGCGCTCTAACGTAACAGCAACTACGGACATATGTGTGACATCGCCATCAACAATGTTTTGTGCGATAGCCTCTGCATGAAATTGCTCATAGAGCTGTACTTTATTGCCGTATAACAATGAACGTACTAAAATGGAAAAACCGCTTATATGGAATAATGGGACTGCACACAACCAAACATCATCTGCCTGTAAACCAATATTAAGCACTGACGCTGTTGCACTTGCCTGGTGATTGCCAACTGTTTGACGGACGCCCTTAGGGAAGCCTGTCGTGCCAGACGTATACATAATCGATGTTGTTTGATTGAGTGACCATTCTTTGGCAATATCAACATGCTGCTCTTTACTTTTTTCAATTACTGAAAATACATGATAAGGGGTATGTTGTGGTAATTTTTCTACATCCTCATCCGCTACTAGTACAAGTTGTGCTTGTGAATCTTCTAGTTGATAAGCGATTTCCGCTTGAGACAGACGACGATTCAGCATGACCATTTCACATTGCAAATGCATACAAGCATACATCATAACGACCAGTGCAGGCTTACTCGGTCCCATGATGGCGATGCGTTTCCCTTGCTTTAAACCGAGTGCTGTTAATTGTCGAGCACGTTGTAATGAAAGCTCATTTAATTGTTGAAATGTCCATGTTTGTCCTTCATATGTGAGCGCGTGGCGTAATGGCGTTACATAGGCACGCTGTAAAATCCAGTTTGGGTACATTATTTGCTTCCTCCGATCGTTTACACTGATAATGGTACCGCTTTTTCCATCATCGGTCTATTCGTCTGTCTTCCCCTTAAAACAACAAAAGCTCGTATCTACTAAGAGATACGAGCCCACCACCATTTCCGAATCAAGGGAATCTTGGAAATTGACCAAAGTCTGGTTGACGTTTTTCTTTAAATGCGTCGCGACCTTCTTTTGCTTCATCAGTAGTGTAGTAAAGAAGTGTAGCATCGCCTGCCATTTGTTGAAGACCAGCTAAGCCGTCTGTATCAGCATTCATTGCTGCTTTTAAGAAGCGTAGAGCTGTTGGCGACATTTGTAGCATTTCTTCACACCATTGCACTGTTTCGTCTTCTAATTGTTCGTAAGGAACAACTGTATTGACTAAGCCCATATCAAGCGCTTGTTGTGCATCGTATTGACGGCAAAGGTACCAAATTTCACGCGCCTTTTTATGACCGATAATACGTGCAAGATAGCCTGAACCGTAACCAGCATCAAATGAACCAACTTTTGGACCAGTTTGTCCGAAACGTGCATTGTCTGCTGCGATTGTAAGGTCACATACAACATGTAATACGTGTCCTCCACCGATTGCATATCCTGCAACCATCGCTACTACTGGTTTTGGAATAACACGGATTAAACGTTGTAAATCAAGTACGTTTAAGCGTGGGATTTCATCATCTCCAACGTAGCCACCGTGGCCGCGTACCTTTTGGTCCCCACCTGAACAGAAAGCATGTTCGCCTTCACCTGTTAAAATAATAACTCCAACATTTTTATCATCGCGGGCACGAGAAAATGCATCGATCATTTCCATTACTGTTTTAGGTCGAAATGCATTGCGCACTTCTGGACGGTTAATTGTCACTTTGGCAATACCGTTATAAAACTCATACTTAATGTCTTCATAAGTATGTAATGTAGTCCATTGACGTGTCATGGAAATTACCTCCTATTTTATAAAATTCGCCTCATTTTGACACAAGGCGCTAACGTAAAAAACATTACGTTAAATACTCATTTACTATTGTAGCAAATTCAGCTGGATTTTCCACATGAATTGCATGCCCAGCGTCATTTACTGTTATATGTTTTCCATTTTTTAATAACGCTTTCATTTCCAATGCAATATTACAAAATTTCACATCAAGTGAACCCGTTATTAATAGCACAGGGAATGCTAATCGTGTTAAATCGTCCCAGTTCGACGGTTGCATGCCTGTTCCAATTCCTCGTAAACTGCCTGCCAAGCCCTTTTCATTTTGGGACAATCGTTCTGCTCGAACTGCTTGTTTTACACTTTTAGCTAAACGCTTCTGTGATTCAAATAGCGAAATATTTTCCCACGAATTGACGAAGGACTGTAAACCATTCATTGTAATCTTCTCCGCTAACGCATTATCACGCTCGCATCGCTCCATACGCTCTTTTGTTGTGCGTAAACCAGGAGAAGCACTTTCCAACAATAACTTGTCCACACGGTGAGGGTATGCTAGCGCATAAGATAAAGCTATACGCCCTCCCATTGAATAGCCGAGCAATGCAAAAGTCCCTAATTGTAATTGACAAAAAATTTCTTCTAAATCAAGCAATTGTTCAGCCATTGCAAAGCGGCTTACTTGCTCCGGTACTGCTGTTTGCCCATGGCCGATTAAATCAATCGCCACGATGCGCATATGCGGAAGAGCTCTCGCTAAATTTCGCCATGTTGCGGAACTGCCTGTAAAACCATGCAGAGCAACAATTGTTTGCTCTGCTGCTTCATTCCATATATCCACATGTGTCTCCAGACCACGAATCATTAGCTTTGCCATGCTTTTAACCCTGCATTAATACGATTCCAAAGCGCTCGATGTGCATACACATTTTCTTCTCGATCTGTAAATATCTCAATTAATCGTAATGGACTTTTCTTCACCATGTTAAATTTCGGCACTAACTGTGCAATATCCTCAACACAAATGTAGTCCATATCGTACATATGTGCAATGTCACGGAACTCAAGCGCAGTTGGTGTACCAAATAAATTTTCATAATGTTCCTCTACCGTGGATTGTGGCAAGTAAGAGAAAATACCACCACCATCATTATTCATCACAATAATGGTCATATTACATGCTTGATAGCGTGACGCAATCAGGCCATTGACATCATGTAAAAAGGCTAAATCTCCGATAAGTAAATAGGTTTCACGGTTATTTCCTTTACTGAAGCCCATTGCAGTTGATACAACGCCATCAATGCCATTAGCTCCACGATTCGCAAAAATGCGGATATCTTTCGCTGTTGCCATTAAAAATGTATCGATATCACGAATTGGCATACTACTGCTAACGAAAACATCACTGCCATTTGGAATTAATTCAAGTAAGCGACTTACCATTGCCCCTTCGTCAATTGCTCCTTCGGCATAGTGCTCAATATACTCCAGTGCAATGTCATTGGCATCTTGCCATTCTGCTAAATACGCCGCTTCTAGCGCTGTTTCAGCAAGGTCTAATTGCACGAGCCAGTCACCGATGCTTGCGTGTAGAAAATGAGTCGATACTCCTGTAGAATCACGGAACATCGGGTCTTCATCAACAACAATATAAGCTTGTGGCTGTGTTTTAGTAATAAATTGCATAATAAACTTCGATACAGGCTGCGCTCCTATGCGAAGAACTGTTTCAGGTTCAACAAGCGCTTTAAAGTCATCGTTTTTCATAATGGCATCATATGTTGTCACGACATATGGTAGACAATCTTTTGGCACAGAAGTTCGCATATTCGATAGACTCTCGACAATGATTGGCCATTTTAATTGGCGCACAAATTCCCACATTACAGTTAAATCTGTTCCAAGTGGCAACTCACCAACAACGACAAATCCCTTCTTCGTTTCTCTTAAAATAGATGCAAGTTCTAACTGTGCATCTTTCGGTGGTGTTAACTGTCCAATATGACTTTGCTTAAATGTAACAGTTGGAAGTTCCTCCTGAAAATCAATGAGCAACGGTTCACGGAATGGTACATTGAGATGCACAGGTCCGAAAGGTGCACTTGTTGCAATGGCAAGTGCACGAGCAATATGACGTTCGATAAATGGCAATGTTGGTGCAGCACCATCTGGAAGTGGAAAATCAACACTCCACTTGACATGTGCTCCGTATAAATTTGTCTGATTAATCGCTTGCGGTGCCCCAACCTCACGTAATTCATGTGGACGATCGGCTGTAATAACAATGAGTGGCACTCGTGCATAACTTGCTTCAACAATTGCAGGATAATAGTTCGCCGCCGCAGTGCCTGATGTACATAACAGCACGACAGGCTTCGCAGTAGACTTAGCAATCCCTAGCGCAAAAAATGCAGCCGCTCGCTCATCTACTTGACGGTACATCGTCAGTTGCTTTGTTGAGGCAAAAGCATACGCTAATGGTGTCGAACGTGATCCCGGGCTGACAACAACGTGTTGGACACCTGCCTGGACAAGTGATGCAACCATTTGATACACATAATCAGTCAATATTTTTCGTTCACTCATGTACTTGTCCTCCTAACGCTCGAAGCATTGGACGGAATTTCACTAATGTTTCCTCATATTCAGATTGTGGCTCTGAATCAGCTACAATACCGCCACCTGCATATAAATAAGCTTTATCCTTAATGAGAGCTGCTGAACGAATCGCAACCGCGAATTCCCCGTTCCCCTCTGCATCTAACCAACCAATTGGCGCAGCGTAAAGGCCGCGATTCATCGGCTCGTATTTACGAATAGCACTCATGGCCTCTGTTCTTGGCACACCGCCTAAAGCAGGTGTTGGATGTAAATGTTTCGTTAACTGCAAAATCGTTGCTTCGTCATTTAACTGACCTTCAACAGGCGTATACAAATGTTGAATATCTCTAATTTTTAATAAACGTGGTCCATCAGGTATTTTCATCTCAACGCAGTTTTTACGGAACGTCTCTGCAATCATGTCGACTACATATTGATGTTCGCCACCGTTTTTCGGATCATTTAACAAACTTTGTCCATATGCCTCATCTTCCTCAGGCGTTTTACCTCGTTGAATGGAACCTGCTACACATGATGAGTAGGCACGACCACTTTCTACTTTTACAAGACGCTCTGGCGATGCGCCGAAGAATAACAAATCATGCCACTCTAATCCAAATAAATAGCTTTCAGGCTGTTCGTCAATAATTTGAGCTAACACTTGAGGTGACGTTACTTGCTCCTTAAACTGCAGTGCAAGTGAGCGAGCGATCACAACTTTAGCTGCTTGCTTTGCTTTAATAAGTGCTGTCACCTGATCAATTGACGCTAAGTAAGGATCTTTATAAGGCTCGAAATAACTCGTTATTTCCGGTTTGGCATACATTTGTACTTGTGCAACTTGCGCAGCATCGATTAAATGATCTCGCTCTTTACGTAACGCTTCAAATTGTTGTTCTGCCTGCGAAGCTTGTGCGATAAGGTGAATACTTACATAGGCTTTGTTATCGCGTAATACAAGTTGATACGTTGCCAAGGCAAAATACGCCTCAGGGAAGTCTGTCCACTCACCATTCACACTATTTTGTGGATCGAATGTAAAACCACCAAACAAAATAGGTTGTAGTGCAGCCTGACCTTTTACGCAATTTTTCGTTAAACATTTCCACTCTGCCTCTACAGCATCAAAGCGGTCATTTTTTGCGTTATTTTGAATTGTGTGGGCATGTCCTAGCCCAACTAATGTCATTGTTTTTTCTCTATTTTGCCAATAAAATCGTTCACCTTTATAACGCTCCTCGCCCGCCGCATAAAATGCAAGCGCCGATAAGCGACTTACTTCGATTGTTTCCATATAAAAATGAAGGTTTTGGCCCAAAGAGTCCACTTCTACTTCTGTGGCTTGGTACCACTTCTGTTGCATGAAAATTACCTCCGTTATTGCAATGTACATAATCCTTTATGTTTTCGCGTTACTGTACGTGTTGCTGTACTAGCACGTATATAACATCATACGTCTGTCGTGGCGATTTCACACACAAAAACACCTGTAACATCCGTCTTTCGCATTACGTGTTGCGCTAAAATAGCCGTCCTATATGTTTGACGGCTTCGTTCTTTCTAGTGCTACGATTAGCTTAATTTATCTTCCCATCTCTCAAATGCATGTACTATTGTATCATTTTTTTAAACATAACTGTATGTAATAAGCTGTGAACCTATCCATTTTCTCTTTCTTCGTATAAAATAAGAAGAGTCTACAATAGTTGAAGGAGAGAAAGACCTTATGACCAAAGTCATTGAAGCTGATAGGGGTTTTAAAGTTTGGTGGCATTTAACGCGCCCGCATACTTTAACCGCTTCATTCGTTCCAGTATTTTTAGGAACAGCGATTGCACTTGCAATTGAAAAAGAAACAATTCATTTCGGACTATTTTTTGCTATGCTGATTGCTAGTATGCTTATTCAAGCAGCAACAAATATGTTCAACGAATATTATGATTACAAGTTAGGATTAGATAACGAACATTCTGTCGGCATTGGTGGCACGATTGTCCGTCATGGTGTCCAACCGAAAACGATTATGATCATTGCCTTAAGCTTTTATGCAATTGCCATGCTCCTAGGCATTTATATTTGTGCCTTAACTTCATGGTGGCTTGTGGCAGTTGGACTCGTTTGTATGCTTATTGGTTTTCTATATACTGGAGGACCGTATCCTATCGCCTACTCGCCATTTGGAGAGCTTGTTTCAGGTGCAGTTATGGGAATGGGTATTGTCTTAATCGCCTTTTATATTCAAACACTTACTATCACATTAGATGCAGTATTACTTTCTGTTCCGAGTATGATTTTAGTTGGTGGTATTATGCTATCTAATAATATTCGTGATATTGTTGGCGATACGGAAGGTGGACGTAAAACGCTTGCCATCTTAGTAGGCCGTGAACGTGCTATTTCTGTATTATCTGGCTTTTTTATCGTTTCGTACCTTTGGGTTATTGCATTAGTTGCAATTGATGGTATTACTTTTTGGGCGCTTATTATTTTCCTAAGCCTACCGAAGCCTTTGCGTGCCATCCAAATTTTCCGCGATAAAAAAGAAGCCAAAGAAGTAATGCCAGCAATGAAGTATACAGCGCAAACAAATACATTCTTCGGTTTCCTACTCGGAATCGGCTTATTAGTCAATTATTTCTTTTATTAATATGGGCAAGTTGTGATTACTGTCGTTGATTTCCGCTTCTTGCGGACGCTTTCCATCAACTGAACATGTCAATAGAATTAAAAAAGACCAAAGGCATCCAGAATAAACTTCTGGATGCCTTTGGTCTTTACTATAAAGCAACTTTACTTGGTTGCTGCTCTTTTTAAATACTGTCTAAAATTATTGTGTGCTACGCCACGCACTTCGTCATCTGCAAAATGCTCACGTAAATGCTCTAATACGTTTTGCACCTCACCTGCATGCGCAAGACCATTGACCGTCATATCTATCCCGTCAAAATCAGAACCGAGCCCAAGATGCTCAATCCCAACGATGCTCGCTAAATGCTTTACATGCACAATTAAGTCGTCCATTGTTGCATTTTCTCCAATAAAACGTGGGAAGTAGACTACATGAATATGACCTCCATGCTCGACAAGGGCTTTAGCTTGTAAATCGGTTAAATTACGTGGGTGGTCGCAAATCGCACGCGCATTGCTATGGCTGGCGATAAGATGCTTTGCTAGCGGCAGCACATCCCAAAACCCTTGCTCATTTAAATGCGATACATCGATAATAATATCACGCTCATTTAGCATCTTAACAACTTCCTTACCAAATGGCTTTAAACCAAGACTAGCATCCTGTTCGGCTCCGTAACCTACAGCATTCTCTTCATTCCATGTTAGACCGACTAGCATAATACCTGCATCTAAAATAGCAGAAAGCTTTGTTATATCATCGCCTATTGCACTACAGCCTTCTAAGCTTAATATAGCGCCTATCTCATGCGGTGCCAACGTATCTAGTTGTGACCAGTCTGTAATATGCACCATACCTTCCGTTTGTAATACTTGTGTATGAAAGGCTTCAATTTGACGCATTACCTCTAAAAATTGCATATTTTGTGGTAGCGCAGGGTCAATAAAAATAGCAAATACTTGTGCCTTTACTTGCCCTAATTGTAATCTTTCTTTATTTGCATGTAACCTTACATCATCCGCAAATTTTGGCGCTTCAAGTGTCGTTAGCTTATACAATACATCACAGTGTAAATCAATTACTTCCATGTTATCACCTCATACAGTTATTATACTGTTCAAGGGAATAAATGGGAAGGAATGCGTGTATCTTTACATTCTATCTGCTGGTGTATCCGACGAGCCGAATTCCTCTAGCTCTTCAAAATCATCAGATTTAGGTAATGAAGATAGTACCTCTTCTTCTACTGGTCGTAGTAAATCATCTCGTTGCTCCGCGTGCTCTACACAAGTTAATGCATGTGGCATCGCTTCTAAACGACCTAGCGGAATTTCCTCGCCACATTCCGAGCACTTGCCGTATGTTCCATCTTCTATTGCTTGAAGGGCAAGTTTAATTTCCTCCGCATGATCACTGCGATGCTCATCAATGGCCATCTCTGTCAGTTGGTCTGTTAAATCACTGGCATTATCAGCTGGATGATTATCATAATTGGAAAGCTCTGTCGCCTGAGGTCGCTCTGATTCCTCAAGCTGCTGTTCGATTTCGTGTAATTCCTGCTGTAATTGTTTTTTAAATTTCTCAATCATCTGTTGTTCCAAAAAAAATCGCCTCCTCATACTTTTATTTTTTCCTAAATCTTAATTTCCAAAACATCCGTATGAGAAGCATCCCTTTAGTTTTGTGTATATTCTTGAATAACATCATGGAGAAATTGACTAGCACCAGCGGCCACATGATTATCGTAATATGCAGTAAAACGGTCATCCGCTATATACATTTGCGCTAAACCAGCATGCGCTTCCTTGGAGTATTGCGGCCACGAAAAGCTCAGCCAGCGCTTGTGAAGCTCTGCAACTTCCATCGAGATATCATTTTTCACATCGCCGATTGCCATCGCTTCTTTTAATCGTTCAAATAATTGCTGTTCTAGTTGTTGCATGGCCTTATACTGCTCCTCTGTTAAATTTCGAAACTTTGCATTCGCTGCATCCACCGTTTCCTGACCGTAGTTGGCACGAATTTCTTGACCATATTGCTGTTCATTTTCATCAATTAGCTGTTGCTTAAAGCCTTCAAATTTCTCTTCGTTCGTCATTGGACGTTCCCCCTCAATCGATTGAATTGTTTGATCCACTGTTTTTAATAATTGATCTAGCTGTTTTTTTCGTTGTAGTAAAGTATCGCGGTGTGTTTTTAATGCAGCCATATGTTGAAAATCAGGTGCGTGAATAATGTTATGAATCATTTCTAGCTTCATATCTAGTGCTCGATAAAACAATATTTGCTGAAGCATATCGACTTCATGCTGTCCATAAAAGCGATAGCCCGCCTCATTTGTTCTTGCTGGCTTTAGCAAATCAATTTCATCGTAATAGCGTAACGTTCTCGTACTAACCCCAGATAATTTGGCAAGTTGTTGA
>Ga0213825_1001341_pt1 | contig 16919 bp, 13 predicted proteins | sample MC6MC0900MG_FD_179896 | JGI IMG/M metagenome (GOLD analysis project Ga0213825, IMG submission 179896) | Enriched soil aggregate microbial communities from Iowa State University, Ames, United States - MC6-MC0900-MG | ecosystem: Environmental > Terrestrial > Soil > Unclassified | place: USA: Iowa... | reverse complement strand
TATAAGAATTTGTTTTTGGATTTTTACTATTACAAACAATACTTTTATAATATTCTGTAATTTCCTCATTGGGACGTATGTTTAATTCTTCCCTTAAAATATACTCACATTTCTCATATTCTTTCAAAGCAGCTTGTATATTGTTAATTTGTATATGTAAATTCATTAACTTCAAATAAATATCTTCTCTATACGGATTAATTTTTAACACTTCATTTAATACTAAAATAGACTCACTATACATACTACTTTCTGAATATAGATTAGCTAATTTAAATAGCAATGTGCTATAACTCTCCTGATATTTTTCTCTCTCATAAAAAATCCAATCATTAAAGTCAGGACAATTCTTCAAATAAAACCCCTGAAAAAATTCACCACTATAAATATCCTTGCATTTCTCTAAAGCTAATATAGGATTCTCTTCATCAATAAAATTTTCCATTATAAAATTGAAATGTAGAACATCTATATAATAATCAAAGTCTGGATTTATCATACAACTATCCTTTGAACTAATAAATAAGTCACAATTCCCACGATTAAATATTTTACGCAGTACCCAAAGACTATACCTTAGATTATACCTTGCATTTTCAATAGTAGTATTATTCCAAAAAAATGTACAAAGTCTATCTCTAGTAAACTTTTTACCTTTGTTAGTGCATAAAAAGCAAAGCAATGCTATAGCCTTGTTACTAAGCTTATCTGTTACACTTACACCATCTACTTCGATATCTACTTCACCTAAAAGACATATATGAACTCTACTCAATATCTATCACCTACTAACTAATAAGTATCCGGTCTAAGTCGGTTTTCATATAGTATATTACCTTCTTTAATAGTTGCCACAATAGCTATATCTTTAATTTTCTTGGAATCTATGGTAAGAGGATTTTCATTTAATATAACTAAATCAGCATACTTTCCTACTTCTATAGACCCTTTTTTATCCTCTTCAAAAACAGCATAAGCGCTATTAATAGTAAAAATTTTAATAGCTTCTAACACAGTAATTCTCTCATTTTCATTAGGATGATTTACTGCGGAGTAAATACCTAGTAATGGATTAATAGGAGTTACATCACTGTCAGAGCCTCCACAAACTATAAGGTTACTATGAATCATAGATTTATATGGATTTGTTTTACTGGTTCTCTCCTCCCCCAATCGCTTATCGTACATCTTGCCTTTTCCTCCCCAGAAATATTCATAGGTAGGTTGAACAGATGCAATCAACCCTAACTTTTTTGCACGATTAATATGTTCTTTAGATGGAAGTTCAAAATGCTCTATTCGATGACGAAGATTTCTACTTGGATATATACTATTTGCAAATTCATGGGCAGTAATTATTTGCTCGATAGCTAATTCACCTATTGCATGAGTACCTAACTGAATATTATTTTCATAACATTTTAATACAAAAGCATTTAATTCTTCTTGTGTATAATATAATATCCCTGATTTAGTAGTATCATCCTTATAAGGTTCACATAACGCTGCTGTTCTTGAACCAAATGATCCATCTAAAAAAATACTTCCACCAATTCTATTTAAATTTTTCTCTAGCACCTTATCTACATTAATAGTTTGATAAAATAATATAACATCTATTGGATAATCATCTTTTGTATCATAAATAAACTCCGCATCCTTATCATGGAAAGTATATCCACCCTCCATAGCATTAATTGTAGTTACTCCTGTAGAAATAGCACATTTTAGAGTATTATTTACAGCAGAGAATCGTACTTTATTACTAATACTTTCTAATATTTGCTTTCTAACTAATGCATTAGCAGTATGAGTAAGGACACCAGTGGGCACATTAGCTTTATTCTTAACCACACCTTTAAGGTTTAGAGGTATAGTAAATTTGTGTAATGCTAAAGAATTTAAAATACTAGTATGATACTCTTTTCTATTTATCCAAACTGGATGATCTGGAGAAACGTTATCAATCTCATATCTTGTTGGAAGTCGCTTTTCTTTAAGTTTAGTTTCATCTAACCCTGCCGCTCTAACTAATGTATCCTTTGGCGTGGTATCACAATACCTCTTAATAAGTTTAAAAATTTCATCAAAACTTGTGGCATTACTTAAATCTACACTAATAGAGTTCAATCCTGTTTGCACAAGATGAACATGGCTATCATAAAATCCTGGAAGTACAGTCTTTCCTTTTAAATCAATTAGCTCTGTATTATTATCTGCTATATGTAAGTAATCATCTTCAAATCCCATTTGTGTTATTATTCTATTTTTAATTGCAATCCACTGAAAGGATTGCCTCTCTGAAAAAGTTATTATGTTTCCATTATATAAAATTAAGTCAGCCATATTAACAACCTCGAATTCTCATTATATACTACATTATAACATTTATAATTTTATTAATATATATTTAAAAGAGGCCGTTAAAACATTTTAATAAAACTTCTAACATAGCCTCTTTCTAAAAAACTTAATAATAATCTACAAAATTCTAATTACATAGAATGTTACATAAATAATTGTAAATAGATAGAGCAGTGTCTATTACAGTATCTATCTTCACATATTCATTGCATGTATGATAGTTACCTCCATCTGGACCAAATATTATGGTTGGAACCTTTAATCTTGAGCCTATATAATTAAAATCTCCTATACTTTTAAAATAGTCAATAGTGCACTTTTGCCTAGAAACCTCCTCCACACTTTCTATGAATTTCTCAACATATGGATTATTTTCATCAATAGTATATGGAAGAAAACCCTTAGTTTCTTCATTTGGATATTCTCTTAAGGAATATTCAATCTTAGAACTAATACCAGCTCTTTCTACAGCATTAAATAGCTCTTTCTTAACGTAATCTGCATCCTCACCATTAACCACATGTCTAAACACTGTAAAAGATGCTTCATCTGGTACACTACATGCTTCATTTTTACTATTACATCCTAAAATACATATTGAACCCTTACCTAATTTTTCATCTTCAATAAGTGCTGACTTTTCAAGCTCTATCATTAATTTCGCACAATCAACCAATGCATTTACTCCTCTTTCCGGATTTGCTGCATGAGACGATTTACCCTTTAGGGTTACAATATAATTAAATCCACCTCTTGCTCCTAAACAAACGCAAGGAAACGGTTTTGTACAAAATCCACTACTAGGTTCCGTTACTATAGCCACATCAATATTGTCCGCAATGCCATCTCTTATAACGGCATCTGTACCTAAGCCATATGGACCTTCTTCATCAGAAACAATAGAATAAACAATTTCTCCACTAAAGTCATTGTTAAGTGACTTGAAAGCTTCAATGGCAAGCATTATAGCTACTACTCCGGATTTCATGTCTAAAGCTCCTAATCCATAAAGCTTATCCTCTTTAACTGTAGCCTTAAATGGATCTGTATCCCATCCATTGCACTGATTTACAGTATCTACATGTCCATTAAAATAGATTTTAGGCCCATGTTTTTTCCCTTTAAGAGTACCTATAACATTTAACCCCTGGAATTGAGTAATTTTCTTTTCTTCATAGTGATGAAATTCTGGATTTAGGTTATGCTCATTTAGCCATGTATACACAGTATCCATAATTTCCTTTTCATGAAAATAAGGACTCGGAATATTAACAAGTGTTTTTAAAAGACACGTAACACTTTCTTTATTTATATAATCTATTACTGTTTTTCTCATAAGTATATCCCTCTTAACTATACAGATTTATTTTCATAAGTACTTAAGGATTTTATATCTCCTTCTTTAAATACAAACTTATCAGTATAAGCATATATAATTGTAATTAAAGGACATAGTAACGCTAAGAATACATAAGGTATATATTCAATAGTAGAAACGCCTAAAACCCCTGAAAAATATACTCCACACAACCCCCATGGAACTAATGGTGAAGTTACCGTTGCAGAATCTTCGCAAGTCCTTGAACAAACTTGAGGAAGAATTTTAAGTTTTTTATAAGCAGGAACAAGCATTCTACCCGGTATTATTAGTGCTATATATTGACTTGCAGAGAATAAATTAACTGCAATAGATGAAATAACGTGTGTAGTAATTAATCCTCCCTGTTTACTAACTAATCCTGACATTTTTTCTAATAAGACCTCTAAAACCTTAGTCTTTTCTAGTAATCCACCGAAACTTATTCCTATAAATCCAAGGGATATTGTCCACATCATACTTTGAAGTCCTCCGCGACTTAAAAGATTATCTATCTCTGCAATTCCAGTACTAGAAACAAATCCATCATTCATGAATCCAAGCATTTCCCCAAGTCCAAATCCTTGGAATAATACAGCAAATATTAATCCTACTATAGATGCTATGACCATTACTGCAAGTCCTGAAACTTTTTTAACTGCCAGAACAACTACTATAATTGGTGGAATTAACATAAATGGATTTAATGTAAAGTTGTTTGCCAATCCGCTAAGTATAACATTTATTTGTGAAGCATCTATAGCATCAGCCTTAAATTGAAATCCTATAACTGCATAAAGTACTAAGGATATTATAAAAGCGGGTCCTGTGGTATAGCACATAGATTTAACATGATCAAAAAGGTTAGCTTCTGCTACGCCAGCTGCTAAGTTAGTAGAATCTGATAATGGAGACATTTTATCACCAAAAATAGCCCCTGAAATTACTGCACCTGCTGTTAGTGCTGGTGGAATTCCTAATCCCATTCCTATTCCCATAAAAGCAACTCCAAAGGTAGCTCCTGTAGTATAACTACTTCCTGTTGAAACTGACGCTATAGAACAAACTAGTGCTGATGTAACTAAAAAGAACGATGGTGATATCATTTTTAATCCATAATATATAAGTGTTGGTATAGTTCCAGCTGCAATCCATGTAGCAATAAGAACTCCTACAAGCATAAGTATAAGCATTGGTACTAATGCAATATTACATCCATAAACGATACCATCTTCAATATCCTGCCATGTAAACCCAGACATTAATGCTACTACTGCAGCAACAGTTGTTACTATGATGAGCGTAATATGGGTAGCATAGTTTTGTTTAAAAACAAAAATTTGTAAAGACATTGCAATACACAAAAAAAGAATTATAAATATTGCTGCTCCAAAGCTAGGCCTTTTTTCCTGAGCATTGTTATTCGTTTTCATTGTTTTCATATCCCCCTTGATTTATATAATAATTATCTTAATATCATCTTAACTTTTCTATGTTTATTTTACTGTTTGATATAATGTTTTATAAATAAATAAATTTTCTTAATTTATTAAATTCATTTTCTTTTTATAATAAACTATTGTATTTATAAATCTATTGTTGGTTTTTCTGTTGTTATTATATTTTACATAAAATAAACAATTCCACCTAAAAGATAACATTGAGTAATCTTTTGATGAAATTGTTTATCTAATACACTACTTTTTAAATAGCTTTTATATCATTTTATTTTGATAGTTAACACATTTTTTTATAAAACTATTCACATGTTACTTTAAAATACTCACCCTTAGCTTTTACTATATGCCCTGAACTGTATGGCTTATTATCTATAGTTATATAAACTTTATCAACTCCGTAGTATTTTCCTATAGTATTTGTAATGCTCTCTAATATAGCACTTTCAAAACCTGATCCTGCATTCATTTCTTTTACAAAATTACTACTAAAATCTATATATACCATGCCATCATCATTTAAATATAAACTATTTATAGTTACATTTTTACCTATCAATTGTCCCTTTTTATTTCCTGGAAAATTCTTAAATAAATTTTGAATACTAATTTTAGTTATATCATTAGTGGCAAAAGTAAACTTTCTATCTTCATAATGAATATTATAATTTTCATCTGGATAATAACATCTTATATTTTGATTTAGTCTTACATTCTCTTCTATACTTTTTAAAGTTGAAGTAACTTTCATGTTATTAGCATCATAAATAGATTTAATTAACCCCTTGTTAACAGTGTAATATTGTAAATCAATTTGGCCATTGGAATTTTCTGTGGTAATTTCAAGAGCACTACACTCTCCACTACCTATTGAAATCTTCACATCCACCTTTGAAATATATCTTTTACTTCCATCTGATAATTTCCATGTTGTACCTACCACTAGAGGCTCCTTTAATAATATTTCTTCTATATTAGCTGACTTGTTTGTAAAATTTTCTCTGTAATAACACTCATTTCTTTGAAATACTTTTTTAAGCTCCCCATTACTATTTTGTAAAACTGTTACTGTCTCTGTGCCTCCATTATTACTTCTTAGTTGAACCTTATTGCCATTTATATAATCAATGTAGGTAACATATTCTGCATACTCTGAATTTATACCATCATAATTATATTTTACATTTTCATTAAAGTTAAAATAGTCATCTATACCATAACTTGACTTGCTGTTATTACTTTCCTTTGGTTTAGTAGTAATATTCTCTTTAGGAGTTTCTTCTGAATCTGTATTTTTTTCTTCCTTTAAGATATTATCAGAATTATTTGTTACAATATTATTAGCATTTATATTAGTATCTACATGAATATTCTTATCTTCTTCACTATTTTTATTACCACAACCTGTAAGAAAAACTGCTACTGTAAAAATTATTGCAAAAATCATTTTTCTTCTCACAACAATCACTCCCTAAAATATTCTCTATATATTATACGTAAATATAACCAAATAATCTCATGAAATAAAATTAAATTCGCTCCCTTTAAATCCCATTTTCTAAATTTACTATACTTTCAAGGTCAGTAGAATATAAATTTATCTCTTTTTATATTGTAAATTAGTACTATTGAAGATAATATATAAGTGAAATTTATTTATATGGGGGATTATTATGGACGTAATTTTGGGGCTAATATTTTCTACAATTATATTTATAACTGGAGTAATTAAAAATACTGATACTGTTATATCTTTATTGATGGTACTTTGCATATTCTTCTTTATTGCAATAAAAAGAGGTGTCTCTATTAAGGATGGATTGAGATACTTAATTGAAGGAGGTAAAGAATCCTTAGGTGTATTAAAGATATTTATATTAATAGGAGCAATCGTTTCTCTTTGGATGATTTCTGGTACAGTTCCTGCCATTGTTTATTATGGTATTAATCTTATACATCCAAGTTTTTTTGCTATAAGTGCCTTTGTTTTGTCAGCTTTTATATCCATGCTCCTTGGAACCTCCTTTGGTACCATTGGTACTGTAGGTATTTCTTTGATTGTAATGGCTAGAGCTGGTGGAGGCAATACCCTTATAATAGCTGGAGCAATTCTTTCTGGTGCCTATCTTGGAGACAGAGCATCACCTATGTCCTCTAGTGCAAATCTTGTTGCATCTATTACTAATACTAATCTTTATGATAATATTAAGCGAATGACTAAAACCTCCATAATACCACTAATTATCTCCTTGGTATTATACTTAATTCTATCTTTATTTACCCCCGTAAATTATAGTAATTCAGATATATTATCTCAACTAACATCAACTTTCAATATAAATATAATAGCATTACTTCCTGCATTAATTATAATTGTGCTATCATTTTTTAAAATTGAAGTGAAAATTTCTATGTTTATCAGTATGCTTGTAGCTGCTATAATATCTTTTATATTACAACATGCTACTTTTAGTGAAATTATTAAAACTGCTATCTTTGGTTTTCAATTACCTATTAGTAACCCACTTTACAGTATCATAAAAGGTGGAGGTATATTATCTATGGTAAAACTTGCCTTTATAGTATTTCTTTCTTCAGCTCTTACTGGAATTTTTCAAGGTGCCAATATGCTTGATTTTATAGAGAAATATCTAAGTAAAATCAAAAGATCTGATACTTTATTTTTCACTACTATAGTTACTAGTATTGTCAGTGCAATGGTTGGCTGTACTCAAGTTTTAGCAGTAATGCTTACAAAAATGACCATGAATAATACCTATAGTAGATTAGGTTATGATAAAGAGTGCCTTGCATTAGATCTAGAAAACTCAGCCATAGTAATAGCTCCATTGATTCCTTGGAATGTAGCTGTGTTAGTACCTTTAACTACTTTAGGTGTAGATGCAAGAGCTATTTTATTTACTTTTTATCTAATTTTATTACCTTTAGTAAGTCTAATGACAATATATTTAAAAAGTAAAAAAGAATTTAATTGTATTACATATAATATTGAGAAATAACATAGTAAAAAACTTATATATCACTAAAGTTTCTAGAAATAAAACAATACCTATAGACTAGACACATAACAATGTTTAAATCTATAGGTATTTATTGTAGTTATTAGTATGCATTATTCACAAATCTACCTTGCATATTATTATTAAAATTTATTGAAATACTTTATTAACTTACTCCATAATCTCAATTTCTATTCCTTTTGCTTTAGCTGCATTTATAAATTCATCATTAACATTAAGTGGTGAATATAAAGAAATTTTTTTCAATGTAGGTATACTAAGCAATTTATCATAATTCTCAATAACTTTATCAGATAGTGTAATCTCTTTTAAATTAGTAAGGTTTTCTATGCCATCAAAACTTGGAACTTCTCTAACACATAGTGATAATTTCTCAACTTTAGGAAAGTTTTTCAAACCTGAAAGGCTAATAAGTTTATCTTCATAAATATTAAGACTTTTTAGATCTGGAAAATATGGCATATCCTCTAATGAACCTTTCTTTACAGAATCAATTACTAACTCTTCTAGGTTATCAAAGGTACCAATCTCACCTAATTTCTTCAAGTAACTATCACCAATAATTAGTATTTTTAGGTTTTTACATTCTAGAAGAGGGCTATAACTCATAATAAATCCATCATCATCTATATATACTTGTTTTATTGAATTCATCTTTTCAATTCCACTTAAATTTTTTACCTTTTTAACGGCACCAATAGATATTTTATCTATCTTATTTAATTCATCTTGTTTTAAAGATAGAAAAGCAGGTCTATATATTTCCTGAGAATGTTTTATTTCCGCTTCTAAATTTCCATCCTTTATTATTCGACTAGAATAAAGATAGTAGTTTGTGGAAAATAACACTAAACCGAGAGCTATAACTAAAGCAATTTTAATATTCTTTTTGTCTGAATTCTCTTTAACTGCATAAAAAATAGTTAAAACTGCTACCACTATAAAAATTACAATATAGTTAGGAATAAATATATAAAAGAATTTAAATATAAAATAATTTAATACAGGAAAAATCAATAACATATATTCCTTCCAATCTTTCCTGTGAAACGTAATACCAGCTACCATAAATATAATCCAAAATAATGGTGAATCAGCATAGATATCATAAAACCCTGAAAAAAATAATTGAAGAAACATAAATGCTATTAGCATAAATATCCCTATTAAGTACTCTTTTTTATAGTTTTTAGATTTATCTTTAGTTTTAATCTCTTCATTCTTAATAGTATTATCCATTTTAAACCTCCAGCAATAAATTAGAACTAAATTCAACCTCTAATCTTACTTAGCTTTGAAATTATGTTATAAATACGTTCTTAATCGGTGAAAGTTAATGTTCTAAACATTCTATCTTCTCCTATGACACTATTTTCAAATATCTCTTTAGCATTATCTATAAACTGTGCTGGTTCTCCCATAACTGGACTAAAATGAGTCAATATAAGCTCTCTAACCTGACCTTCCTTTGCCAAGGTAGCAGTTTCCTTAAAAATCATGTGCTTATTTTTCACAGCTTTATCTATATCATCATTACTACCATAGGTGCCCTCACATATAAATAAGTCACTTTCGTATATAAAATTTACCATAGAATCCATTGGTCTACTATCTGTTATTAAACTAATTTTAACTCCTCTTCTCTCATCTCCTAATACCATATCTCCAGTATATACTTTCCCTTCTAAAGTTACTTCTTCCTGTCGCTGTAGCTTACTCCATAGATTTTTAGGTATGTTATTTGCTATAGCCTTTTCTACATTAAACTTTCTTTCCCTTTTAAAATAAAAACTATATCCCTTGCAAGGTGATGAATGGTCTACATCTATAGTGTTCAATACTATTTCACTACTATGAATTTTTGTATGTTCACTATTCTCTACCACATGTATCCCATCCTTTGACACATTAAGCTCTATCTTTGAAGGAGCTTCTATGATATTCACCTCATAGGGTAAATATTCTGCAACAACTCTTAGTCCATTTACAACCCTAGCAATTCCTTCAGGTCCAATTATAGTTAGTGGCTCTGTTCTCCCACTATTACCTATAGTTGAAAGAAGCCCTGGAAGACCTATGATGTGATCTCCATGTGTATGAGTAATACATATAATATCAATGGATTTAAAACCCCATGCCACCATTTTCATGGACACTTGAGTACCCTCTCCACAATCTATAAGTATCTTTCTTCCCTTATAACTAATTAAAGTGGCTGAAAGATTTCTTTCTGGCATTGGCATAGATCCTCCACAGCCTAACAAACATACATCTATCATTGTTTTCCTCCGTTATTTCATAAGTTAGAATCTAATCTACTTTAAAAACATATATGTTATATATTATATCATTTCATGTAAATATATAACATATCTTTCAAAAATCGATATGTAAATATCCTATTTATAATGCTATGGTATATTCTAGACTTTTAATATCTCTCATAGTACAATTTAGTTATGACGTAGGGGGGATATGTATGAAATTTATCGATTTAAGAAGTGACACTGTAACAGAACCAACTGAAGCTATGAGAAAGGCTATGTACGAAGCTACTGTAGGTGATGACGTATATGGAGATGATGAAACCACTGTAGAACTTGAAAAATATGCAGCAGAACTTGTTGGAAAAGAAGCTGCACTATTTGTTCCTAGTGGAACCTTTGGTAACCAACTATCATTACTTACTCACTGTAGACAAGGAAATGAGGTTATTCTAGGAAATGACTGTCATATAGTTTGTCATGAAGTTGGAGCTGCATCAATCATTGCTGGAGTTCAACTTAGAACTTTGAATAGCACTAAGGGTGAACTTTCACCTAGTGAAATAGAAGCAACTATAAGAAAGGAAGAAGATATCCATTATCCTGATACAGCCTTAATATGTCTTGAAAATGCTCATTCAAACGGAAGAGTTATTTCTCTAGAAAATATGGCTGAAATAAGAAAAGTTGCTGATAAATATAATTTACCTATTCATCTAGATGGTGCAAGACTATTTAACGCTGCTGCTTTCCTAGATGTAGATGTAAAAGAAATCACTAAAAATGTAGATACAGTAATGTTCTGTTTATCAAAAGGACTTTGTTCTCCTGTAGGCTCTATTTTAGCGGGTAGCAAAGATTTTATTGATAGAGCTAGAAAATATAGAAAACTAATGGGTGGTGGTTTAAGACAGTGTGGTGTAATAACTGCTGCTGGACTTGTTGCACTAAAAGATATGAGAGAAAACCTAAAGGTAGACCATGAAAAAGCTATATACTTATCTAAAGAATTAGCTAAAATACCTGGAATTAACGTAGTGGAAGATAATCTACACATAAATATGGTATTCTTTGAATTGCCTACTTCTGTAAATTCTCAAAACTTAGTTGAATACCTTTTAGAAAATGGTATAAAGGTTTGTGATGTAGAAGATGGCTTAATGAGATTTGTTACTCACTACTGGACTAGTAATGAAAACATAGATTTTGTTATAAAAACAATGAAAGAATACTTAACAGCTTAATAAATAAAAGGGATTTCTATTAATTAACTAAGTTTTTGTTTATATCTAAATTAAACTTAGTTAAATTACGGATATCCCTTTAGTAATATATTTTTATCCTTAATAAACTCATATAATTTGTATTCTAAGCGTATTTAAGTTAAACACCTAGGATATTATATTATTGCATAGTTTTTTACCATATTTAGATTATTTTTGTGTTAAATGAATACAATTATAGTGAAATTATGTATACGTTGTAGTAAAATTATGTTGTTATAATAAAATTATTTTGGTTAATATTTTTACTATAACCATAATTACTTAAAGATTTAACTTATATTAGGAGGTTTGATCATGGAGTTTCTACTTAAGGGCATAACGTCCGTAACCTGGCAGCAACTAATAATGTGGGGTATAGGCGCAGGACTAATATGGCTTGCTATTAAGAAAGGTTTTGAACCATCACTTTTATTACCAATGGGTTTTGGTGCTATTCTTGTAAATTTACCGCTCTCTGGAGCTGTAACACAACTTATCAACGGTCATGAAGAAATTGGGATAATAGATAACTTATTTAATATGGGTATAGCTAATGAGCTATTTCCACTTATTCTCTTTATAGGTATTGGAGCTATGATTGACTTTGGTCCATTACTTACAAATCCAAAGATGCTTTTATTTGGTGCTGCAGCTCAGTTTGGTATATTCTTTACCATATCTTTAGCAGCATTATTAGGATTTTCATTAAAAGATGCGGCTTCCATCGGAATTATAGGAGCTGCTGATGGACCTACTTCCATCTTCGTTGCAAACTTTTTCAAAAGTAACTACATAGGCCCCATAACCGTGGCCGCCTATTCTTATATGTCTTTAGTTCCAATTATTCAGCCTGCTGCTATTAAGCTAGTAACTACTAAAAAAGAGAGACAGATAAGAATGACATACAATCCAAAATCTGTTTCTAAAACTACAAAGATACTATTTCCAATAATAGTTACTGTTATAGCTGGGCTTATTGCGCCAACTTCTGTAGCTTTAATAGGTTTCTTAATGTTTGGTAACCTAATTAGAGAATGTGGTGTTTTAGAGAGATTATCTTCTACTGCACAAAATGAATTAGCTAACCTGGTAACTTTACTTTTAGGAATTACTATATCTTCTAAGATGAAAGCTGAATTCTTTGTAACTCCTGAAACCTTTATGATTATAGGTCTTGGCTTAATTGCATTTATCTTTGATACTATAGGTGGAGTTTTATTTGCTAAATTTATCAATCTATTTACAAAAGAAAAAATCAATCCAATGGTTGGAGCAGCTGGAATATCTGCATTCCCTATGTCAGCTAGAGTAATTCAAAAAATGGGTCAAAAAGAAGATCCTCAAAACTTCTTATTGATGCATGCAGTTGCTGCTAACGTATCTGGACAAATCGGATCTGTTATAGCCGGTGGATTAATTCTCTTCTTAATCGGAGGTGGAATGTAATGAATATGGATGTATTCATGGAAAGTTTAGTTGTAATGGGTAAAGGTATGGGTGGAATCTTCGTAGTAATGCTTATAATATATTTATCTATTAAAGGATTAGGTTACCTATTTAAAGGTGACGAATAAACAGAGTTCTTTGCTTCAGATGGGGTTTTTACTCCCACTGAAGCTTACTAACAGACTTCTAAGTATCAGTATTTTTGATACTTAGAAGTCGTTGTCCTTTAGGGGAAATCGTTATCCAGGGTCGTAGCCGCTCTTTACTCCCCCTTTGAATAAGATTGGAGTATTAGAGCGGGTAGTCATCGGATAAATAATGTATTATATAAAATTAAGGAACCCTATATGGGGTTCCTTAATTTTTGAGTCTGTGCTTATTTCATGCTGTAATACTAAGATAGAAGTTACTATTACTGCTTAATTCAAGAAAATGCTGATAATTCTTTTAGCAAAGGTTTAATCTTTCTTACAAAGTTTATACCAGTTAAATTCATGATTACTAATTTCTATATTATCAATAAATTTAAATCCACATTTTTGTATCACTCTATTAGAGGATATGTTATTTCTTAAAGCTAAAGCACTTAAAGCATCTATATTTGTTTCTTGAAACAAATATTTAATCAATGCTTTGGCAGCTTGTGTAGTATAACCTTTATTTCTATGATACTTTGAAATCGCATAAGCTATCTCTGTATTACAATTAGGCAAATCACGATTTTGGCATGCACAACACCAACCAATAAACTCATTTGTTTTCTTTAATATAATGCCAAAGATTATTGCATGATTTTCAACATTTGGAATAGCTTTTAAAAACTCCTTGTTTTTCTTTATATATATATTGGCCATCCAGTCTTCGTACTGCTCTCTTGTCCCTATCCAATCAGGTAAATAATCTGTTATCTCAGGTTGTAGTGTAAGCGCGTATAATTCATCCAAATCCTCTAATCTAAATTCTCTTAAGACTATATCTTCGCCATATATCATAAAAAGATCTTCTGTACTTATGCAATCTAAAGTTCTGTTTTTTTCATTATTCATAGTCATTATCACCTCTCATTTATACCAAATAAACTCAATTTAATTTTACAGAAAGATTTCTCCATTAGGAATCATAATGCAAATTAAGGAATTCGCTAAATATATAAATCTAGCTACATTAGCTGTAGTTAGCATCGAAGATACTGAGTATAGAGTATATAAATACAAAGATAAGAAAATGCTAAGAGCTGCTATTATCTTGGAAGTAACCCATTTTAGACCTCTACTTTAACCTAATTCTTCTTTACACTCAATAATAATAAGTGGTACCATCATTTCCCACTCTGTTAACCCAGCATGAACCCCAATAAACTTTTTATACTGAAATTCAGTATTAAATATAGCAGATTCACCTACTGCTATTGCTAAATAATCTCCTAGAAAATCCTTAAATCTAGGGTGTTCTTCACCGTATCCAAAAAGTTTCTTTTGCAATACTTCTTCTTTAGATAAAAGTAGAAAGTCATTTCCAAAGTGTTTTAAAAATGCCTCCTTAAACTTTTCCTCCATTCCTTCTTTAACATAAAATGCAAGAGAACGTGGCTCTATAGAAGGAAGCCATTTTAAGCAACTAGTAATATCTTTATAATTTTCTATTAATTCATTTTTTCCATTTATATGTCCATGATCTGCCGTAATAATTAAAAGTGTATCTTTTAATCTTCCACTTAGCTCTTCCACCATCCTATCAATTTTTTTTATCCAGTAAATACTATCTTTGCTTGCAATTCCTTTAATATGCATAGAAGAATCAGGTTCTGGCCAATACGTATAAATATACTGTTTTTCATTGTTATTACACAGAGTTTCAACTGATGACATAAGCTCATATATATCATTAATTGGATAAGTACCAAAAGGCGATACAGAATATGCTTCTGCATTTCCTGTATCTTTAATTTTATCAATCACACTTTTATATGGAATGTAACGTCTTGCCACATGATAATCAGCAACATTCTCTCCTTTATCATTAGTATTAATAAAAATATTTACATTTTCATTAACTTCATCAAAATGCAAACTCCACCCTAACCATGAATGTTCCATTGGTGCAAGTCCACTTTCAAGAGTAGTTGTAGCGGCTGTTGTTGTAGGTGGATATATAGATGTTATTTCATCTATCATATGTTTTCTAATAAAACTATCTTTAGGCAAAATACTTTCAATATTTTTACTTCCCATAGCATCAAATACCATGACAACTACATTTTTATAGTTTTTATTCAAAATATAATCAAGTTTTGGTAATGTAGTATGAGTGTGCTCTGCTCCAAAATGATTTAAAACTGAATTCATTAGATTCAAAATACTGTGATTGTAATCTGGATATGTTATTTTCATCTTTTTCCCCACCTTTTTTTCTGTCAAATCATTATTCATATAAAACCCAAATTGCTAAAATTACATTCTACCAATCTGGGTTTTTATTTTAATTTCCTGAAATAGTAACACCTTTAATCTTCATCCAAGGAGTTATAGAATCTCCAGTATTTATAGTCTCAATAGATATTTCCTCTATATTATTAAACATATCCTTTAAATTTGAAGTTATCATAGTTTCAGTTATCGCATACTTAATTTCTCCATTTTCAATATAAAAGCTATTCTTAGCAACCCCTGAAAAATCTCCATTTGATGCTGGCATATCTCCTGAAAATCTTCCTAGAATTATTCCTTTTTTAGTTAATTTTATTATATCTTCTATAGATTTATCTCCATTATCCACAACTATATTAAAGTCAGTTTTAGTAACCGGCTTTCCAATTTTCTTTGCAGCATATAATCCTATAATAAATGACTTTAATATCCCCTTTTCTATGATACTTATATTTTCTGTTTTATAACCATCTTTAGTTACAAAACTCTTATTAGCTATTTCATCATTTAGAGGCATACATTTAACTGTAAGATTATGATTAGCAACCTTCTCATTTAATTTATCCTTCAAAATACTTGTACCACTAATTAGTGGTTTATCTCCAAGAAAGTTTATATTATAGCAATATAGCATTTCTACTACTAGCTCCGGAGTCAAAATTATATCTCCAACAAATTTATCCTTTATTCTCTCACAATTAAGTTGACTAACTATATCCTTAAATCTTTGTCTAACATCAGCATATTCCATAAAATCTAAAGGCAATTCCTTAAAGGCATAAGTAAAGTATGAAAAAGATGTAGACTTTTCACTTTCTTTTGCTAAGAAACCTATGTCAACTCTATATATTCCTTCTACTATTTTAAAATCTACACCATTAGAATTTAAAAAATTAGTTTCACTACTATTAAATTCTAAGATAGTTCCATCCGAAAACTTAACCTGCGGAAACTCTTCCTTTAGTTTCTTTAAAAACACACTTGTAAATTCATACATCTTATCTAAGTCTGGCTCACTAGCTCCACTACTAAATTCCTCTTTGGGTTGCTCTTCTGCAATATCATTACACTGATCACTCTCTGCTGATTCACACATCTCCATTAACTCTTTAATTTTTGTATTTATTGCTTCTTCTTCTAGTTTATTTAAGGCTATTGTAGATTTTCTATCATCTTTTATAGCTACTAAATCTATATCAGCATCAATAGTTGTTCTTAAAAGAGCTATCCCTTCATTTCCAAAATTCAACTCATATTTTTTATTACTTTTAAGAATGCATTGAGACTTATCCGCCCCTT
>Ga0213825_1001340_pt1 | contig 16939 bp, 19 predicted proteins | sample MC6MC0900MG_FD_179896 | JGI IMG/M metagenome (GOLD analysis project Ga0213825, IMG submission 179896) | Enriched soil aggregate microbial communities from Iowa State University, Ames, United States - MC6-MC0900-MG | ecosystem: Environmental > Terrestrial > Soil > Unclassified | place: USA: Iowa... | reverse complement strand
CTAAATCTTTTGCTTTTACTTTGCCTGTTGCATATAAAAGACTTCGATGTGGCGCACGATCTACGCCTACTTTAATCATGTCACTTCTCATTTTAAACGCCCCTCATTTATTGCTATGTTCGTTGCTATATACGAAATGTTCTGTCTATTTTGTTTTCGTCTATATGTTAACTGCCTGAAAGACAACTAACTGCTATAACGAACGTGTTAAATTGTTGTTATCATAGTACGAAAAAAAGGTCTCGTCAACAGTATTTTTTGAATTGTTTAAACAATTTAAATTATTCGTTAAATTTGAAATCGTTTTCATGCTGATTAAGCATCACTTTTATCTCGTTTTGATAAATTTTTTGACATTTCGTTCAAATTTTAATTTTTCATAAATATCTTTATGTTGACTTTCCATTACCTTGGAAGATGAGTAGAAGTCTACAGAATAAGATAGCGCTTACAATGTGAATAATTTTCTTAAATATCCAGTGAAAAAAACATTATCTGGATCATACTGACGACGAATTGCTAAAAACTTTTCAATATCTGGATATAGTTCATACACATACTCAGCTGTTAAATGATTTTGTTTTCCCCAATGTGGACGTCCCTTATATTTCTTCATCATCGTATGAATCCATTCAAAATAAGGTTCTTCAGACATTCCTTTATACATATGAAAGGCAATAAAGGCTGATTCTTGCCCCTGCGTAGGACTTAAAAAACCTGCTTCACCAGCTGTAGTTCTACATTCCAATGGAAAATGAACATTAAAAAGCCCCTTCTTGAAGGTTGCATGAATCTCCTCCATACATGCTTCGAAATACATTAAGGGAATTGCATATTCACTTTCCTGAAACTTTACGCTTCTAGGGGATGGATAAATTTCATAACTAATGCCTGTTTTCTCCCCCTCTACAACATTTGCTGCAGCTATTTTACTCATCGTTCCACTTAATGAAGGCTTCCATTTACAAAGCTCAGACATTGCTAAAAATGCACCATTTTCTACTATTTGAAGTTTCATTATTTCAATTCTCCTGCTCCAGTCACTCTGATAAACAGGGTCTACCACATCCATACGTTTAACTTGTATGGTCTCACTACCAGGAAAATAAAACCATTCCACATGACGATGCTGTCGAATATCCTCGGCAAAAATAGTCAGTCCGTTTGTCAGGGTATCCCTTGTACCTATATAATGTAGGCCATAAAGAGGTATTACTTTAATTGTCACCTTCACAAGCACACCAAGCATACCGAGTGATACATGTAAAGATTCAGATAAATCATCTAAGCCTCTAGTATGCTCTCGATATGTCCCAGTACCGTCAACAAATCCCCATTTTGTGACTGTTGAAGATAGCGAGCCTAGTGTTACTCCTGTTCCATGTGTGCCTGTTGACACGGCACCCGCAATGGATTGCTCTTGAATATCCCCCATATTACTTAGAGCAAAGCCATGTTTTGCAAGCAAAGGCCCAATTTCATATAAATAGGTTCCAGCCCAAAGCGTTACCTCTTGCTTTTCCTCATTTACAGCTATAAGCCCACGCATATTATGTAAAGAAAGTGCGATATGCTCAGGCATTGCAACAGCACTAAAAGAGTGAGCGGCACCTGTGACACGAATTGTTTTTCCCGATTCACGCGCTTGCTTCACTATATTGACTACATCCTCAATCGATTGGGGTAAATACATCTCACCTGGATAAGAGATTACATTGCCAGCCCAATTTGTCCATTTCTCACCATTTTTCCATTTCTCTATAGAAAACATTGCCCATCCCCCCTATAAGTATTATAAGACCCTACATACTTGTCCCCTCGAATAGTATGCAGTTTTTGAAATCTTTCACAAAGCTCTCCTGCTTTTGCATGTCGAAAATACAATGTGTCACCTACATTAATATTTTTATGCTTTACCTTAATCGGTGATTGAACTTCTCCTGCTCCTTCTAAACTAAGATATGAAAAAAAGGTGGGTTCATAGAATACCGGTAAACGATCAGCACCGATTGCACCAGAGGCAGTATAGCCTCCTCCGTGGCAAACAACAATATTCTTATCTGGCTTCCTCGTTACTCTTAAAGCAAAGCCAGCTGCCTTCTCAAGGTATAAATGCGTAAACTGATCAAACAATGCTGGGGCATAAAATGCAGAGCCCACTGTTATTTCCGTTACTTCTCTCTGCTGTGCAGTATACGCCATACTTCCTGAACCGCCACCGTTGATAAAGCGTACTTTTGGAAAATACGCCTTTATATGAGCAATGGCTAATCGACGGAACTGAGTAACCTGTTTTTTAGCTTGTTGCTGCATAACGTCTATAATTCTTCCCTTTATAGCATTTACAGGTCGATTACCCACTCCAGCAATTTGTGCTTCATACCCCATAGCTCCTACTACCTCGATATCTGGCTGTTGTTCTATAAATTTTAAGAACGGTGTTAAGGTCTCTAATGAATAAAGGGAAGAACGTTTTGTACCGAAATAAAGTAATTTAAAATCATTGGACACATTAATATCTATACATACCTGTACACGAACGCCAAGCTCTTGTCCTAGCCTAGCCAAAAAAGTCACATGCTCCTCCTTATCAACCATAAAAGTGACGGTTTTTCCTTCTTTTACGAAGTGTAATAACTTTCGTACAGACCCTTCTTCCATAACTGGATAGCCAAGCAATACATCGTCAAAATGCTGCTGCAATAAGAAAAGAGTCTCAGCAGCCGTAAACGTCATATATCCAACAGCATTTGGAAGGTTGTCGTATAAATATCGTAGTATCTCTACAGAACGAATTGATTTTGTAGCAATTCGGATATTTTTTTCTCCGCAATCATTGCGAACCGTTGCAATATTTTTATCTAAAGCATCAAAATCTATCCAAGCAAATGGCCGCTCTATTTCTTGAAAAGCGTGGTCAAATCTTGTTGTCATCCAATCACTCCTTTACATGTACTATGTATTTGACAATTGTCTAAAAAATTCCTTTTCATATCACGATTTCAAAAGTATTTCATATAATAGTTCAAGACAACAAAAAACAACCGTGGACATATCATCAAAATAGCCATCACGGTTGCTTTAGTTTTCGACAAGCATTAAACTCACCTTTCTATATTATTTTTATTAGCTTACGAGACAAAAATGAAATCTGCTGCTATATTTAGCATCACTAGCAGATGTAAACCTGCAATAAGTAACCCTTGTCGATTTAAACGCTTCATAGCTGTCATATTCATATAGAACACTCTCCTTTTTTCATATTATACTCACTCGAAAAACAATTTTCAAACTATTCTTAATATTAAAATATAATCATTTTTCTGACAACCAGGCCCAAATATGGCATGATTAAAGTGAAATTATACCTATAGGGAGAGTGGAAAAATTGAAAAAAGCGTTATTAGTTATCGATTATACGTATGATTTTGTAGCCTCTGATGGAAAACTAACATGTGGTGAACCCGGTCAAGTATTGGATGAAAAAATAGCATCCTTAATCAAACAATTTATTGCTGAACAAGAATTTATTGTTTTTGCCAATGATTTACATGAAGAAAATGATAGCTTTCATCCTGAAACAAAGCTATTTCCTCCACACAATATTCGTGGCACAAAGGGGCGCCATTTATATGGGCAAGTAGGTGAAATGTATAATCTTTACAAAGATAAGGTATTATGGCTTGATAAAACACGTTATAGTGCATTTGCGGGAACTACTTTATCCATATTATTGAAGGAACGTGGCATTGAAGAAATTCATTTAGTTGGTGTATGTACGGATATTTGCGTATTACATACAGCTGTCGATGCTTATAATTTGGGTATTCCCACAGTTATTTATGCACATGGTGTTGCAAGTTTTGATGCTGCAGGCCATGAATGGGCATTACGTCATTTTGAACATACGCTAGGTGCAACAATTGTTCAATAAAGCCATTTCATGGATTTGTAATAAAAACCATAGAAGCTAGGTGCGTTTAATATGCTCTATTCAGGGTATAACTAAGTAATCGCCATTATATCTTAATTTTAAGGAGATGAAGAAAAATGATTAGCTTCATTTGGTATTTAATCATCGGCGGTATTTTAGGTTGGTTAGCTGGCGTCATTTTAGGAAAAGATGTACCTGGCGGCATCATTGGAAATATCGTTGCAGGGATTGTCGGTTCTTGGGTTGGTAGCATGGTTTTGGGCAACTGGGGTTGGAGAGTTAGTGATTTTTACGTATTCCCAGCATTAATTGGTGCGATTGTGCTTATCTTCATTGTAAGCATTATTTTAAAGAGTATGCGTAAAGCAACCTAAATATGTAGGAAAGAGCCATCAATTTTGGTGGCTCTTTACTTTTTATCATTTAACAGCACTGCGTGTTTCAACTCATCATGATAATCATTATATAAATTAAAATAATGTAACACCTTTTCAACGTATTCATCACTATGATTGTACTGAAAAACAGCCTGTTTAACATCGCCATTTGCTGCCCCGTTTTTTGATAAATAATTTGCTGCACTATAAATAGCATCCTCAATATCATATGGATCAGCAATTCCATCTCCATTGGCATCAACACCATAACCACCGTATTTCTTTATGGCTTCTGGACTCATTAGCTCTGTTTTTGAAATATTTCCTTTCCCTAAACCGGAACAGGAAGGATGTTTCCAGCCCACAAATGTACATGGCATAAATTGCATCGGACCTTCAGCACCTGCTGGGGAAACAAGAGATTTCATGGAGGAAAAGCGAGTTTCTATTCGATGATGGGCTGCTAGTAAAGTCCATGGCACACCATATTTCTCCTCTGCTGCTACATAAATAGGAATAAATTGTTCAGGAATTTTCATATCAAAATTTTGTTGAATATCTTCTATTGCCCGTTGTTGAGCGATTTTCTCAAATATCGGTAGTGTTTGAAGCTCCCTCCAGGCAAAAAAAGCAAGGACATAAACTGTTATGGCTATTGGTACTAATAGTGCTATCACTCCCAATTGAACGGATGATGATAATGGTTTTTTCTTCATATTTTTCGTCATAATTCACACCTAATTAAATTTTCTCTTTCTATATTACCAAATTTGTCGTTTTTTGTAGTCATTTTTTCAGTATATAATTTCCACTATTATAACAGTTGAAAAGAACGGGAAAAATATAGTAAAATATATTTTGATTCATTTATATGGGTAAATATTGGAGGAATTTGTTTTGTGGAAAGACTTTAAAGAGTTTGCTATGAAGGGCAATATTGTCGATCTAGCAGTAGCAGTGGTGATTGGTGGTGCTTTCGGTAAAATTGTTACCTCCTTAGTTGCAAATATTATTATGCCATTAGTCGGTATTTTAACTGGTGGTATCGATTTAACAGAAAGCTTTGTCTATGGCTCTGGTGATGCCACAGTTAAATTGGGTGAATTTTTACAGTCGATTATTGACTTTTTAATAATTGCTTTTGCAATTTTTATGGCATTAAGAATTATGACCAAGTTTTCTCGTAAAAAAGAAGAGGCAGTTGTGGAAGAACCAGCACCTGAACTAGATGCGAAGGAAGAGCTGCTAAAGGAAATTCGAGATTTATTAAAAAAAGAACAAGCCTAATATTACTAAAGAATCTGTCGCATTTTCCTATTAGGAAGCAGGCAGATTCTTTTTTTTAAAACAACAATTAAAGGAAGCTTTATGGGTTAGATACCTTGATTCATTTGCTAATAATTCCTCTCTCAACGCTGGAGTAAAGCAATCATAATTTGAAAATCCAATGTGCCTCAATTATATCAATTTTTGCATATTATCCTGCTGCTATCTTAAATCTCAGTCATTTTGCCCTTAAAGACAAATATTCTTGCATTTCCGTTCTACCTATTCCTCTTGGATACTCCCCTTTCTCCATCTCCTACTATTCCTAGGTGATTTACCTTAAATAATCTAGCTAATTTTCTGAAATCATCTTGTTCTTCTTTATCATACATGTTAAATTGGTAACAATTATTGAGAATATGGATCAAGAGAAAATTTGACTCTTTCCATGACTACGATGCAGAAAAGAGTGACGATATGACAATCAACAGAAGTATTGAAACAAAACTTGTACAACTTGGCAATTTAAGTGATCCAAGAACAGGTGCTGTCAGCCCGCCAATTCATCTATCAACAGCGTACAAGCATACGGGGATTGGTGAATCCACTGGTTTTGACTATACACGTACAAAAAATCCAACCCGTAGCTTATTAGAAGAAGGAATTGCTGATTTAGAAGGCGGGGACATGGGTTTTGCCTGTAGTTCAGGTATGGCAGCCATTCAGTTAATTCTATCATTATTTAAGCCTGGGGATGAATTGGTGGTGCCTGATGATTTATATGGAGGTACATATCGACTTTTTCATTTCTTCGAAGAGACATATAATATTAAGCCTGTTTACTCAAAATTTGAATCGGTTGAACAGGTTGAAGCTTTAATCAATAACAATACGCGTGCCCTTTTCATTGAAACTCCGACAAACCCACTTATGCAGGAATTTGATTTGCAAACTTACGCGGAATTAGCCCACAAGCATGATGTTTGGTTAATTGTTGATAACACATTCTATACGCCATATTTCCAACGTCCAATCGAATTAGGTGCAGATATTGTTATTCATTCAGCTACTAAGTATATTGGTGGTCATAATGATGTCTTAGCGGGTTTAGTTGTCGCAAAAGGCGCAGAACTAGCGGAACGTATTGCCTTTCTTCATAATGGCAGCGGAATGGTATTAGGGGCAATGGATGCTTGGCTATTGATTCGTGGCTTAAAAACAATGCATCTTCGTCTAAAGCAACACGATGCAAATGCAAAAGCAATTGCTGCTTATCTAGAGCAGGAAGAACTTGTAACTGACGTATTATACACAGGAAAAGGCGGTATGCTGTCCTTCCGTTTACAGAAAGCTGAGTGGATTGACCCATTCCTTCGTAACTTAAAATTAATTACGTTTGCTGAGAGCCTTGGCGGTGTTGAAAGCTTTATTACATATCCTGCTACTCAAACACATGCAGATATGCCATATGAGGAACGTATTGAACGTGGTGTATGTGACCGTTTACTGCGTTTCTCAGTCGGAATTGAAGAGGCTGAGGATTTAATTGCTGATTTAAAACAAGTATTCGATATCCTTAGAAAAGAGGCATAGACATGAAGCAACGTATGGAAACAAGCCTAATACACGCAGGAGTTCGTGACGGCTACGCTAATAAAAAAGGTGCAGTCAATGTGCCTATGTATTTATCATCAACGTTTCATCAGGAGAGTATTGATGAATTTGGAGAATATGATTATGCTCGATCAGGTAACCCTACAAGGGATGCATTGGAAAAAGCAGTTGCGGAACTTGAAGGAGGAGTTCGTGCACATGCCTTCTCCTCAGGGATTGCCGCTGTGTCCGCAGCCTTGATGCTATTATCACAGGGTGATCATATTGTGATGACAGAAGATGTTTATGGGGGCACATATCGTTTCGTCACTAAAGTATTACCACGTTTTGGGATAACGCATACTTTTGTTGATTTTACCGATTTAGCAGCTGTTGAAGCAGCTATCACACCTACAACTAAATTGCTTTATATGGAAACACCATCAAATCCTACGCTTGGCATTACAGATATTCGTGGGGTAGTTACCTTAGCCAAGCAGCATCATTGTTTAACGTTTTTAGACAATACATTTATGACACCTTTACACCAACGTCCACTTGAGCTAGGTGTAGATGTTGTCATCCACAGTGCTACAAAGTTTTTATCCGGACACTCTGATATTATTGCAGGATTGACGGTTACAGCTGATGAAAAGCTAGGACAAGACCTTTACTTTATCCAAAATTCATTCGGCAATATTCTAGGTGTACAGGATTCCTTTACACTATTGCAAAATATAAAGACGACTGCTGTACGCTTTAGTCGCTCAGCGGAATCAGCACAAAAGATTGCAGAATTTTTAGCTGCAAACCGTCTTGTCGAGCAAGTATATTACCCTGGGCTTGAATCTCATCCAGGCTATGATATTCATCGTAGCCAGTGCACAAGTGCAGGTGCTGTCCTATCATTCCGTCTGCCAAGCTACAAAGCCGCAAAAGCACTTGTAGAAGCGATGAAAATTCCTGTTTTTGCAGTCTCTCTTGGTGGCGTTGAATCGATTTTATCCTACCCAGCCAAAATGAGTCATGCTGCAATGGAGCCTGAGGAACGTGCAAAACGTGGTATTACTGACGGACTATTACGCTTCTCAGTAGGACTAGAGCATGTTGACGATCTGATCGCTGATTTCACACAAGCATTAGAGATTGCCGAAAAGGCATAAAAATAGTAAACAAAACAACCGCGTCTCTATCAACTAGAAACGCGGTTATTTTAGCTAATATAGCCTATTTCTTCTAAAATTTTTTCGTGTTAAATTTTAGGAGAAATAGGCTATAAAATGTTCTATACATTAGTAGAAGCGCTAGTAATAAAGCTGAAAATTTGTGAACCTAGTCCCTCGCTAGTTTTCAGATTCCCCAAATGATTTCAATAACGGAAATACACTTAATGATTAATACGAGCCATTACTCGATACAAATAATCTCCATGCCCTTTTGCTAGTGTCACTTCCTGTTCATCTGTTATCCAATAAAAGGAGAATATAAAACCTGTTTCGTTTAATCCTGTAGGATGATGCTGCCATGTATCTCGTTTTTCATTCGTCGTTAGATGATAAAAATAGCGTTTTTGTAAAGCGCCTGAATAATGATTAAAATAATCTTCAGCAATTAACCCATTAACTGTTAAATGCGATAAGCCAGTCTCCTCAAACATCTCTCGAGTTACAGCCTCTAGCGGTGTTTCCCCTTCCTCTACTGTGCCTTTTGGAATTTGGATGCCGGCTCCTTCTGTATTTTGCTCAAATACTAGCACCTGTAACTGCCTCTCATGCTCTCTTGTAATATAGCCAAATGCTTTTTCAACTACTTGCATGAAGTCATCTCCTTTCATATTTAATGTTACAATAAATAGAAAAATTGGAATCGATGGTAGAAAGTGTTGACATTAATTATACGACAGATGCAAGAGAATAACATCTTATTCGTGCAAGAAATTGCCAAGAGAAGCTGTCATCAAACAAGAAACAAGGACAATGGTATTGGTTCAGCTCTACTACAGCTAGGTATCCATATGTTTTCAGAAATCAAGTCACTTATCGTTTGTGTGGGAAAATACAAGAGGTATGTACTTTTATCAAGCAAGGGATTTGAGAAAATAGCAGAGTTTGATGATTTATTCGAAGGGATTTATTAAAAACGGTTAAACTCAGCTTAAAGCTGTAACGGAGCTAAAATTTACTCCGTTACAATTTGCTACTATGCAAGATTAATTTGCTTAGATTCGAGGACAAGTGCTGTTAATCCCGAGTCACTTCCTGATTCATGTGCTTGGCCTGTTTGCCAAAATACACCCTCTCCAGCCTTTAAAAATATCTTCTCCTTATCTGCTCCACAAATCCATCCTTCACCTTGAATGACTATAAATAACTGGGGAACAGGAGCCTCATGCATTCCAACGATACCACCCTGCTCTATATACATAAAGCCAATACTCGTTGGTTCTACCGTTCTCATTATCTTCTTATAGAAAGCGTCTACTGAATCATAATTTATAATTTGATTGGCAAACTCTTGTGTGAAATTAAATATTTTCATATTATTTATATTTCCTTCCCATGAAATTAAACTATATTATTCTTAAAAGCATTGTGAGACAGCCCATGCCTTCACTATGCTAATTCTTCCTGTGCAAATGCTAACAGCGTCCCATCTTCTTTCTTGAAATAAAAAGCAAATGCATCATAGCCATTTCTTTTGATTGTGTTCCAGTCTGCTGTTTCTCCGCTAATCAGTTGTACATAACCTTGGTCATCTACCTCATAGTCATCCACTTCTTCATCGAAATCAATATTATAAAAAAATGATAATACAATCTCTGTTGGGGGCATGTTATATTTTTGAAGTGAACGATTAACACGTTGTTCTTTTGTATACTCATCACAAAACAATGCATTATAGCCATGCATGGTCCCATCAAACAATAAAATTTCCTCTGCTGTTAATGGGTCCTTTGCAACGATTTTAGTGGTTGTACCTGTAATGAAAGGCATTACCTCCCCCTCAAGCGATAACATATCACCATAATACCAAATTTCAAATTGTTGATTGCCAGTGCTAGAACAAAGCTGTAAGTGTGATTCAACTTCGTTTGGTTGTTGTACGTTTTCTGCAAATGGCTGTAAATATGTTGGAATTGGAATATTCATTACTTTCTCTCCTTTTTAATTAACCTTATGCACTATTATAATAAAAGGAAACATTTAACTTTATCTAATGAAGATACATTATTCAACCAGAAGGCATAGTTATTGTAAATGGTGATAAAAATTTAATGATTCCAGGTGGGTATTAATGGAAAAAGGAAAGATGTTGATAGCGCATAAATTTTGTATAAAAGTCTATACCTAGAATTTGATTAGCCAATTTAATGAAATTAAACCATCTTATACATTAAAACATCATCAATATATTGCTTATCATTTAACTTAATTTCATTGATTTTTCTTCCTTCCTCCACAAATCCCATCTTTTTATAGAGAGCAATGGCACTTTCATTTGTTGAAAATACGCCAAGACTAATCTTTTCAATATATGGATTGAGCTCTGCCCACTTTAGTAGCTTCTCAAGCAAACGTTTTCCTATCCCAAGACCACGATATTCTTTTAATATCATCATGCCAAAGGAACCTGTATGAGCTAATCGTTTTCGATTTGGTGATTGAAACACAAGCCAACCAACTATTTTTTCTTGATATTGTGCGATTAAGATTAATTCTCGTTCATTTTCTAATTTTGCTTGTATCCATTTTCTTTGCTCATCAATCGTTTGCTGAAATTCCTCTAATGTAGTGATTAAATAATCAACTTCTGCTAAAACTTCACTCTGTATTGCCAGCATATTTTCAGCATCCTCTTCAGTGGCAGCTCTAATTTTGATTTGTTCTGTCATTTAGTATCTCTCCCTTCAAAAAAGCAACACAAATAGTCTCCTTATATGATATGGACATCAAGGAGACTAAATGATTTTAATGATTTCTAGTCAGATATCTTTGGAAATTTTTTAAATCCTTTGCCAAAAACTCATTGGATAACCAAGCATTTGTTGTTTTGATATCCTCCATAAAATTGGAAAGAGAGGTTTTATCTAATTGACTAAATTGCTTTGAAACCTCTGTATTTTTAATGTTTTTTTGCCAATTACCATAGTCTTTTATTTTTTCTTGCACGAGATGTGGTTGATTTGTATAAATCGATTTTACCAATTGATTATATTCCTTAAATGCTTCCACAAGCGCATCTTTATCCTGTTTTTCAGTAGCAGCTACTATTTTATCTTTAAAGCTCTGCCATTTTTCAGGGTACGCCTCTTTTACTAAATCATCTATATGAATATAATCATCCGGTGCATGTACTAATGGTCCCTTTTCAATGGTATATGAAACAGTACCATTGTCATTTTTCACGCCATTGACTGCAAATTTTGCAATTGTTGTCATAGCCTCCATAAAATCTTTTGCCTGTTTTCCCTGTAAGTAGTTATCTGCAATAAATTGCGCTTTTTCTAAACCAAGTGAAATCATGGCTTGACGCTGTTCTTCCGTCATATTGCCAACATTATGCACTAAGAGATTTTGAGAGATTGTTGAATATGTAGCATCGAGTGCTTGCTGACTTGCACCTTTTAAGCTATTGACAAGTTTCTCGTTTGTTTGAATATGCGGGATGATGATGGCAAGAACATTATGTTCAATTTCCTCATCCAATCGAGCCTGCTGTTCCGCACGAATAGCCAGTTGCTCCTCACTTTCTACGTAGTTTAATTTCCCTTCATTCTTAAACCTAGAGGCTATTTCTTGAGCTATCTCCTCCGGTGCCTCTTGCAATTGAATGTGAGAATCGAATAAACTACGCGCTTCCTTTCCAATTGTGACAACATCCTGACCTTTTTTTAAAGCTTGAGGATTTCCATCTTCCTTAGACAGAGTATGGATGGTTTGCAGAAAATTTACTGTATTTGTATATGATGTTATTTTCATTATAATCCCCTCTCCCTTTTAAATTCGTTAGAGTTTATATCGGATTAATTACAAAATAATTGAAGATAAAAAAATAATTGGGTCTATTTTAGCTTACAAAATAAAAAACCCAGAATAAATTCTGGGCTTGATGACACTTACTTTTCTAGCATGATTAAAACTGTCGGGCCTTTGCTTCACTTCTCAAGATACGGTTGTGGAGAGTAATCTCCGTTTCACCATTTACTTGAGATTTAGAATGCTTAATCCTTGACCAGTTGCGGTGGATTTTTTGAGATTTGGGGTCTAATTGTTCAAACCTACTCATTTTTCCATCCTCCTCATCATTATAGATTTCATAAGTGAAATCCGTTTTAGTATGACCTACGAATTAAAAATTATTCTTCCCACACTTTTAAAAGGTATGGTAAGAAAATATTAGGAGGTCCCTTAAGTTAGCGTTTTATTGGGATATAAATACTCACCTTAATTGACTACAGTATCAGTGTCATCAATAAAAAATTTAATAACCATTAAATATTTTGCCCTATATTGTGTAAAAAAATTGATCATTCATTAAGTTTCGAATATTTACCGTCTTCCGAGTTGATATATATACACTTTCTATTGTGTTTTCCTTAATTATTATTTTTTCAGCCTCTAAATAAGTAAAATTAGGTAGATGATAAAAAATAATAAAGCTTATTAATAGCCCTATAGGACGACTTTGTCGCATGATGAAACAGCTAAATCCTGTCTCGAACGATACAGTCACCTTTTTTTACCACAGAAGCATCGGGCTAAGTCGTGAATTTGAACAAGAAAAAGGGGGATTATCAGTATTACTTAAAACAGCAACCCTTAGCTAAGTTCATAGCTTTGGGTTGCTGTTTTAGTTAGTTGAATCTCGATGAATGACTATTGGCTTAAAGCGATAGAGTTTTTGCTCATCAGTTATCTGTTCTTTTTTGATTTTTGCAAAGAGTAGTGAAGCAGATTTTTGAGCCATCGGTAGGATAGGCTGTTTTAATGTGGTAATGGAAGGAGTTAAAAAATTTGCATAGGGCACATCATCAACAGCTATCACTTGTAAATCATTCGGTACACGTAAGTTTCGCTTTTTTATATAAATCATTAATTCTTGAAAAATACGATCATTTGCAGCAATAATTCCCTTTGGTGGTTGTTCCAATGCAAATAATTGATCGAATATTTCTTCCATCTCTACTGGTTCACCATTTTTAATGTATCGCTCATCAACTAACATATTTTTATTTTGAAGTGCTTGGCGAAATCCTTCTAAACGTTCTACACGAGGAGTAATTGGTAAGGCTAAAGATGTGGTGATAATGGCTAACGGGTGCTTTCGAAACGTTTCCACTGCCGTACTCATTGCTGAAAAATTATCAAGCAATACAGCTGGAATATCCACTCCCTCTATAAAACGATCGATAAAAACGATTGGAATCGCTTGTTGGTGGAGCCTTACATACAGATTTTTGTTTTCTCCTGTTGGAAAAACAATCAAGCCATCCACCTGTTTTTCTAGTAAAGTTTCGATATGTTTTTTTTCTTTTTTAGGATTATCCGCTGAATTACATACAATCATATGGAAGCCTTCTTTATCAAATTCTGCTTCCAGTGCATTTATAATTTTTGTTGAAAAGTCATGGATAATATTCGCTACTATAATACCTATCGTAAAGGTAGATTTCTGTTTTAAGCTACGTGCCATTAAATTTGGACGATATTGCAATGCTTCAATAGCTTCTTCAATTTTCTTACGAGTCTCTACACTCATATATTCATATCGCTTATTCAAATATTGCGAGACGGTACTATTCGAAACATTTGCATATTGCGCAACATCGGCAATTGTTGTTTTTTTCACTAAAATCAATCTCCTACCTATAAATATGGAAACTCTCCTTGGTATTATGTAGCATAGCATACTTTACTGGTTAAGTTAACTATTCAAATAGTTATATACTTGTTCTGGTAAATCAATGCCCTTATCCATTGTTTTTGCACTACATTTCTGTTCAATTTCACCAGGTACCAGTACCTGTTCAAAATTAGGTGCCGTTGGAGCATCATGTAATTCATTCATCATTTGTGAGATACTTGCTTTGAATTGATCAATATCTCCAAAAATATTTGGATCTAATACATATAAATATTGTCCTAGATTACGTTTTTGTTCGTAATCGCTATACATTTTTGAAATGTGTGGACCAAAAGCTGCACTTGCTAAAATTCCGGAAAGAACATCTACTACAAGTGCCATACCATATCCTTTTGCTCCTGCAAACGGTGTTAAAGATTTTACTTGATGAGGGTCTGTAGTTGGCACCCCTTGTGCATCAACTCCCCATGTATTTGGGATTGTTTCTCCTTTTTCACGTGCATATAAAATTTTCCCGAGTGCTACATTACTAGTTGCCATATCCAAAATGATTGGTTTATCGTTTGTTGGAAAACCGTAAGCTATTGGATTCGTCCCAAAATAAGGCTCTTTTCCTCCAAAAGGAACGACTGCAGAGTCGGTTTGTGAGCACATAATAGCAATTAAATTTTCACTAGTGGCCTGTTCAAGGAAATAGCCGAGTGCCCCACAATGGCTACTCTCTTGAATAATCGTTGTACATGAACCATGTTCCTTTGCTATTTTAATCGTTTCATCCATCGCTTCTTTACAAATAACATGTCCAAAACCATTATCACCTCTAAATAGAAGGTGATTTGTGCCCCGTTTTTCTACTGAAAAATTTGGGTTTTTTGTTATGCCGCCTGCCTTTAAACGTGTTAAATAATGTTCCACACGCATAACACCATGAGAACTGACACCACGTAAATCAGCATAAATCAAAACATCTGCTACTTGCGCCGCCGTTTCAGCGTCAACACCCTGAGCTGTGAATTTTTGAACAACGATTTCTTTTAATACTGGTACAGAAATATTCATTGAAAATAATCCTCCCATTATTTAAAATAGATTTGGGCTTTATTCGTATTGTACTGTTTTGCCTCAAAGTAAGAAATTGCTTCGTCAAATGCAATATTTTTCGTGACATAGCCTTGCTTTATAGCACCTGATTGCATATAGTTCATGACTGTCTCAAAATCTTCTAATGTAGCATTTCTACTACTCTTCAACGTTAATTCCTTTGAATGGAATTCAGGATCGTTAAATGTAATCGTCTTCTTCATTAAGCCAATAAATACTAATGTTCCGCTATTTTCTACGTACTGGAACGAAGATTCCATGGATTGTTGATTGCCTGTTGCATCAAAGACAACTGTAGGAAGTTCGCCATTAAATTTTTCATGTAATTGGGACATTACCTCATGACTACCAACAATTACGTCATCCGCTTCCGTCCATGCCTGTCCTGCTTTTAAACGTTCTTCATTCAAGTCCATTAAAACTGTTTTTGCTCCCCGTAATTTAGCAAAGCGTGCCGCTCCTAACCCAATTGGCCCTGCACCGATGACAAGTACTGTATCATTCTCTGTTAATTCTGAACGACGAACAGCATGAGCACCAATAGCTAATGGCTCAACAATAGCTAATTGATCGCCTGACACTGCATTATCTGTAATCACAATACTGTCATCAACTACGATATACTCACCCATACCTCCATCCATATGTACACCTAATACTTTCAAGGATTTACAGCAGTTCGTTTGGCCTCGACGACATGCAACACACTCTCCACAATGGATGTATGGAATAACTGTTGCACGATCTCCTACTTCAATGGCTTTTACTGCTTCACCGACTTCTTCCACGATAGCAGCAAGTTCATGGCCTAACACACGTGGATAACTAAAGAATGGTTGTTCACCTGCAAAAGCATGTGTATCTGTTCCACACACGCCAATATGTGTGATTTTTAATAGAACATCATGACTTCTTACAATACTTGGCTTGTCTACCTCACGTTCCACCATATGAAACGGTTCTTTAATAATCAATTGTCGCATACTATTTCCTCCAATAATCTATGAATTGTGGATAATTGCTGAATCACCTCGGTTGCATCACATTGGAAATGCTGTTCGATAAATTGTTGCATTGGCTTTGTCTGCCCCTGTTCAAAATGGTTATGGATATCAATCAATTTTTCGATAACCTGATCAGATTCACGCATGGAAAAGCGTGTTGGATTCATTGCATATATCCCTAATGCTAAAGCTTGATAGTATATTTCTGTTTCAGCAAATGGAGCAATACGTGTTTGCCACTTTGATAATTCATTTAATTGAATATCATATAGCTGATGCTCAATAAATGGATTTAAAAAACGTTCAAAGACATCTTGCTGATAGCGTTCATCTACTTGGAATCTGTGTGTAAAATCGTTTGTTACTTTTTCAATAAAGGCTCGAACGCCTGCATTAGAAAATGCCTCACTTACGGTTGTGTAATTATAAATTTTGCCAAATGCTGAAAGCAAAATATGACTACCATTTAAAATGGCGACTTTGCGTTTCCGATACATGTCTAAATCATCAAAAACAAAAGGTAAATCAAGACATGTTGGCCAATGTTTAAAAGGCTCTTTCTGATCAATCACAAATAAGAAATAGGGTTCACAAACTGTATATAAGGCATCCTTTCCCTGATACTCTTGTGGATAACCCGTTACAATACGGTCTACTAGTGTATTACAAAAAGTTAAAGTAGCGAGCCATTCATTAAATGCTATAGGCAAGTTCCAGTCTTTGGCATGCTGTAGACAAATCGTTTTTAGTGTAGAGCCATTCTGTTCTATTAATTCCAGAGGCACAATTGCCAATCGTTT
>Ga0213825_1001329_pt1 | contig 17027 bp, 13 predicted proteins | sample MC6MC0900MG_FD_179896 | JGI IMG/M metagenome (GOLD analysis project Ga0213825, IMG submission 179896) | Enriched soil aggregate microbial communities from Iowa State University, Ames, United States - MC6-MC0900-MG | ecosystem: Environmental > Terrestrial > Soil > Unclassified | place: USA: Iowa... | reverse complement strand
TTTTAACTGTGCGAAAGCGAAGCGACAGCAACAAATGTTTTAACTGTGCGAAAGCGAAGCGACAGCAACAAATGTTTTAACTGTGCGAAAGCGAAGCGACAGCAACAAAGCGAGTAGCCTGGAACGGCAATCGGCTTTATTTTGACTAAATATTCACAATGAGTCCCTTGACCATTTAGTTTTTCAACACTATGGCACATCCTTTCTTTTTAATAAAGAAACGGATGTGCTTTTCTATTCTTATTTATCTCAATATTACCTTCCAATTAAGATATCCTTCTCAAACCTGTGATGCTAAAACAGTCACGGATTAGCATTATTAAATTACAGTATCAGAAACCTCCACGCCTTACTTTCTGACAAGATTTTCTTAGTAAAATCCGATTTATGGATTGTATCATTGCTGTATCTTTGGACATTTATCTTCAATCCAAAGGCTGATAGACTTACAGAATACTTGATTAGGAGTGATAACAATGATGGATGTACGCTACAAAATTAGAGAAGTATTAGATATGAACAAGATCGATGCATTTTTAAAGCATGCTCGTATTGGGCATCTTGGAATGGTTGATGGCCAGCAACCGTATGTTGTTCCGCTGAATTTTGTTTGGTCGAATGGAAATATTTATTTTCATGGTGCTGGTGGTGGGCGAAGAAATAAAGTGGTTCATGAGAATTCGGAAGTTTGTTTTACTGTATGTGAGGAATATGGAACAATCACTAATCCTGTACCTGCCAAAACAGATACGGCATATATGAGTGTCATGATTTTTGGTGAGGCAAAGCCTGTTGTCAATTTAGATGAAGCTACATATATGCTGCAAGAGATGATTGATAAATATGTACCTGGGTACTATACACGCCCATTGTCCAAACAACATGTAGAGAAATACCAATCTGCAGTATTTGGTGGTTCTGTACAAGTCTACAGAATTGATCCACAACATATAAGCGCAAAAGAAAATCCGATTGAAGAAGGGAAAATGTTCCAAACTGAATAAATAAGAATGGAAAATTAAAAGTTCAAAAAGAAAGGAATTTGCAAATGAGATATTTAGATCAGCAAGACAGGGCGATAAGTAATGCCATCCAGCAAGAGCTTTCACGACAACGGGATAACATCGAGTTAATTGCCTCAGAGAATTTTGTCAGTCAGGCGGTTATGGAGGCATCTGGGACAATACTTACCAATAAGTACGCAGAGGGGTATCCAGGGCGTAGATTTTACGCAGGCTGTGAGCATGTAGATATTGTTGAAGAGCTTGCCATTCATCGTGTGAAAGAGCTGTTTGGTGCTGAACATGCGAATGTACAGCCACATTCCGGGGCACAGGCCAATATGGCGGTTTATTATGCTTCTGTCAAATCAGGAGATACAATCTTGGGCATGGATTTATCGCATGGGGGACATCTCACACATGGTAGTCCCGTTAATTTTTCAGGAAAGTTCTATAATTTTGTTCCTTATGGTGTAGATAAAGAAACAGGGCGAATTGATTTTGACCATGTCCGAAAGCTAGCTCATCAGCATAGACCGCGTATGATTGTTGCTGGTGCCAGTGCCTATCCAAGAATGATTGATTTTGAGTTATTCGCTCAAATTGCGAACGAGGTTGGTGCCCTTTTCTTTGTGGATATGGCACATATTGCAGGGATTGTCGCTGCTGGGCTACATCCTAATCCTTTACCACATGCTCATTTTGTAACCACGACTACCCATAAAACGTTACGTGGACCAAGAGGGGGTATTGTTATGTGCCGTAAATCTTGGGCACAAGCAATTGATAAAGCTATTTTCCCGGGATTACAGGGGGGGCCGCTTATGCATATCGTCGCCGCAAAAGCTGTTGCGCTTGGAGAGGCACTAAATCCAGATTTTAAGAGATATATCAAGAAGGTACTGGAAAATGCCAAAGTATTAGCGGAAACATTCATAAGTGAAGGATTAACCGTTGTCTCAGGAGGAACAGATAATCATATTATCTTACTTGATTTGCGTAAGGTTGGGCTTACTGGTAAAGAAGCTGAAGCAATACTCGATGAAGTGGGCATTACAGCAAATAAAAATACCATCCCTCATGATACAGCCAATCCATTAGTTACTAGTGGGATTCGATTTGGTACGCCTGCAATTACAACTAGGGGATTGGGTCCAAAGGAAATGAAGGAAATTGCTCAATTAATTGCACTTGCCCTGAAAAACCCTAAGGACGCAGTAGTTAAAAATCAAATATTGGATAGTGTGAGAGAAATCACATCGCAATTTCCTTTATATGAAGGATTTAATTAAAAAATAGTCTGGGGAATAATGTATGGATATTTCAAATATGCAAAGATATGTTAGTCAATTTAGTGAGGAAAAAGGATTTACTGTCAATACAATTCAAACTAGAATGCTATATTTAGTTACTGAGATTGGAGAGTTAGCTCAAGAAATTTTAAGTATTTCCTTTCAACCTACAGAGGAGAAGGTCCGACTAACAAAAGAAAATATTGGTTTGGAGATGTATGACGTAATTTTTAATGTAGTAGATCTAGCCAATCAATTAGATATTGATCTAGAGGAAGCATTTCAAAAAAAGATGGAGATCAATAAGTACAGAACATGGTATGAATAAAGCTATATAATCTAAAAGCCACTACCCCTAATCGCACTAGAGGTAGTGGCTATTTTTGTTTAGGAGTCGTTTATAAAGGATTTATGGATTGTTGAAAAATATATTTATGGATGTTTTTGTGCAATCCATAATAAGGTATGCTTAGTGCATTCATTACAAAATAAACGCAAAGGGAGGAAACAATATGGTTCATTTAGTTGAGGAGAATCTTACAACTGTGAGGAAGCAGATGGCATTAGCTTGCCAAGCTGTGGGTCGTAAGAATGAAGAGGTCAAATTGTTACTGGCAACAAAAACGGTTCCCCTTGAAAAATTAAAGATTGCGATGGAGGCAGGGGAAATGTTGTTTGGTGAAAATAAAGCACAAGAACTTCGAGACAAATTTCCACTTATGGAACAGCATAACCAAGTAGAATGGCACTTTATCGGGCATTTGCAAACGAATAAAGTTAAATATGTTGTAAAGTATGTAACCTTGATTCATTCTGTTGATCGTTTGAAATTAGGACAGGCATTACATAATCAGCTTATGAAAGAGAATAAAACGATGGATATTTTGGTACAGGTGAATACATCTCGTGAAACAAGTAAATTTGGTGTTTCACCTGAGTTAGCATTGGAGCTAGTGGAACAATTATCCCAATTTGAAACATTGAATATAAAGGGGCTAATGACGATTGGAAAATTGAATGCCACAAATAATGAAACTAGGCATTGCTTCCAATTACTAAAGCAACTTCAAACCCAAATACGTGCAAAAGAAATTCCCCGTGTTGAGATGGATATTTTATCAATGGGCATGTCGGGTGATTTCACTGTTGCCATTGAGGAGGGCGCTACGATCATAAGAGTGGGGACCAAAGTGTTTGGGCAACGCTATTTGCCAGATGAATACTATTGGAATGAAAATAAGTTACAGGATGATTAGGAAAGGGGAAAAGTCTATGAATGTAACAACACAAAATTCATGGCGTGCTCAAGATTTACTATCACCCACAATAGCTGCTTTTATATCTGTCATTGTCAACTACGGGGGTACTTTTATTCTTGTTTTTCAGGCTGCTAAGGTTGCTGGTCTTAGTCCAGAAATGACTGCATCTTGGATATGGTCAATTTCTATCGGGGTTGGGATAACTGGCATATGGTTAAGTTACCGCTACCGCGAACCAATTATTACAGCTTGGTCAACACCTGGTGTGGCATTTCTTGTTTCAGCATTGGCAGTTACCCCCTATGCGGAAGCGATAGGTGCTTATATGATTTCTGCTATGGGATTTATTATCTTAGGATTAACAGGAATGTTCGAGCGTTTTGTCCGGCTTATTCCACCAGGCATTGCTTCTGGACTTCTTGCTGGTATTTTATTACAGTTTGGTATTTCAGCATTTGGCGGAGCAAAAGTTGATCCTTGGCTTGTCATTATTCTATTTATTACGTATGTCATTTTAAGAAGATTTACATCTAGATATGCAATCGTAGGCATTTTGCTTACAGGATTAATTTATTTGATAAGCATGGGGCAGGCGGATTTTGGCAATATCAAATTAGCCCTTGCATCACCAGTATTTGTTGCACCAGAGTTTTCGCTTCATGCCTTATTAGGGGTTGCGCTGCCACTTTTTATTATTACTTTGACAGGTCAATATATGCCAGGGATGTTAGTACTGCGAAATGATGGATTTAAAACGAGCGCAAATCCAATTTTGATCATTACAGGATTAGGCTCACTCCTAACAGCTCCATTTGGCTCTCACGCCTTTAATATAGCAGCTATTACCGCAGCAATTTGTACTGGAAAAGACGCTCACGAAGATTCAAGGAAACGTTATATTGCTGGTATCATCTGTGGTATTTTTTATATAATTGTTGGCATTTTTGGCGTCACTTTGGCTGCTTTGTTTTTAATTCTCCCTGCAACATTTATTGCTACACTAGCGGGCTTAGCACTGCTCGGTACAATAGGGAGTAGCCTTGCAAATGCCTTGATAAATCCTGAAGGACGGGAAACAGCACTAATTACATTTTTGGCTACAGCCGCAAATGTTACATTACTTGGAGTAGGAGGTGCGTTCTGGGGACTGGTAGCAGGGTTAGGCGCTCATTTATTGATAAATGGTCAGTTGCTAAAGAAACAACAAAATACGAATAGTGTGCAACAAACTAAATAATAAGAGACTTAATATAGGCCACCATCTAAAATAAAGTAAGATGGTGGCCTTCAATTATAATAAGATCTTTGCCAATCGACTAATCCCTTCTTCAATCGCTGCCTCGTCTATTTTAGCAAATCCTAGTACCCATCCTTTACGATTGCTTTCCAAACAATATTTGCTAAGTGGATAAACACGGACTCCTTGTGTCAACGCTTGATTGGTCAGTTCCTCTTCTTCAAATGATTCTTTGGCTTCGAGAAGCATATGAAGACCGGTTTCAATACCGCTTAATTTAAAATGTTTACCGAGACCTGTTGCCATAATGGCCTTTGTCATAGCCTCATGTCTTCTGCGATAGACATTTCTAGCTCTCCTCATATGACGCATAAAATGACCATGTTCAATAAAATGGGAAAGCGTTAGTTGCTCCATAATTGGAAGATGGCGATAGGTTAAAGCTTGTACCTGTGCAAGCTGGTGAATGGCGTTTTTGGGGCCAACAACTGCAGAAATTCGTATACCAGGAGCCACCATTTTTGAAAAACTCATCATATACAATGTATGTTGGGGCTGCTGACTAAATAAAGTAGGAAGTGGGCCACCGCGATACCTAAATTCACCATCATAATCATCTTCTACAATCCAAAATTGCTTTTGAGCAGCCAGTTGTAGCAATTGCTGTCTGCGAGGTTCTGACAAAACAACACCGACTGCACACTGATGGGAAGGTGTAACAAAAGTAAGTTTTGATTGTGGATGAATGTGCTCAACTTGTAAGCCGTACTCGTCAACAGGAACAGGGACAACGTTCATACGCCGATATTTCATTGTCATCCATGCAGCGGGAAATCCAGGGTCTTCAACAGAAACTGTTTCGCCTTCATGTAAAAGCGCCTGAGCAATTAAATCGATACTATGCTGTGCTCCTGAAGTTAAGATAATTTGATCAATATCAACATGAACTCCTCTTTCGAATGTCAAATATCGTTGAATCTGTTCACGTAGTGGTGTATAGCCATACGGATTGCCATATCCCCAAGTATCTAAATCCGCAACCGCTGATGCCTGTAAAAAAGATTGCCTCCAAATTTTCCGGAAATGCTCGTCCAAGTATGGCTCATGGGGACAAAAATCAATTTCAACATGTTGCTGTTCTGTACCTCTAAACCAATTGTTCAATTGATTTACAGCTGTGCTTATGTAAGGTATTTCTGGTGTGGATGGTCCTTGGTGCATAGATTCTTCCTGTGTGCCAGCTTGATAGCCCCATTCACTTACCCTTGTTCCACCACGCCAATTTGTAACAGTGTATCCGCGACTGAATAATTCCTCATATACAATTTGGATGGTTGAGCGTGAAACACCAACTAATAAGGCAAGCTCTCGAGTTGGAGGTAGTAGCTCTCCAGGCGGCCATTTTCCTGTTGTAATATTATGAATGGCTTGGTCAAGCAATTGCTGCCATATAGGACTCTTATCCTCTCGATTAACTTTTAGCATTTCATCCACTTCCAATCTATAAATCAATTTTGCCTCGGCGTAATTGTAGCTACCCTCTTTGCTTTCGCTACAAATAACCCGTGTTGCTGTCGCTGCGCTTCGCACAGTAAAGATGCTGAATGAAGATAAATATTTTTAATATGGACTGTTAAATTGTGTGAAAAAGTTATATTAAATACATGCCATAATTTGAATGCTATCATAAATTGCTGTCTTTTTGCAATGAACCAAAAAATAAACTTTCCTATTTATATGTTTTATTATTAGATAAACAAAGGACCAAATCATCCATCCATAACTAGAGTCCTTTGAAATTGTGTGTTACTATAAAATACAATCATTTAATCATTGATTTAGAAATATATGGAAGTTAAATCCTCCTACAAGTTCTAATCAAAAGTTGTTGCAAAGTATTGATATACCAATTTATAGGCAGAAAATGAGTGAAATATATGTCATACGAAAACAAAATCCTACAAATGAAAAAAATGCTTGGTAAAAAAACTACAACACCAGTCAAACAAGAGAAGCCTGCCACATATCAAAAGCCCGAGACCCCTAGCTATACAGAGCGATGGAAGAGGGCTGGGTTGACAGTTGTAGAAAATGACTTTGGTATTGTTTTTAAGCGGCAGGTTCATTATCCATGTCATTATCAACATGGAGATTATAAGTTACAGTCATTTTTCGAGTCATTAGCCAAATGGCAAGAGGCAAAGTTTGAACATCCCTATGCACTAGATAGCAATGAACAGGTATTATTTTTCGATACGGAAACGACAGGCTTAAAGGGAGTAGGTACACAAATTTTTCTTCTCGGTTTTTTAGAGGTTTCAGATGAAAGCTTTATTTTAACGCAATATCTACTTGCAGATCCAGCACACGAAGCAGCATTACTTTTTGAGTCAAAGCTTTGGCAAAAAACAGCAACGGTCATAACCTACAATGGCAAAAGCTTTGACTGGCCACAGCTGGAAACGCGTTGGACGCTCCACCAAAAAGAACTACCTAAATTACGTTCACAACGACAAATCGATTTGTTGCATAGTTCAAAGCGTTTATGGAAAAATGATATGGAACGGATGAAGTTAAAATCGGTGGAAGAGGAGAAGCTTGGCTTTTCACGCATTGCCGATATTCCAGGCTATCTCGCACCTATTATTTATTTAGATGCTATTAAAAGTGGTATGCCTGATGCACTGATGAAAGTACTGCTTCATAATGAGTGGGATTTACTTTCACTAATTACACTCTATTCTCACTCCACAAACTTGTTGTTTGAGGAGTCAAATGATGAATCTGCTAATACCTTCACCAATATTGGGAAATGGTATGCAGATTTAAAGGAGAGCACTCAAAGTGTGAGGATGTTGGAAAAGGTAACTTCGCAATTTGATGCACTTGAAGCAGGACATGCTCAATATTATTTGGCCTTACAACACAAAAGAAATAAAAAGTTTAACGAAGCTATTGATGCCTTTGTGGCTTCACTTCATTTCATTGATTCACGAAAAAAGTTGCATGCTTTAGAACAGCTAGCCATAATCTATGAGCATCAGATAAAAGATTACGAACAGGCCCTTTATTATACGCAGGAAGGCATACAATTAATAAAAAGGGATGAGAAATGGAGAGTAGAACAAAAACAGAAATGGGAAATTTCTTGGGCAAAGAGATTATATCGATTAGGAAATAAGAAATAATTTCCCGGGTAAGCGCAAGAAACGACAAGTTTAGCCTTACAATTGGTGTTTACAGACGATATAATGTGGTGAAGTATGCTATAATGATTTCGTGTATGTAGTGTGAGGAAGGGCGATGTGAATGGACATTAAATTAACGTCAAAAATGATCCTTGAAAAGGAATTTAAGAAAAATTTTAAAGGCTACAATGTAGAAGAAGTCGATTCATTTCTTGATGAAATTATTCAAGATTATGAAACTTTTGAAAAAGTGGTGGCCCAACTACGTGAAGAGAACAGACAGCTTAGAGAAGAAATTGATAGTACTCCTAAAAGACAACCTGTTGCATCGACAGCTGGTACGACAAACTTTGATATTTTAAAACGTCTTTCGAATTTGGAAAAACATGTATTTGGCAGTAAGTTATACGAATAATTTTTGTCATTTACATTGTATTTATTATAAAACTCTAGTATAATGTTTCGTATCATCATGAAATTCGAGTAATCGCTGCGGCGCTAGACGTCGTAGAGGAAAGTCCATGCTCACACGGCTCTGAGACGACCGTAGTGTTCGTGCTTACTGAAAAAATAAGGTAAGGCAGCTGTTACAGGCTGACGGCGGAAGGAAAACCTAAGTCTTTTGATATGGTTGAAACTTCCTGAAAGTGCCACAGTGACGAAGCTTGCTTGGAAACTTGCAAGGTGGAACGAGGTAAACCCCACGAGTGAGAAACCCAAATTATGGTAGGGGCACTCTCTAGAAGGAATTGAACGGATAGAGGGACAGAGTTATCTCTGTAGATAGATGATTACTACCCGGTCGTACGAGGTGCAAACTGTTTGAGTACTCGGGAACAAAACATGGCTTATGGAATTTATGATGCTTAACTACGAAATAACAAGCGCTCTCCAATTTGGTGGAGAGCTTTTCTTTTGAGTTTATCTTGATTCAACAGATTTTTATTGTGCGAAAGCGCAGCGACAGCAACACGGATTTATCTGTGCGAAAGCGCAGCGACAGCAACAGATCTTTACTGTGCGAAAGCGCAGCGACAGCAACAACAACAACAACACACGACGGAGTGACCAACATCAGGTTGGCCCAAAGCCCCCTACGGATGTCACGGATTTTGAAAGAGAAGCTTTTTGAGGGAAGTTCGAAAAAATCCAGACGCAATTACGCGGGGCGTAATTTAAGAACATGGTACTTGTTAATCATGGCTAGACATGCGCGATAAACGTTTAAGAATAAGGCAACATACTGTTTGTTATGCCTCTGTCTCTACGCATCTAAGCAAAACATCTGAAACTGTTATCGCAACGATGTACATATTTGTCTACAAACTAGTAGGCTGCGCATAGGCGCTATTCTATAAATGAGGGTAGTTTAGAGAGAGAGAATGGAGCGGAAACATGAACGGAGCGAACGATTGGAATAGTCAGGGGAAACTTAATTCGATTTCCAAATACCCCACTGCCTTAATTACAAAAATCTTCGAAAATGTCTCTGAAGGCATAATGATTACGGATAAAGATAAAAAAATTGAAATGGTGAATCCTGCATTTGAATTTGTAACAGGCTATAAGCGTGACGAAGTTATTGGAAAAACGCCTGCTGTGCTACAATCAGGTGTACACGAATTAAATTTTTATCTAGAAATGTGGCAAAAAATACGACAAGATGGCATTTGGCAGGGAGAAATATGGAATCGTCGGAAAACCGGAGACGTTTATCCAGAATGGTTAACAATTATTGGTGTAACCAATGATAAGAGTGAAGTTACAAATTACTGTGGTATTTTCACGGATTTATCTGAAAGAAAAATAGTTGAGAATGAGTTAGAGAAACGTTTGTTAACAGACTCATTAACGGAAGTATCCAATCGATTTGCTTATATTGAAAGAATGGATGGTCTTCTAGAATCTACTTCTACTATCTCCCATTCAGTTCAACATGCTGTCTATTTTTTAGATTTAGACAGATTTAAGCAAATAAATGATACATTAGGCCATGCGGTTGGTGATACGATTTTAGTAGAAGTGGCAAAGCGTATCAAAACATTGTTGAAGAATAAAGATATCATTGCAAGGTACGGTGGCGATGAGTTTATTATTACGTTAACCAATGTAAAAAATGTTAAAGAAGCAGCAAAATTTGCTGAACAAATTATTGGTATAATTGAAAAGCCTTTGGATATAAATGGGCAGAATGTTTTTATCTCTACAAGTGTCGGTGTAAGTATGTTTCCAGTAGATGGCGAAACTACAGAGCAATTAATTCATTGTGCAGATAAAGCAATGACCTATTCTAAAAAGAATGGTCTTAACGGCTATTCGTTTTATTTTAAAGAATTACAAACTGATTCACAACGCGTGTTATTATTGGATTCAGAACTACGAAAAGCTATTGAAAATCGTGAATTTGACCTTCATTTTCAACCAAAAATATCTGTTAAAAATGAACAGATTCAGGGCTTAGAGGCACTAGTAAGATGGAATAATGAACGGCTAGGTTTTGTATCGCCAGCAGAATTTATTCCGTATGCCGAGGAAACGGGATTAATCATTCCATTAAGCGAAGTCATTATAGAAAAAGCTTGTGAGGCAGTAATGGAGATGCAACAGCATGGACGCAAGTTACCTATTGCCATCAATATATCAAGCATTCACTTTAAACAACAAAACTTTTTGGAGTCGATTCAAGCGATATTAGAGCGTTACAATATGCCTGCTAACAATTTTGAGATAGAAGTAACAGAACGCACGGTTATGAATAGTGCAAATGAAACAATAAGCAAGCTAGTGCGACTTAAAAAAATGGGCTTTAAAATTTCAATTGACGATTTTGGAACGGGCTATTCATCTCTGAGCTATTTAGTGCGATTCCCGCTTGATTGTTTAAAAATTGATCGCAGCTTTATTCAACATATTGCCTCGCTCGATGAAAAACAGGCTGTAGTAGATGCGATTATCCAAATGTCCCACCGCCTAAAAATGAAAGTGGTTGCGGAGGGTGTAGAACAGGCACAACAAGTGGATATACTACGTAAAATGAACTGTGATATTATTCAAGGCTACTATTACAGCAAACCACTACCATTAAATGAGCTAATTGAATTTATGGAGTTTTGGGAAATTGAGCATCAAGGAAGGAATTAGCATATGGCAAATTATAAATTAGTAGCAACGGCTGCGATGGGCTTAGAGGCAATTGTAGCGCAAGAGGTTAAGGCACTTGGCTATGAAACAACAGTAGATAATGGAAAAGTCTATTTTGAAGGTGATGAAACAGCCATTGCACGAACAAACTTGTGGTTACGTGTGGCAGACCGTGTAAAAATTGTTGTGGGTCAATTTCCTGCAACATCTTTTGAGCAATTGTTTGAAAGTGTAAAGGCTTTACCTTGGGAAAAATACCTGCCAGTAGATGCAGCTTTTCCAGTATCGGGCAAGTCTGTCAAATCAAAATTATTTAGTGTACCGGATTGCCAGGCAATTACAAAAAAAGCAATTGTTGAGCGTATGAAGCAGCACTATAAGCGTTTAGGGTTTTTGGATGAATCCGGTGCTACCTATAAAATTGAAGTTTCAATCTTAAAAGATATGGCTACACTTACTATTGACACATCCGGTGCTGGGCTACATAAGCGTGGCTACCGTCAAGCACAAGGTGAGGCGCCATTAAAAGAAACATTAGCGGCTGCTCTTGTGCAAATTTCAAAATGGAATCCGAATCGACCGTTCGTTGACCCATTTTGTGGTTCGGGCACAATTGCTCTTGAGGCTGCTATGCTTGGGCAAAATATTGCACCTGGCTATAACCGTGAATTTATTTCAGAAGCTTGGCCATGGATGAAGGCAAAAATCTGGGACGAGGTACGGAACGAGGCAGACAGCTTAGCAAATTATGAGCAACCATTGGAAATTTTTGGGTCTGATATTGACCATCGTATGGTGAGTATCGCGCAAGAAAATGCACTTGAGGCTGGCTTTGGTGAAATAATTACGTTTAAGCAAATGCAAGCACGTGATTTTACGACACAGCTTACAGATGGCGTCATGATTGGTAATCCGCCATATGGTGAACGTATTGGTGATGTTGAAGTTGTAGAGCAGGTGATTCGTGACTTAGGAACAATCATGAAGAGTAATCCAACCTGGTCTGTGTATATGTTGTCCTCCATGAAAAACTTTGAGGAATTGTATGGTCGTCAAGCGACGAAGAAACGTAAATTATTCAATGGTTTCATTGAAACGAATTATTATCAATTCTGGGGACAAAAATCTAAAAGAGATTAAACAATGATAACGGAAGATAAGATTTTTTTCTTATCTTCCGTTTCGTCGCGTATAATAGGACCAGATAGTTAGAGGGGGAACGTCAATTGCGTAAATCTTTACCTTTTGCATTAACAAAGGATCGTTCATTTTTTGAGTCATTAGGTGACTGGATGGGCGACGTCCTTTATGATGAATTGCCTGAAAAAGGCTTTGAATGCCGTGATGAGCAAATTTTTATGGCCTATCAAATAGAGCAGGCTCTAAAAGAAAAAAATGTGCTTTTTGCTGAGGCGGGTGTAGGAACTGGGAAAACGATTGCCTATCTTCTACCAGCTGTATCCTATGCACGTTATACTGGTAAACCAGCCCTTATTGCCTGTGCCGATGAAACTTTAATCGACCAGCTAGTAAAAGAGGGCGGAGATATTTATAAATTACAGAAAACGTTAGGGCTTGACATTGATGTGCGCTTAGCAAAATCAAGAGATCAATATTTATGCCTAAAGCGCTTTGAAGAGACAGAAAAAGTAGAGACTGATGAATGGATTGATGATATTGCATTTTCTATACCTGATGGTGTATATGCTCAAGGATCGATGATTGCCATTCAGCCCTATGGAGAGCGTAGTGATTATCCAACAGTCAGTGATGAAGATTGGCAAAAGGTGAACTATAATGCCATTATGCAGTGCTCAGTATGTGATCAACGTAATCGATGTGGTCAAACACTACATCGTGCACATTATCGTAAATCAACCGATCTTATTATATGTTCACAAGATTTCTTGATGGAGCATTTGGCTACAAAGGAATCCCGTGAGCGTGAAGGGCAATTGGCGCTATTACCAGAAGTATCTATGATTGTGCTAGACGAGGGGCATCTATTAGAATATGCTGCTCAAAAAGCAATGACGTATAAAGTGCAGGCGACAACAATAGTTAAACTTCTAGAACGTTTAATGGTAGATGGTGTGCGAGAGCGGACACTGTATGCGATGGAAAAACTACAAGATGATCATGAGTTATTTTTCGATCAGCTTCGTGATGATTTAGTTGCTTCTAAAGAGGAGCGTAAACGTATCAATAAATCGCCAACACTATTAAAGTATGGAAAACAATTAGTTGACGATGTAGAAACATTACTCGAAGAATTTGTTTTTGAATCAGAGATGTATATGATTCCGGAATACGAATTGAATATGGCTGAGGAATATTTAGAACAATACCAAGCATCCTTACGTATTTTTATTGCGCAGGGTGATGCTGTTGATTGGTTAGAGGAAACGGACGGAGAAGAAACACTCGTTATCATGCCACGACTTATTACAGAAGTTTTAGCAGAAAAATTATTCTCTAAAAAACTTCCAATTGTCTTTTCATCAGCGACATTGTCTGTTAATAAGGATTTTTCATATATTTCCTATAGCTTAGGAATTCGGGACTATCAATCATTTTCTGTTCCATCGCCTTTTGACTATGAAAAAGTCATGCGAATTTATTTACATGAGCTTTCTCAAAAGGAGAAGACATCGCGTGTTCAACAGCTTTTACGTGATGGAGAAAAAACGTTAATATTATTTAAATCCAAACAAGCTATGCTAGATTTTAAAGCTGAATTACCACTTATGGAAAGGATGTATATGGCTTTTGAAGGAGATCGTGAGCTTTCAGCCATTGTTCGTGATTTCCAGGATGGTACCGTCAAAATATTATGCTCCTATCATTTATGGGAGGGTCTTGACTTACCAGAGGAGGCATTAACACGTGTCATTATTTATGACTTGCCTTTCCCACCACATGATCCATTATTTGACGCAAAACGTACGTTTGCAGAAAATCCGTATGAAGAGGTAGAATTACCATTTATGCAATTGCGTTTACAGCAAGGAATGGGGCGCTTAATCCGTACTTCAAACGATCATGGGGATATTCATATTTTATTAAATGAACAAGAGATTTCTCAGCGTAAAACATTTGAAAATATTTTAGCTGTTACACCAGAAATAAAGTAAGAAAAAGCGGGTTTGCTTAAGTTTGCAAGCCTGCTTTTTGTTATATTGAAATAGTAAAATTGGCATGAAATGCAGATGGAAATGAAAAAAGTGTTGAATATTTCTCTTTTAAGCTATATAGTTCTTTGTAATGCAACGAAAATTATTAAAATAAATTATTTTTTTTGTTGAAAATAATTTTGCAAAAGGTTTATAATGATGACAAGAAATTATATGAATAGTCATTTTCAAGTTTGATTATTCTATGATAGGGGTGTTGAACCTGTCGAACATTCGAACATTGTGTAGTCAATATACAAACTTATCTTCAACAGATATAGAAAAGCTATTAGAAATAGAAACTACACTTTCCTATTATGCAGAATTGACAGATTGCTATATGTTTATAGATTGTATGTTGGAAAATCTACCACATGCAATTGTCGTGGCAGAAGCATTCCCAAAAAAAGAAAGACATTTATACGAAAAGTCTGTTATTGGAAAATTTGTTTTTGAGAGTTTTGAGCCAGCAGTATTTGCTGCTTTTAAAAATAAAGAAAAATCATCCATTTCTAGAGCCATCACACAAGAAGGTATAACTGTTGAACAAAATGTTGTCCCTCTCTTTAATAACGAGCAACAGGTTATTGCCGTGTTAATTCAGGAAAAAAAGGTGGAAATGAAAACAACACCGAAAGATGATTTTCAAAATATGCCATTTGCTTTAATTGAGCATATTGTCGAACCAAATTCTCAACCAATACCAGTCGTTTCTGATTTGTTAGTAGAATCTATTATTCTTACTAATCATGAGAACAAAGTAATTTATAGTAATCCTGCAGGCTATCGATTTATTTCAGAGCTTTCGGGGCTAGAACATTTTGACAATGTTGCATTGAATAAGATTTTGCCATTTTTACAAGAGGTTTATGATAAAGGCGATGATGTCTTTTTCTTAGAAATTACGATTGATCGTAAATCCTTCATTGTGAAAAAAATTCCTATTCGCAGTCAAAATGATAAAGTAACACTTCTCATTATTCATGATCTGACAGAGCTAAAGCTGAAAGAAAATGAACTGATGATGAAAACATTTGCTATACGAGAAATTCATCATCGTGTAAAGAATAATTTACAAACAGTTACAAGCCTATTGCGTTTGCAAATGCGAAATGACTTGTCAGCTTCCAATGCAAGTGCTTTTCAAGAGGCATTAAATCGAATATATAGTATTTCATCGGTCTATGAACTAATTTTAGAGAATGAGGATAATGCAGAAGAGAAAGTAGACGTTATCGCGTTATCTAAGAAAATTGGACATAAGATGGTGGGAACAGCCAATACACCTTCCATTCAATTAGTCTTTCATCATGAAGACATTCAGTTATTCTGTCATTCGAAGAAGGCTGTATCTCTCGCGCTAATCATTTGTGAGCTACTACAAAATGCATTGAAATATGCTTTTGTTGGTCGTGAGGAAGGTACAATCGACATTCAATTTTTACAGGATGCTTCCGTCATTTCACTTCATATTTCTGACAACGGCGTTGGGATGCAAGAGGTGAAGGCATCATTTGGAATGGAGATAATAACAAGACTTGTTGAATATGATTTAGCTGGCACATTTACAATTATCCCTAGTGAAGAAGGTACACATACTCAAATTCAGTTTCCTGTAAGTGAGGAGGTATTTATCCTAAATGACTAGGAAAGTAATGATTGTCGAAGATGAGTCACTAATTGCTATTGATTTAAAATTTATGCTTGAAGATAATGGCTACGAGGTAGTGGCACAAGCAAACAATGGAGAATCGGCAATTGAGCTGGCTTTTGCACACAAGCCTCAGTTAATCCTAATGGATATTAAAATGCCTAAGCTAGATGGATTAAAGGCTAGCAAAATTATTGAACAGCAATTGGGAATTCCAGTGCTATTTATATCAGCGTATAGTGAAAAAGAGTTGCTTCTATACATGAAGCAAGATAATATTTTAGGATATGTTATGAAACCGTTTTCTGAGAAAAATGTCCTTCCAGCGTTGGAAGTAGCATTTCATCAAATTGATAAATTCAACCGTTTAAACGGTGAATTACTGCATAAACAAACAGAATTAGAAAAACGCAAAATTATCGAACGTGCAAAAGGTTTACTGATGCAGTCAGAAAATCTTAGCGAGGATGAGGCGTATAAAAAAATTCGAAATGAAAGCATGCAGACTCAACAGGAAATGGTGACGATCGCGAAACGAATTATTAATACCTTACAAGTAAATAGTTGAAGCAAAGACGCTTTAAAGAGATTTCTTCTTTAATGCGTCTTTTTTTATATAGATTTATCAAAAACAAAGGGGTGATGAGTAGGATGGCAATGATAGGAACGATCATCGTTTATATTATTATGATTTGTGCTGTTTTAGGGGCAATCGGAGCGATTCGAGATGCTGAGTATGGGATTGGTAAGGAATTTATGAATGGTATCCATACAGTTGGTCATATTTTCGTCCCAGCAGCAGGGATCATGGCTGCTATACCTTACTTAACATGGTTTATTAGTCATTTTATTAGTCCAATTTTTGAGTTAATTGGTGCAGATCCTGCCATTGCAGCGACAACTATTTTAGCTTCGGACATGGGCGGCTACCAATTAGCCAATGCTTTAAAAGAGTCATATGAGGGATGGGTAATGGCTCTAGTTGTTGGGTTTATGTCAGGGGCAACCATTGTATTCTCAATTCCGATGGGTCTTGCGATGTTAGATAAACGTGATCATAAATATATGGCATTAGGTATTATGGC
>Ga0213825_1001321_pt1 | contig 17062 bp, 17 predicted proteins | sample MC6MC0900MG_FD_179896 | JGI IMG/M metagenome (GOLD analysis project Ga0213825, IMG submission 179896) | Enriched soil aggregate microbial communities from Iowa State University, Ames, United States - MC6-MC0900-MG | ecosystem: Environmental > Terrestrial > Soil > Unclassified | place: USA: Iowa... | reverse complement strand
AAAAGAGACTTAGCTCAAAATAAAATTGGTGAAATTACAACTGATTATTATAGTGCCTATCAAGCAAATGCAATTATTGGCATGATCCTTGAGTGGTATCGCCATGATTTTGCGGACAGTGCTAGTACACTCAATCAGCAACTTGCGGCCATATTACGTTTTGATGAAAACCGTGTAAATCGCCACTAAAGTTCTCGGAATCGCCACTAAACAATGTGCTATAGCCACTAAACGATGAGAAAACGCCACTAAAGCTCGAAGCTACCGTTAACCATCGCAAAAAAAGTGTTAGATTGGCTATCAATCTAACACTCATTCTATTATTGAGGTATTGTCAAATCGACCTGTTGTGCCATTTTAGGCTTTTTTAAGGCTACTGCTACGGTTGCAATCGCTAGTGTAACAGCGATGATAATGCCTAATGAACTACTATTATTCGTTAAACTTTCAGAGCTGCCGCCAAAAATAATGGTGTAATAACCGTCAGCCCCGTAAGTTGCCGGTAAAAAGGAAGCGAGGCGATGATAAAAATCTGAAAGCATTACATTCGGTACTAGTACACCAGACGTAACAAGTTGTAGCGACAATGCACAAATATTAAAGATCATACCTAGATTACCAAAGATGATGACAAAGACTTGTGCTAAACATAGAAATGCCCAAAACATGAAAGCCTGGAATAGATAAATAGTGAAAAAACTTTCTCCACTTGAAATAGAAAAGAGCTGCATTAAACCAATAGTCAGTAATGGCAAAATAAAAGCAACCGCAATATTTACAAGCTGTCTAGCAAAAAATAGAGACCATTTTGACACAGTATGTTGCACGATTTCAGCTGCTTGCTGATGTTGCATAATCATGACCATTGCACCAACGAATGATGAAATAATAACCATTAACGGGACGAAATTTGCTGCAAAGCCTTTCGCATCATTCGTTTTAATAATTGTAGATGTAACTGTTTGATCTTTTACGCCCATAATCGTTGCTTCGACACTATCTTGCACTTTTAATGCGATATTTTGTTCTAGTGGAAGTTGCGAAAATTGTTGTGAAAAAGCCTTCATAACCTCGCCTTGTTGTACAGGGTACAGTGTATGATTGACTTCCTCTGTTACTTGTTTTGCTACGCCCTCCATCATTGATTTGGCAAGACTTGCATTTGCTTGATTAATAGAATAGATAATATTTGCTTCTTTTCCTGCTTGTAGTTGTGCAGTGAAATCAGCAGGTATATGAATAATCATCGTAATATGTCGTTGATCTAACGCCTTTTCTGCCTGGTCAATAGAGGTGAAATCCTTCGTTGTAAAAGGTAATGACTGCTGTAATCCATTTATCACTTCTTGACCGATACCTGCATCTTCACTAATAAAGCCAATGGTTAGGTTGTCAGCCCTATCATTAATGCCATCATAAGCGGTCATCCAAAACGTAAAAAATATTAATTGAAATGCAATGGTAGCGGCAATACCGATATATGTTTCTCGAATGTGAAATAATACTTTTAATCCTTTCATCGTAAACCTCCTTAAAGTAAGTACTTACTTGCATAGTGAGTAAAAATTTTTTCTAGGAAGTTAATCCCCTAGAAAAAATTGTAACACTTGTCTGTATCAGCTCTTCCGTTGGCAAGGTAGAGACTGCTGTACCTAATCGAGCGCGTGAAATAAAATGACCAAAATTAATCGCAATAAGAGATAATGCTGCTGCTTCAAAGTTGACCTCACGAATTTTCCCTTTACGATGCATCTCCTCAAAATAGTGAATTAGCTCATTTTTAAAGAGCAGGGGAACATTTGCAATTTCATTACTTATTTCTGGAAATTGCATCGATTCTTTAAAGCCAATCATCACGAGGTCCTTTATGGACATCATATATTCAAAATATTTCATTGAAAAATGATTTAAATCTGTTGTTAATTCCCATGTGACCTCTTCACGCATCATTTTTTGCAAAATAGGGTTGTAAGAAAATCTGTCCACAATCGATTTTAAAATGCCCTGTTTATTACCGAAATGGCGGAAAATCGTGACTTCATTTACCTGTGCTAAGTCAGCAATTGCTTTCGTTGTTGCTGCCGTATAGCCCTTTTCACTAACTAATTGTATAGCTGCTTCGATAATTCGTTCTGCTGTTTCTTTCGTTGCCAAAAATACGCCCTCCAATGCAAGTAACTACTTACATGCTAACATGTAAAAAAGACATTCGCAATAAAAAATAACCAGTTTATGCAAATTTGGCGTTGACAGTTATATCGGACGCTGATATATTTTAGTTATATCGTCAGTCGATATATTGTTTGGCGATATAGAGGGGGTAATTTTTTGACGCAGGAACATCCGCCTTTAACAGAAGGCGTATATTATATTTTATTGGCATTATATGAAGCACGTCATGGTTATGGCATTATGCAATTAGTGGAAGAAATGAGCAAAGGTCGTGTGCGGCTTGGGGCTGGTACGATATACGGAGCGATTAAAACATTGCAAGAACGACAATGGATTGAAGCATTGGATGGCGATGGTCGAAAAAAGGAATATGTAATTACTGAAGATGGAAAAAAAGTAATAGAATATGAAATTTTGCGATTGAGGGAACTTTTGGACAATGGTATCCGTATAACGAATGGAAAAGCATAAAAACGCATTTAGAGGAGGTGTGGGTATGAAAAAAATAAAATTCCGTTTTTTTCTGGACTATGAAAAAGAAGAGCGATGGGTTAATGAGATGGCTGCCCAGGGATGGCATTTAACAAAAAATATAATTAGTTTCTTTGTATTCGAACAAGGGGAGCCAGGCAAGTATATGTATCGCAATGAGTTAGTTGTCGGGCAGAAGAAGGATTATTACGAATTTTTGGAATCATTAAACATTGAATGCGTTTCTAAATTCGGTGTTTGGGCATATTATCGTAAAGAAGCAGCTGATGGCGAATTTGAGTTATTTTCCGATGCGACATCCAAAATAAACTATTTAAAAACAATTAGTAGACTGTTTATCCCTTTAGCCATATTCAGTATTTTAATTGGATTATTCAATATATACACAGGGCTAACAACATCTCCTGCAACGTTTTTATCTATTAATCTAGGTTTATTAAATGTATTTCTAGGGCTTTTAATGTTTGTACCGATAAGAAAAATACAAAGACGTAAAAAGTCTTTAGAACATGATTTACATATATTTGAAGGATAAGGAGGATGAAAAATGACATTACAATTACAGCATGTCACAAAAAAATATAAAGATTTTACCGCGGTTGATAATCTCAATTTCACAATTGAAAAAGGTGAAATTTTCGGGCTAATTGGCCAAAATGGGGCAGGGAAAACAACAACATTCCGAATGATTTTAGATTTGCAGGAAACAACAGCGGGCACGATCTCTTGGAATGGCAAGCCAGTAAATTCAATTAATCGTGATGTTCTTGGCTATTTACCAGAGGAGCGAGGTATTTTTCCTACGATGAAAGTAGAGGAACAACTATACTTTTTCGGAGAGCTGCGCGGCATGAAAAAAGCAGAGCTGAAAAAGGATATTGATTTTTGGATTAGTCGCTTTGATTTAGAAGAAAAACGGAAAGATAAAGCAGAGACGTTGTCTAAAGGAAATCAGCAAAAAGTCCAGTTAATTGCAAGCTTTATTCATAAACCACAATTTTTAATTTTAGATGAGCCATTTAGTGGCCTAGATCCCGTAAATAAAGACTTACTAAAAGATGCCATTTTACTTTTAAAAGAACAAGGTACAACGATTTTATTTTCAAGTCACCAAATGGATAATGTAGAAGAGCTTTGCGATCATTTATGCTTATTAAAACGTGGCGTCTCGTTATTTTCCGGCAGCTTATTAGATTTAAAGAAACAGTACGGCAAAACGAAGCTATCTGTACGCACGGATTATTCGACGACGGAATTACTTCAGCTTGAAGGTGTGAAAGACGTTCGTGTAGAGAAAGAGCAAACGGTTTTAATGCTTGAAGATGAACACTATGCAGAAAGTATTTTCCAAAAGTTATCTGCGGGCAAGTATATCGAAAAATTTAGTTTAGATTATTTAACATTGGATGAAATTTTTAAAGATAAGGTAGGTGGCAGTGTTGTCGAAGTTTAGTTTGTTAATGAAGCAATTATACAAATCAAAATTAAAGTCCAAATCTTTTATTTTAATGACACTTTTATATGTGCTCGCAATGTCCGTCGCGATTTTTTGGTCGGATATTAAAGAGCTCTTTACAGGCAATCATGAAGCGCAACAAATTGCCATTGTCAATGAGACAACAGCAGATTTAAGCGCAATCTTTGTGTCAAATAATGATATGGTGTTTATTCAAGATGAAACAAATTTAGAAAAGTTAGAGCAAAAAGTAAAAGATGGGGAACTGGACGCCATAGTGGAAGTAAGTGATCAAAACGGTCAGTTACATGCGGAAATTGCTACATTTAAGCCTTTAAAATTAAATGATCAATCGACGATTTCTTCTTTATTGCAATATGCTGGTCAGCATTATGCGGTACAAAAGCTATCGTTATCGTCAGAACAAGCAGCGCAAATAATGGCTGCCCAAACGATTATTTCAAATAAAAATTTAAATGAAGAAAGTGCCGGCGGAAAAAGTGAAGAGGAAAAACAATCAGGACTTTGGGTTTCCTATGCTGTAGGCATTTTAATTTACTTCTTTATTTCTACATTCTTATCGATGATTACAACTGAAATTGCATCTGAAAAGGGCTCACGCGCGATGGAAATGCTATTAGTAAGTGTCAAGCCTGCCACGCATTTTAAAGCAAAAATTGCAGGTGTCTTATTACTAGCCATGACACAGATGGCGATTATTGCGGCAGTTTTCCTCCTTTACGCAAAATTTGCAAAAGACGGCGTTGTTTGGGATATGGCAGCAAGTATAGTGAAGGAATTATCGTTAGGCTATGTACTATACGCCATTTTATTTTTACTGTTAACTATTATTTTATACTTAATTGTGGGCGCGCTATTCGGCTCATTAGTGTCTAAAGTTGAGGAAGCGGGTCAAGTATTAATGCCGGCAATGATGATTACTTTAATCGGCTTTTATGTCATGCTTTCAGGAATTGGCAATCCAGATACAATCTTTATTAAAGTATTCTCTTATATTCCATTCACATCGGGTATGGTAATGCCAATGCGAATTGGAGCGACAGATATAGGGATCATTGAGCCACTTCTTTCACTAGGTATTTTAGTAGGAACAATTATTGTTGCGTATTTATTTAGCTTATCCTTCTACAAACGCAGTGTTCTAACATATAGTACTGGTGGCGTCATTCAAAAATTCAAAACGGTATTAAAAGTAACAACGTAAAGAGGCTCGGACAAAAGAGAAAAAGTGTTAGATTGATTGAAGTCAGTCTAACACTTTTTGCTTTGGGCTGCTTATGCTGTGTCCGCAGAAAACGTAGCGTCTATTTGCGGTTAAGAAACTGCTTGCTAAGTGCCAGGCACGCAAACAATTTACTATGTTTTCAGAACATGTAAAACGTAATTTAGCAAACAATGTAAATTGGTTTGACGATTCAGTCGAATTTTTAGTTCAAACAAGCTATAATTTAGAGAGAAGGAATATTGAACTACATTTTGAAAAAGCTTAAAGTATCGCATAACAGTTTATACTTTAAGTACATCGACCTTTGAAATGCTTGAACTAGATGAAACTTTTTCATCTAGTATTCGTATGTAATAGAAGAGATTATCGCAGGGGGTATTACTTATGTCTGAAATGAACAACGACCTATTAAAATCAAAAGATCCATTCGCAACTGAAAATCCACTTCTTCAATCTAACCCGTTAATACAAGCTGAACCAGTGCAAGCACCGACGCTTATTTCGGAGCAAGAGCTATCACAAATTGCACAAAACCAGCTTGCGTTAAAGAAAGATCCAGAAGTGCACGCGCTTGCTCAAAAAATTGATGTAAAAGACCAAATCGCAATGCTAGAGCTAGGAAAAGAAACGGCGAATGGTATTTCCACATTTTCAGATAAAATGCTGGCAACGATGAGAGCTAGCAAGCTTGAAGAATCCAGTGTATTATTAAATAATTTAAATAAAGTTATGGATAAATTCGACCCACAAGATTTTGCGCAAGAAAAAAAGGGCGGCTTTTTAACAAAGCTATTTAGCAAAGGCAAAGAGCAATTAGAAAGATTTTTATCAAAATATGACAGCATGAATAAAGAAGTGGATGTCATTTACCGCGAAATTCAAAAGTATGAAGTTGAAATGAAACGTAATACCGTTGACCTAGAAAATTTATACGACCAAAACTTAAACTATTTTCAAACTTTAAGTAAATTTATTGCAGCGATTGAAGTAAAAGCTGATGAAGTGCGTACCGCATTACCAATGCTAGAGCAAAAAGCGCAAACTGGTGACCAGTTAGCTGCAATGGAATATGAAACAATGCAACGTGCGGTAGAATTACTTGAGCAGCGCCGTTATGATTTAGAAATGGCACAGCAAGTATCATTCCAATCTGCTCCGCAAATTCGCCTTATGCAACAAGGTAATAATCATTTAATCGGTAAAATAAACTCTGCCTTTGTTACGACAATTCCAATTTTTAAACAAGGACTAATTCACGCCGTAACTTTAAAACGTCAAAAGCTTATTTCTGATTCAATGAGCGAGCTAGATCGTCGTACAAATGAAATGCTTGTGCGCAATGCTGAAAATATTAGCAAAAACAGTGTCAACATTGCACGTGCTGCGGGTAGCCCAAGCATTAAAATTGAAACAATCGAAACAACATGGCAAACCATTATGGCCGGTATCCAAGAAACAAAACAAATTCAAGCAGAAACAGCAAGAAACCGCGAAGAAGGCCGCAAACGTATCGAAAAATTACAGCTTGAATACGAAAAACTGAAAAAAATGTAATGCAGAAGTATAAGACAGGAGAGGAACTCGAATGATACGAGTTTGTCCCTGTCTTTTTTCTTTTGCTCAATACTATGAACAGAGCAGATAATGTTGCGCGGCATAAAGAAGAAAATTTATTTACAAAATAAACAGAATTTTCTTGCTATTAAACTTTTAACATGCTATTTTATTTTTATAAAAGGTTAAACGATTTACTAAAACATTTAACTTAAGGCAAGGAGATTGGATATGACAACTTTGAAAGATATTGCAGAACATGCTAATGTAAGCGCTTGTACCGTTTCTAGATATTTAAACCAAAATATTGTTGTAAAAAAAGAAACAGAGGAAAGAATCCAAAGTGCCATTAAAGAATTGGGCTATGTACCAAATGTCGTTGCTAAAGCATTAAAACGTAAAGAAACGACGAATGTGGCGGTAATCTTGCCAAAGATTAATAGCCTTTATTATTCGGAAATCACTTCTGGAATCAGTCAAACTTTAGGAAAACATCATTATAATCTATTTATTTATGAAGTAGACAACCTTAATTTAAATGAAAATGAAATACTACAACTTATGCGCGAAAATATGGTAGCCGGAATTATTATTGTTGGGTTATTTTCTGATCTATCATTTAAAGAAAATATTCCTAGTTTTTTAGAATGTGGTATTCCGGTAGTTTATGCAAATAGATGTATTCCGTACGCTGGTTTTCCACTCGTTTATCCTGATTTAACAGAGGCGGGTAAAATAGGGGCGGATTATTTATTCTCAAAAGGTAAAAATCGTATGGCTTTGATTCATAAGAAGCTGCCTAATGATGTACTTGAATTATTTTTGGATGGTATTAGACAGGCGAGCAAGTATGAGCAGAAGCCTCTGATTTTAGAAATCAACGATTATATGGATCTATCGAAAGATTGTGTGCCAATTCTTCTTCAAAACAATATCAATAGTGCATTTGTTCTTAATGAATTGGGTGCAGTTAATTTGACTAAGGCATTAGTTCAAGCTGACGTTCAGATAGCAGAGGATATTGCCGTTTTGAGTTTAGGGAATTCACTATTATCACAAATTTCAACACCTGAGCTAACTTGTGTGGACTTGCAGAACCAGGAATTAGGCATTAAAAGTGCAGAAATTATTCTAAATGAAATTCAAAAAGAAACTTTTGAGCCAGTAACGGTATTAGAACCGTTTATTGTTGAGCGTAAATCTTCATAATTTTTGTGAGATAAAGAAAATAGAGGTCATTAATTTCTATTGGTTAAACGTTTAACTATTTTAATCAAAAGTTTATATACCGAATTAGTTAAACGTTTAACCGATTAAATTTCAAGTAAATAAAGCAATGCAGTTAAACGTTTAACTGCAATAAAGAAAAGTCATTACTTCTATTTAGTTAATCGATTAACCACACACTTTAGGAATTTTAGTTAAACGTTTAACTAAGAAATATTGTTGATAGGTTAAGAGCAATGCTCTTCTTATAGAAATAGCAAATCAATAATGAAAGGGAGAACTAATTATGAAACAAAAAGAAACAAATCATCTTGAAAAAGTCCGAGATATTTACGAGATTTTAAATGGCAGAAAGGAAGCAGATCTCCTTATTAAAAATGTGAACATTTTGGATGTACACGGGGAAACGGTCTATCATGGGTCGTTACTAATCTATGATCACCGTATTGTAGCTTTAAATCCTGATGAATCAATTGCCAAAGTGAAGGATATCTTCGATGGACAAGGACTTTATGCTATACCGGGACTTATTGATGCACATTTGCATTTTGAATCTCAGCTAGCGCATCCGGTCGCACTTGGTGAGGCAATGGTCCCGAATGGCACAACAACTATATTTGCTGAGATGCTAGATCTTCTAAGTGCAGCGGGGGAAGATGGCGTAAAAGCCGCTGAAGGTCTGTTTCGTGATTATGAAAAATTGCCTTACAGATTATATGCATTTGCCCCAGGTAAGAAAGTTGCTGCATCGGTAACAAAGGAAGTATTAGATATGGAGCCGGTTATCGGGTTAGGGGAATTTGAACATTTTACTTATAGCAAAGGGGATGAGGATGATTTCCTGAAGGCTTCTTGGATAAGAGAAAAAGGGGGATTCATGAATGGGCATTGGGGCTTAACTGCCCTTCCAGATATGATCTTAAATTATTTACCCGCTATTGGTACATCCAATAATCATGATGTTTGGAATGGTGACGATATTGAGAAAAGCATTCGTTACGGTTTTCCAACCCAAATTAAGTTTGGCGTCGGTAGCAGTGAAGTCATCAAAACATTGCTTCGTGCTATCGTAGATCGTAAATTTCCAACAGATAATTTTATGCTGTGTACAGATAATATCTCCATTGAAAGATTGCTTAAAATGGGACATATGGATTGGATTATTTCCCTTTGTACAGAGATGGGGATTAGCCCGATTAAGGCTATTAAAATGGCTACATTAAATACAGCCAAATCCTACCACATGGAAGATCAAATAGGTTCTTTAACACCTGGGCGATTTGCTGACATTGTTTTGACGGACAGTTTATCAAAAATAAATCCTCTTTATGTATTTAAAGATGGTGAATTGATTGCACAAGATAAAAAATTATTAAAGAAAGTAGAAATAGACTACTCTGCCATGTGTACAAAGGGCGTTCAAGGATTAAACGACTTTACACCAGCTGAATTAGATATTGTACCGTTTGAAATTTCTGAAGATGGGACGAAAGCAAAAGTTTATTTATTTGATGTTTACGGGCGAGGCCATGAAAAGTTTTATCAAGAAATTTGGGTGCCACTGGAAAATGGTAAGGTTGTTCCAGAATATCAAGGCGAGAAATTAAGTCGCCTGTCTGTTATCCAACGGTATGCAGATGGAAAACGCCATGTCGTAAATGGATTATTTAAAGGTGTCTATGTCGAACATGGTGCAGTGGCAACATTTTGGTCAGCGCCATCACCGTATTTCGTAGTAGTCGGACAGGACAGTGACGAAATGTGCTTCTGTGCACAAGAAGTTGATAAATATTCAGGAGCATGTATCGTAACAGATAATAAAGCCATTAAGAGTATTATGCCACTTGAAATTTATGGTGCGATGGCGAATATGACTGTCGATGAATTAACGAATAGCGCAGATGCCATTGATGTAGCTTTAGAAGAAATGGGGAATCGCAACGAAGGCGAACCGGTAGTGAATAAACTGTTAAGTCTATTTATTTCTCTGCACCGTTTCCGACTTATGAAATAAAGCCAAATTGCCATCTAAAGAGTAGTGAAAAAATATCTAGAAAGATGCAGGACAATGCTAAATGTTCCACCAAAAATAGTAAATGATTGACCAGTGCTATGAAAATTTCTTAAGGGGAAAAGGGAGGATTTTTATGCAAAATGAAGGCGTAAAATCGGATAGAAATAGTTTATTAAAACGATGGATTGTTTATATCATTGGCATTTATATTTTGTCCATCGGTGTTAGTTTAGCAATTACTGCAGGGATAGGAATTTCACCTCAAAGTGCCTTTCAAAGAGTATTTGTTGTGCATTTTGATTGGTTAACACAGGGAAAGGCGAATTTTATTTTAGAATGCATTATGTTAGTGCTAGCATTTTTAGTGTACAGAAAAGGCTTTAAATTGTACCATATTATGGGGTTGGTTGCTTCGGCGATATTTGCAGTTTTTCTAGATTTCAATTTATCACTTACCTTTACTTATCTCGAATTTCCTGATTATTGGACTAAATTTTTAACACTTGTCATTGGAGACGCATTTTTAGCCTTTGGTGTATTCCTTATGTTGCAATCTGAAGTTGTGCTTATGCCGATAGACAATTTCGTTAACGCTGTTCAGCTAAGGACAGGCTTTAAATGGGGCAATGTTAAAACTTGTTTTGATTTGACGTTACTTGCTTTAGCATTAATTTTCGGACTCATTTTAGCCGGGAAAATTATGTTTATTCGAGAAGGTACCGTTTTAAATGCTATACTTGTCGGACAATATATTAAACTATTTACTTACATGTACAAAAGAAATAAGGCAAAAAGAGGAGTAGAAATTACACAATTGCAAAATTAAGATAGATAAAAACTCCTCAAAATATTGAGGAGTTTTTTTATTGAATTCATTATAGTGTATAATTGGATATATATAAGAAATAGATAACAATTGAGAAAATTATTTGAGTAAAAGTAAGAGGCCACATTACAGACTATAAACTTTATGGGAGTAAATATGCATGGAAAGTTTTATTTGAATATAATAATTTGTAGGGATTTTGTTAAATATACGTTAAGAGCTAGGGGGAATTAATGTTGATGTTTGAAGTTATCATTCTACCGATAATAGTTATCACCGTTTGCTTAATTTCTTCAAAGATTTACAAGCGACAAGAAAAAGTGGATAAGGGTTTTGCCATAAATTATTTTAAATTATCTTACAGACGAAGGGTAGTTCGTGATTTATTAACTCTTCCTTTACTAATCGTTTGTATTCTTATAATTTACTATTTATCAGATTGGAGTTTCAAAATATTTACAACATTTTCGGTAATTATATTATTATGCTATGCCCTCCAATTACTTTATAACTTTAAGATGTGGAAGAAAGGTATGTAATATGAGATTATCACTTTTAGGAATTTCAATCACAGTCTTTGGTTTAGCACTAATCCTAGTAGCAAGTGGTGGAGGAACTACTTTCGGATTACTCGTTTCACTAGTTATGGTGTCATTTGCCTCATGCTTTATAAAAAACAATCCAAATGAATAGATATGGAACGATCAATGTTGCTGGTTTACTTAATAAAGATAGTGGGAGTGGGGGGAATGTCCATATGAAATTTATGTTATTTGCCATTATACTTGGATTTACATCTTTAAGAGTTATGAGATTTGTGCCAGTTAAAGGAGCATGGGTTAACTATTCTTTATTTTGTATTGTGGCAAGTATTCTTTTAGCTGTCCTACAACTTAATATAAATGGACATTATGGGAATTTAAATCATTACATAATAAGCGCTTCGCCAATCTTTGTAGGCTACTTAGTGCTATTTATTTTTTATCCAATTATTCGTAATAAAATAAATAGTCTCAGTTAAGGATGGCATCTTCAACTGTTAAATATGAGAAAGAGCAATCCGTTTATATATCGGATTGCTCTTTTGATTACAAAAGGTGAAAATAAACAGTGCTACGTTGAAAGAATAAGCAAGATTAATGATAAATTTGGATAACTAAATATGAAATATATCAAAGGACTTCTAGCAATAACTATACTAGTGACGAAATGAACGTGCTCCATGAAAACTATCGAATTGCCAGTTACATGCGGGTCTAAAGAGCAGGTAGTGGGATTGAAAAAGAGACAATGAATGATATACTATTCACGCTAATATATCTAAATCTAAGGACTAGATAGTTAACAAATAAATAGAATGATTTTTTAATCAAATGTACTGTTATTTAACTGGTAAGTAAAGGCCCATCAGGTAGTTGAATATATTGGCGGATATTCTAATATACGGGCTTATCATCCTTATTGTAAAGCGTTAAATCATTTAGCATCGTGTCAGTTAACTTTCGAGGAATAGTTTCGAGTGTGATATATAAATTTCCAATGTTTTCGTTAAAAAGTGTAACCTCAAATAAATGATTCGTATTGCCTTCTTTTACAACCATATAATCGATTTTCTCATGATAGTTGCCACTTAAAAGAATATAGTTACCACGATTAGTATGAATGATATTGATATTTTTATCTAAAATATTCATTTTTACAAATATAATTTTTAATTTTTTATTAAAATAATTCTCTTTGAAAACGGCATATCCCGTTTTATTACCATACTCAAAAATAGCAATCTTAGAAGTTGATTGTGAGATGCCATACTCTTTAATCGATGAAATCTTTTCCTCTAAATGTTGTTGAATACTAGCAGTTATCGCACTGACGTTTGATGGAATAGTATAAGTTCTTTGAATGATAAAAAATATAGTAAATACTAGAAGGATAGAAATAATTAATATGATGTAATCTTTCACGTTACATCCTCCTTTTATTGTATTTTAATTAGAATTTTAGTTGAATCAAATGGTTAGACGCGAATAACATTTAATGGAATATCCTTACAGATGTATGTGAAGGAGTGAAAATATGTTAAACAGAAAATTGTTAGCAGCTTTTGTAACAGCGGTCGTATGTTACTTTATCGTACCTATTTTCTTTAACGATTTTACGAACTCTTATTTCGCAATCGGGCTAGGTGTAAGTATTATTTCAGTCCCAATACTATTCACTTTTGGCATTTTGGTTTCCATGGTGATTGAATTACGAACGAAACATATCTTCTTTGCTTATATAGAACATTTTGCTAGTGGATTAATTTGTGTTTGTGTGCTTTTACTGTTAACAGAGTGGGATATAGAATTATTTTACATTTACACATTAATGGCATTTGTATATGTTACGGTTTTCTTTATTAGTGATTATCTGATGAAACGTATTCAAACGTTAGACAAGAGGGAAAAAGGAATCTTAACTAAGAATAAATAACTTTTAACTTAATTGTTTTAAGCCATTTTAAGTAAGTAAAATATGAGGGGAGAGATGAATAATAATTTAATATGACATTGATGTGTGTTTATAGGAAGGGGTAGCTCTCCCTATAAACACACATTTTGTGCAATCGTTCTTTTGCTTGTTTTTGCGATTCAAACATGTTAAGTTTCTCGAACTTGATTAAAAACTATGTGAAAAGGAATGGCGAAGCATAGTTGTAGTCTCATTTATATTTCTGAGCTTGTAACGTATACAACTCAGCATAATGTGCCTGTTTATTCATTAACTCATCATGAGTACCGGTTTCTACGACTTTTCCCTTGTCTAAAAAGATAATGTTATCAGCAAAGCGAGCGGTACTTAGTCTATGTGAAACAATAACTACAGTTTTTCCATTTGTTAATTTACGTAATGTTTCGAAAATCTCTTCTTCAATAAAAACATCTAATGCAGATGTAGGCTCGTCAAAAATAAGTAGATTTGCTGACTCATCTCTCATAAAAGCACGAGAAAGGGCAATACGTTGCCATTCGCCCCCAGATAGATTTCTTCCACCAAATAGCCTTCCTAGTTCAGTATCATACTTATTTTCAAGCTTATGCAAAAATTGACTAGCCCCTCCAAGGCAAGCAGCCTTTTCAATACTCCTTAAGTCATCAAACTTAGAAATTTTGCCTACTCCTATATTTGATTTCAAGTTCATTTCATATCGAAGAAAATCTTGAAAGACTGCTGTTGAATTTAATCTGAAATTCTCAATATCATAACAACTTAATGGTAATGTATTGAAGTATATGGTTCCTTCATTTGGATCAAAATATCGTAAAAGCAACTTAATGATAGTACTTTTACCCGATCCATTTTCACCAACTAATACTGTTATTTTACCTTTTGGAATTTGTAAGTCATCAATTTTTAATACTTCTTTTTCGCCATTATAGCTAAATGTTAATTTATTAAATTCATATCCTTTGTTTATAGTTTCATTAAGTAATAAATTACCTGATTTCATGTTGTTTTCGCTTGTTAAGAAAGAAACAATCTTTCTTAAATGTTTAGTTTCTCTTGGGCCAATTGCAAATACTGCAAATAATTCATTTGTACCTTCATTGAATTGAATGATGGCTCCGATAAACAACAGTATATCTCCAGAGGTTAACTGACCTTGGAGAGCTTGCCGTACAATATAAATTAGAATACCTCCAGCAACCAAAGACTGTAGAAGGGACCAAATAAACTGATGAAGAGTCAGCTTTTTTTGATCATTTGAAATAGTTTGTAGTAAATGTTTGGCAGTAGTACTGTAACGGGACTTGAAAAAGGGGATAAGATTATAAACTTTCATCTCGCCTGCCGTTTCTGGCATAAGAGGGGTGCATAGATAATATTCTGCACGTCGCCTTAGCTCTTGAATCTCTTCACGTCCCTCAAAAGTCAAATTATTAATTTTTGCTTCCAAATACATTTTAGGAAATGATAAGAGAACGAATAAAATTGGTGCCCAGGGTGCAAACATTCCGATTAATGTACTTCCAGCAATAATCAAAGCAACACCACTCAAGAATTGTGAGACAATGGTAATCCACATATTAACAAAATACTCATTATAACGAACAATTTGAGTTCTAGAATGGTAAGATGCTTGTTCAAAAGGTGCAATATCAGGAATGGATATAGCCTTAGTAATGAGTAATCTATCTATATGAGCTTGAAGTTTAAAGGTTAACAGTCGCTTTTGCATCTCAACCAATGGTTGAAGAGCATCGACTAGTAAAGTAAAAGCAATATAAATTAAAGCCATCCATACTACCGTGTTCCAAGAGAATAAATTAAAGGGAGTAAGTGTAATTTCATCAATAATCTTAGCGCTTAACCAAATAAGGAACGGGCCAAGTAAAGATTCTAATAATATTATGAAGAATAGGGAGCATGTTTTAAGTTTGTCACATTGCCAGAATAAGTTTAAACCATATAAAATTACAGAAGTTGTTTCAGTTAATTTATTAATAGCACGTTTTATTTTTAGCAAAAGGCCTCATCCTTCCCTTGAAAAGATTTGGCTTGTAGGCGAAACATTTTGGCATACTCTCCATTCTGTTTGAGAAGAGATTCATGACTTCCTTCTTCAACAATCTTGCCATTCTTCAGTACCAGAATACGGTCAGCCATCCTCACCGTACTGAAGCGATGTGAAATCATAATAACTGTTTTACCATGTGTAAGTTTCTTAAACTGTTGGAATATATCATATTCTGCTCTTATATCCAAAGCAGCAGATGGCTCGTCTAAAATCATTAATCCAGCCTGTCTCATAAGCGCTCTAGCTAAGGCAATCCTTTGCCATTGTCCTCCTGATAAGTCAATGCCTCCCCATTCTGGCCCAACCATTGTTTCAAGATTTTCGGTTAATTCAGCTATTGTTGTTTCCAATTTTGCTGAACGTACTGCTTGGTTGATTTTATCTTCATTATGTAGGGCGTTTAAATCTCCAAGAGCAATGTTTTCTCTTATTGACATGTCATATCGACCAAACTCTTGGAATACTACTGAAATTTGCTTTCTTAGTTCGTCTAAATCGAGAGTGCGAATATCAATACCGTTTACTTTAATTTCGCCTTGATTAAATTCATAAAATCGGCAAAGCAATTTGATAAGTGTAGTTTTTCCAGAACCGTTAGCACCTACAATTGCGACTTTTTCACCCGGAGAGACAGAGAAATTAATATGATCTAAAACATATTCAGAACTCTCAATATTATCTTTATCGGTGTTTAATATCTGCTCTTGGTTATACTTTTCAAATTCATTTTCATTAAAGTCTTCATACCAATCAGGCTCATCATAGAAATCTTCCTCTTCTGTTTCCTCTAAGTCTTCCTCAGATTGTTGATAGCGGAAATCCTCTTGAACTGATTCTTGATATGGATAGCGGAAACAAACATCTTTGAATTCAATAGATAGGGCACCTTCACTAGCAATTGGCACTGGTTTAGAAGAAAGTTCGATATCCTTTTCAGCTTTCATAAAAAGAATAAAATCTTTTCCCATTCGCCATAAATCAATCGTATCCGCGCCTTCTTTAGCAATATCTCTCATAGCAACAGATAATTGAAATACGGCTCCTAAGTACAAGGCAAAATCTCCAATAGATATACTGCCGGAACCGGTCTTCATTAATATCCAAAAGTAACCAACACCTGATCCTATCCCTGATAATAAACTAGTTAATACAGTGCTATAAGAACCGTTTTTTTGAATTCTACTAAAGATACGATATAGATGTCCAAAAGTTGTACTATACATGTTATGAAAGAAATTACCTAAACCAAATAAGCGGACTTCCTTTGCCGAACGTCTGCTCAGTAATAAACTCCTAATATAATCTATTTTCCTTCTTAACGGTGCATACTCTTTAGCATAGTCCCATTCCATCTCGTTGTACCGGTTTTGTACAAAAGCAAAAGGAGCAGTGGATAGAACAAGTAGTAAAGCAAGCACTGGTGAAAAATAGACGAAAACTAAAATGATTCCGATCGATGAAAGTATTGCAGTAATGAGATTTGCACTAATACTAATCAATTGGAAAGGTAACCA
>Ga0213825_1001315_pt1 | contig 17111 bp, 13 predicted proteins | sample MC6MC0900MG_FD_179896 | JGI IMG/M metagenome (GOLD analysis project Ga0213825, IMG submission 179896) | Enriched soil aggregate microbial communities from Iowa State University, Ames, United States - MC6-MC0900-MG | ecosystem: Environmental > Terrestrial > Soil > Unclassified | place: USA: Iowa... | reverse complement strand
TGACCGAGACGTTCCGCTGCCTTCACGGCCAGATTAATGGCTGTCCTGGCCTTTTCTGTAAATCTGTCTATCATAAATGCAATCCTCCTGTCATAGTTCCGGCAATTCCCTCCGGATAAATTCCGCCCTGGCTCCATCCAACTCTTCCTTACTTAATGGGCGGTCTGAAAGTTTCTGCAGATTCGCCGGCTGGATTCCTAGCATCAGACGGTAGACGGAAAAATCTTCCTCCGTATGGATCAGGCCGTCTGCCAGCCCTGCCATGATCTGTGATAGAAATATCATGGCATCCCTGGAAGTCAGCCGTCTGGAGTATTTTAATACTCCGTAGGATTTGTATACCTCATCCTCTCTCTCGTCCCTGTGTCTCTGGAGAGAAAGCTTCCTTACCTGAAGTTCCTGATTGGTCAGCTGGATCGCCGCCTTTGTAACTGTATCAATAATTTCCCGTTCCGTCTGGCCCAGGGTTTTCTGGTTCGATATCTCATAAAGAGAACCGAAATTCTCATCTCTTTCCCCATAGACGCCCCGGACAGAAGCTCCGAAGCGGCCCATATCACTGATAAGACCCTGGAACTTTTTTCCCTGTGACAGCATGGGAAGATGAACCACCACGGCTGCCCTTAAGCCAGTTCCCATATTCGTTGGAAAGGAGGTGAGATAACCGTAACGGTCATCAAATGCATAAGCAAACCGTTCATTGATATAATCATCAATTTTACCTGCCCTTTCCCAAAGTTCCTCTAAGTGAAGGCCCATCTGGAGAAGCTGGATCCGGATGTGATCATCGCAGTTAAGTACGATGCCGGTGTCCTCATTCTCTGAGATAAAAATACCTGCAGGTTTTTTATTTGAAACAGCTGCGGAATTAAGGACTCTCCGCTCTTTAAGGGCCACCCGGTCCAGCTCTTCTAAGTCCCCAAGCATGGCAAATTCAAAATTCCTGCCTTCATCCTTACCCAGATCCTTTAAGCCAAACTCCAGGCTGCGGACCATCTCACCGCTTTCCTTTTCATCAAGGGTCGAAGGAAACCGATAGTCCTGCCAGTTTCTTACCAGACGGATCCGGCTGCTTATCACTCCAGGCCGACCAGTGTCCTTCTGTTCAAACCATCTAAGCATCTGCCTCATTTCCTTTCTTCAGCTCTTTTATCTTATCGCGGCATACAGCTGCCGTTTCATAATCTTCAAATCGCAGGGCTTCCTTTAATTTGGCATTCCACTGAAAGATTTCTTCATATTTAACAGCGCTGTTTGGATCCTCTGTGGAATCCTTCTCATGTTCTCCGGTTCCCGATCGTAAATCCATGTAGTCCTGCCTCTGATAAACCGGTGTTTTTCCCGTGTGGATAAGATTACCATGAAGCTGCTTTAAACTGTCCTCCATAAGAGGACCGAATACACTGTAACAATCTGCACAGCCAAATCTGCTGTCTCTTACAAATTCATCGTAACCAGTCCCACAGTTCGGGCATAAGATCTGATGGAGCTTATCCGGACCCTTATCCGTGTCCTCGATTCCTAAAAGACCTGAAAGCAGCTTTCCCAAGGGAAACTCCCCATCAAAAATAGCCGCATACACGCCAAAATCCATCTCTTTCGCACACTGAGCACAAAAATGATGCTCTTTCTTTGTGCCATTTACAACTTCTGTATATTGTATATTTGCATCACGAATTTTACATTTTTCGCATAACATAATGAACCTCCAATCCAGTGAATTACTCTTCCCTCTGGCTCCTTATAAATGACTGGAATATCTCATCTACCAGCTGGTGAACCTCTTCACATGATACATTCTTACAGACTCCTCTGGCAAGCACAACTCCTAAATCTTTGCGCATTTCATCAAGGACCTGGATTTTATCCACGTCCAGAGCCACTACGGCCCCTTTCCTGCGGTCCAGCTTGACAAACCCTTCCTGTTTCAGCACAGAGTACGCCTTATTTACCGTATGCATATTAATCCCTATGTTGTCGGCCATCTGGCGTACGGAAGGCAGGGGGTCCCCTTCTCTTATACTTTCTGTGGCGATTCCTATGATTATCTGGTTCCGAAGCTGAATGTAAATCGCTTCATCACTGTTAAAATCAATTTGTAAAAACATATTTTCACCATCTTTCGTTATATCTGTTATACGCATAATAGCACAATCCATTATCTTTTTCAACACAAAATATCAATTGGAAGATGGGAAAATAAATATGATCGAAACCAATAACGAAAAGCACCTTCATTCAGGTGCTTTCGTCGCTGTCATTCCAATTGTTTACAGTACTTTAATCATCAAGATCCAAAAATTCAAAGTCGTCTTCATCCTTCTCTGAATTCCCTGCCTCATTAGATTTCAAATCCCGTTCAAAGTCTTCCAAACTGGTTTCTTCGATAAAATTGTCCTCTTCCAGGGCTTTTTGTTCTGCATCACGTGCATATAAAGGCTCGTCCATAGATTCTTCCTGGTAATCCTGATCCGGTTCAGTTCTGGAGCTTTGTCTGTCATACTCTTCTCTGCTGTATCTTTTGATCTTGCTTGTAGGAATTTCTTCCTCCGGTTCAGTCCACCGCTGGTCATCATCTGGTTTTTGCTCTTTTCCTTTCCCTTTACCGAAGCCGCCGCTGCCTGGTCTGCCAGGGCCGGATCCATTGCCTTTCCTTGCAAGGACGATGACTGCGACAAGCAAGCCAAGGGCAACGACGCTCACTCCAATGAGAATGTAGAGCTGTCTGTAGTAATCCTTGGTCAATTGATCATATGTGTTGGCCATTTCCACATACTTGCTATTTGAAACCCCGGAAGCATAGTATCTTTGAATGGTCTTTTCAGAAATATCATAACGGTAGAAATGCTTTTCCCCGTTCCAATTCATTGCATAAAACAGGCAATACTGAGGCTCAGCCTCTGAATCTTCTACCCAGCCGGTCACCCGTGCCCCGTCGATATCAGCTTGCCGTTCATGGAAGCCCTCCGGAACAACCGTATCCTTATCAAGAGGAATAATGACAATAGCTTTAGCTATGGTCTCAACCTGTACAAACTGGGACCAGGAATCCGAACCCTCATTGTAAATGTAGAATCCGCCGTTTCCTCCGGAATCCTTTAAATAAAGCAGAAGTAAGTCTTTTTCCAGTCCTTTTCCAGCCATGACATCTGTTCCTTTATAGGAATAGGTCTCAGACTCAAAGCCTTCCGGAAGCGCTGATTCATCAAAGGATGAAGCAATGCTGTAATCGGTTCCGTTAATGGTCACCACTGCTTCGCCGAATTCAGCCTCAGATGTCTCCGTATTTCCACCTGTGGTAGGAGCGGTTTGTCCGCCCTCTGCTTTCGTAACCTGAATGGTATAGTTTTTAATTGTCTGCCCATCCTCTGCAGTCACCTTGATGACTACTTGGTTTGCTCCGGACTTTAAGCCCTTTTCTCCCTGAAGTGCTACATGGGCGCCTGCATTGGCAGCCACCGCATTTACTACCAGGTCCGCTGTGTTTGCATCAACCTCTGCCGTATAGCTTTCAACAGACGCAGAGAACGCCGGAGTCAGAGTCCCTGGGGAAATCTTTAATGATTTTAAGGTTGCATCCTTTGAATATGTGGCAGGAGATGTAACCTTGACCGTTGCGCTCCCCTGCTTGCTTAAAGAAAGCGTCTGGGAATCTACATCATAGATTTCCTGGGAGGTCACGCTGATCTGGGTATTTCCTGCCTGCAGCGCCTTAAACTTCAAGGTAAAGCTAAAGGTTTTCTGATTGGCAGAATCCATGGTTCCCAAGACCTTAATCGCTCCTGCGCCGCCATTTGCATTGGTTCCGCTGACAAACTCCAAAATACTCGGATCATAAGACAGCATGACTTCTGCTGTGCCCAGAGCGCTGTCACTGGTCACTTTCATATTTACTGTTACTTCGTTTCCCACCATGACCGATGGGTCAGAAAACGCGATCTTAGCATCTGCGGCCCAGGATACCAGCCGTCCGGCAGGACAGGATATGGCAATCACACAGGCCAGCATCAGACCGGCCGTTAGTTTTTTCAGTTTCCTATTCATATTGTCTCCTATTTCTGTTGGACTTTAAAGTCCGAGGATTTTTTTCTGCAAAAGCAGAAGATCCTGTGAATTCACCTTGCCGTCTCCATTTAAATCAGCAGCCAGCTTGCCCTTCTCAGATATGGTTTCCAATCCCAGAAGGTATCGCTGAAGCTTCAGTACATCCAGGCTGTTTATTTTTCCATCCCCATTGATATCTCCAATCCCAAAGGCGGAGGACTGACCGGCAGCCGGAGCCTGGGTCTGCTGGGGACTGCTTGCAGCAGTTTCTGTCACTTTGATGTCAGTTCCAGGTCCCTGGGCTATCACTCCCGTAGAAGTCTGAACGGAAATGCTTGCGGAACCATCAGGAGCTATGCTCACATTGCTTCCTCCTGGTGTTCCTGCATGATCTGTACCGGAAGGATTGGATACTCCGGGGCCTATGTTGCTGCCAGGACCGGAAGAAGCATTGCCACCGGTGCCTGAGCCTGAGCCGGTTCCTGTTCCCGTACCAGCGCCTGAGGAATAAGTCGGGCCGTTGTTCTGGCGCACCACATGAAGGACGTATTCCCTGACACTTCCATTTTGTGCAGTAACTGATACCTTAATATCATTATTGCCGTTTGAAAGCGCGATTGTACCTGTCCCTTTGACAGAAGCCAAGGAACTAAGGGCGGTTGCATACACATTGATGCTTGATACTCCGGGATCCACGATCAAGTCATATCCAAGGGTATCACGATGAAAGGTGGGAGTCATGACAAATCCTTCCACGCTCAAACCGGACAGCTTATTGTTGGGATTGCCGTCGCCGGTAGGCTGGCTGCAGGCGTTATCAGGCATGTTGTTATAAATCGGTATCTTAAACTCAAGCTCTGTCTGTTTCATATCACTGTTATATGCTTTTGAATAAACAGCACCCTCTGATGCAGCTCCCTGTACATTGGTCATATACTGGTGTTTATATAGATTAGACCCCTGCACATTAAACTTCTTCAGATAAAATGTATCCTGCCCAACTTTTACATAGTTATTACCATAATAAAAAGCTCCGCCTAAAATTGATTTTTCAGGAGAATTCCATGGTCTTTCATAATTGCCGGACTGAGATGCCCACCATAAGCCTCTTTGCACCGCAGTCATATTTCCTGACTGATATGCTTCAATATTAAAAAAATTATAATATCCTTCGTAACCTGATTCTGTTCCTGAAATGCTTTTGCCTGATCCGGAAGATCCCTGCTCCTGAATGATCATAGCTGCAAGGACGTAAGGGTTCACCCCTGATTGGGCAGCCGCATTCATGATCATGTTCACATAGGCGCTGCTGCCTGAAACTGTTCCAGTGGTATTGGAATTGGAATTGGTATCGGATGAGGACGGCCCCGTAAGGCTGGCTCCCGGTCCGTATTCCATAACGATAGGAAGGTTTTTAGGCGTTATGGAAGCTTGCGGCCCTTCCAGACTGACCTTTCCTGAATCGGAATTGGACTCCGATTCCGCCCCCGGGTTAGTAGCCGCTCCCGGCCCAATGGCCGCACCTGGCCCTATGACCGTGCCGCCGCCGGAAGAACTGTCCGTATTTCCAGAGTTACTGCTTCCACCGGAAGATTCGCCGGATAAAAACGTACCCTTTACCATGGTCTTTAATCCATCTGCCGTATGCTTATTGCCGTCATATGTATGGGTCATAAATTGGAATACATTGGTCTCATCAAGGAAGTTTCTGGGATCCATATAATATCTTACAATGTCTTCAGAAGCGGTGATCCAGCTGCTTCCGTCATATCCGATCCATGTACTGCTATCCCAGTTATATGCGCCATCTACCGTGGACTTCCAGGATGATAAGCTGTTCGTGTGGACCAGAGTTTTTCCTACCTGGCTTTCTTCCTTAACTGCTGTGTTCCAGTCCAGATTTGTATGCTGGGCGCGGAATACCCACTTGGGATACTGGGCATGCAGCGCACGAAGCTTTGTCTTATAGCTTTCCGGAAAACCTTCCGCTGTAAGCCGGGACTCAAAATCCGCGTCATTGGTATAGGAAGAGGGAAACTTAAGGTAGCTTTTGGAAACATATCCGGTAACCGTCTGACCACCGGAACCGGATACCCGGATCTGATACCAGAGCGCTCCATCCGATGCGTTCTTTTCATCAATCACCGTCACCGACGCTCCATTCGTTAATTTTGTAACAACTGAATAGGTCGTACCAGGGCCGCTTCTCACGTTTAACGTGGTGGCATTTACCGTTGCTGCCTTTTCCGTATAAGCATAAGCATTTATGTATGGCGAAACCGCTCCCATGTAAGAGTCCATCACCAGGACACTGGCCAGAATAACGGCCATCTTACGAGCTTTTTTATACTTTTTCATCTGTTTCTCCCAATATATCCTCTTGTATTTATTGAATTTCCAATTACATGTAAATTATACATTAATTTATTATAATGACAAATGATACCATGTGTCAACTGAATCAGGTAAAGTTCAGACAAATGGAATTATTTGTAAGAAAATCTTTATACTTATAAAAAAAGATCCCCCTGATTTGGGAGATCTTTTTTAACGTTATACTGGATATGCCTTATTTTCCTTATCTGCCAGAGAGGAATCCACCCCGGTCTGCTGTGCAGCCCGGTACTGGAAGAATTCCTTGGCAACCGTTGGGAACAGGGCATAGGAAAGTACATCTTCATCCTGCTGTTTCCACTGTGCGCATTCCTTCTCAAACTGAGGAAGCTGGGGAGCAATTAAATCGGCCGGGCGGCAAGTGATCGGCGTCTCATCGCCGATGATCTTCTTCTGGACTTCTGCGTTAAATGGTTTAACTGTCTGTCCGAACTCGCCCATAAAAATCTTCTTTGTCTCTTTCGTTACCATTTTATAACGTTCACCGCTAATAACATTTAAAACAGCCTGGGTACCAACGATCTGGGAAGACGGTGTTACAAGCGGCGGTTCCCCAAAGTCTTTTCTTACCTTTGGAATCTCCTGCAGCACTTCCATATATTTATCTTCCTGACCGGCTTCCTTTAACTGGCTCACTAAGTTGGAAAGCATGCCGCCAGGTACCTGATACTGAAGGGTCTTAATGTCTACGCCCAGTACCTTTGGATTTAAGCGTCCGCTCTTTAATGCCTCCTCTCTGATTGGCTGGAAGTATGCACAGATTTCTGCCAACAGATTCTGATCGTAGCCCGTGTCATAGGGCGTGCCACGGAAAGTTTCAACCATGACCTCAGTCGCCGGCTGACTGGTTCCAAGGGCAAGCGGAGACATTGCGGTATCGATAATATCGCAGCCTGCTTCTACTGCCTTTAAATAGGTCATAGATGCAACGCCTGAAGTATAGTGGGTGTGTAAGTCAATCGGAAGCTTTGTGGATTCCTTTAATACCCGTACCAGTTCATCTGCCTTGTAGGGTGTTAAAAGTCCTGCCATGTCTTTGATACAGATGGAATCAGCACCCATATCCTCGATCCTCTTTGCAATATCCTTCCAGTAATCCAGGGTATAAGCTTCCCCAAGGGTATAGCTTAAAGCTACCTGTGCATGACCTTTTTCTTTATTACATGCAGTCACTGCGGTCTGTAAGTTGCGAAGATCGTTGAAGCAGTCAAAAATGCGGATAATATCAATGCCGTTAGCCAGGGACTTCTGGACAAAATACTCTACCACGTCATCGGCATAATGGTTGTATCCCAGGATGTTCTGCCCCCTAAACAGCATCTGCAGCTTTGTGTTCTTAAATCCATCCCTTAATTGTCTCAGTCTCATCCAGGGATCTTCTTTTAAGAAACGCAGACATGCGTCAAAGGTTGCACCACCCCAGCACTCTACCGCATGATAGCCAACCTGATCCATCTTCTCAATGATAGGAAGCATCTGCTCGGTTGTCATTCTTGTAGCAAACAAAGACTGATGAGCGTCACGAAGGACTGTCTCTACAATCTTAACCGGCTTTTTCTCTATTTCTGCCATTGTCTTACCTCCATGTTTGTCAATTCTTCTGATTACCGGAAAGGCTTAACGCCTTTCCAGGGAAAAGTTATCTAACTCCGAATATTGCCATAAATGTACCAGCCGCAACCGCAGTACCGATAACGCCCGCCACGTTTGGTCCCATGGCATGCATCAGCAGGAAATTCGTAGGATCTGCCTCAGAACCAACTTTCTGGGATACACGGGCTGACATAGGAACAGCAGATACGCCTGCAGAACCGATGAGGGGATTCACCTTACCGCCGGAAACCTTGCACATCAGCTTGCCAAACAATACGCCGGCGGCTGTTCCGACTGCAAATGCCACCAGGCCTAAAATTACGATCTTGATGGTATTCATATTTAAGAATGCTTCCGCACTGGTCGTCGCACCTACGGAAGTTCCTAACAGGATAACCACGATATACATCATGGCATTGCCTGCAGTCTCCGTCAACTGCTTAACCACGCCGGATTCTTTAAATAAGTTTCCTAACATCAGCATTCCCACCAGGGGAGCTGTTGTTGGAAGAATGAGGCATACGACCGTTGTTACGATGATCGGGAATAAGATCCTCTCAAGCCTTGATACCGGACGAAGCTGTTCCATCCGGATCTTTCTTTCTTTTTCCGTAGTCAGAAGCTTCATGATCGGCGGCTGGATAATGGGCACCAGCGCCATATAGGAATAAGCTGCTACCGCAATGGGCCCCATGAGGGATGTCATTCCCAGTTTTCCTGCAAGGAATATGGAAGTCGGTCCGTCGGCTCCACCGATGATGGAGATGGCAGCCGCTGCTTTATCGTTAAAGCCCATGAAAATAGCAAGAAAATAAGCGGTATAAATACCGAACTGGGCGGCCGCTCCTAAAAGAAAGCTCTTTGGATTGGCAATCAATGGCCCAAAATCCGTCATGGCTCCTACACCCATGAAAATCAGGGGTGGCAGGATGCCCCATTCATCCAGCTTAAAGAAATAATTCAGCAGTCCGCCTCCGGAGCCATCTGGTCCAGCCTCCTTCATAATATCCGGGTAGATATTAACTAACAGCATACCAAAGGAAATCGGTACCAGCAGCAAGGGTTCAAAACCTTTTCTGATAGCCAGATATAAAAATATAAAGGCTACAAGAATCATGATCATATTCCCTGCGGTCAGGTTAAAAAATGCGGTCTGCTGAAGAAGATTTGTAAATGTATTACTTATATAATCCATGTTAATCCCTCCATATGAAATCCGCTCTGTTTATCTTTACAGCGGATTCTTCCGTACTAGTTTAATGTAGCCAAGGTTGCTCCTGCTTCTACTGAGTCACCGATCGCTACATTAACGCTGGCAACGGTTCCATCGGAAGGTGCTACGATCTCGTTCTCCATCTTCATAGCCTCAAGAAGAACCAGCACATCTCCACGTTTCACTGCCTGTCCCGGGTTTACCTTAAGACCAAGGATCTTGCCTGGCATGGGAGCCGCTACTTTTAAACCACCCTCTGAACCGGCACTGGCCGCCTTTACAGGAGCTGATGGTGCCGGAGCTGCCTTCGGTGCAGATGGTGCAGGTGCAGACACAGCCTTACTAGCTGCTGCCGGCGCACCTGCGGCTGAGCCCTCTTCAACGGTTACCTCATAAACATTCCCATTCACTGTAATTGTATAATTCTTCATGATGATCATCCTCCTGATTGTTAAGCTTTTTTCCATTTGCCAGCTGGCGCCCGTCTGATCGAGCGAACCACCAGGCCGCTTGGCGAGCTTCCTTCAGATGCCGCAATCGCTGCTGTAATCACTGCTACCAGCTCTAAGTCATCCACAAGTTCTTCATTCTCTTCTACCACAGGGGCAGAAACCTCGGGAAGGGGTGTGGGAGCAGGCTCCTGTGCCTTCCCATTTATCTTATCTTCAAACTTCCTAATATATCGGAAGCAGCCGATCAGCCAGCTGATAAAAATCAGCACAATAAATACGGTTCCCATTCCCATCAGGGTATTAAACACGGCTTTTTCCATCCGCTCGCCTAATGTATATTCCGGCACAAATGCCACACTGGTAATCTTTGTGATCTTTGAATCGGTTGTAATGGAAAATTCCAAATTTCTCTTTTCAAATTCTGCTTCGATGGTAGCGCTGTACCCATGGTCAATTGCTTCTACCTTTGCCGTGCTGCCGATTGATACCAGGGTGCCAAGCTCATTCTTTATATTCTCCCAGGAATCTACGCCCTCAGCCAGGGCAGCATACTCATCCTGGGACTGCATGTTCTTCTTAAACTCAGGAATCTGGCTGTCCTCAAGACCGGTATACAGCTCTAAGAAGGAACCTGGAAGCTGTTCCATCTGTGACTGGATCCTGGCATCAATTTCTTCGGCTGGGGTATCGGCTTTGCTGCATGCAGATAATGAAAAGAGGCAGGCTGCCATAATAAGTCCCAATGCTACTCGTTTCATATTCAGTTTCATATACCTGTCACCTCATTCTAAATCGTGCCATGTTTTTTTGCCGGACGATCCTCTCTCTTTGTGAACAGCATCTCAAATGCCGCAATGACCCGTGCCCTTGTTTCGCCGGCATCTATGATATCATCAACATATCCTCTCTTAGCCGCAGAAATGGCACTGGACTGAAGCTGCTTATAGCTTTCTGCCTGATCGTTAATAAGTGCTGTTCCGTCTTCAGCCTTTGCAATCTCATCCGCATACATGATTTTCACTGCTTCAGCCGGTTCCATCATACCAATGCAGGCTGACGGCCATGCATAAACAACATCCGCGCCAATGGACTTGCTGTTCATGGTCAGATAGGCTGTTCCAAGAGCCTGCCCCAGAATAACCGTAACTTTGGGAACTGTGGCATTGGCAAAGGCATAGGTTAGCCCTGCAGCTGCCCTGGCAATCTTTTTCTCGGAACATTGGGTTGCTTCATACCCTTTTACATTTACAAGAGTAAGTACCGGAATACTGAATGCGTCACAGAATTGAATAAATCTTGCTGCCTTTTCACAGCCGCGCCCGCTTAAAAGGGCTTCATATTCCCCTGTCTTAACGCCGCTTTCATTATAGGATTCCGTTCTGTTTGCAACACAGCCCACTGTCATGCCATTTAAACGGATAAAACCGGTTACCATGGAAGCAGCATATTCCTTCCTGGTCTCCATAAAGAAATGATTATCGGAAATCTGAGTCAATGCAATCGCCGTATCCCCAACATAATTCTCCAGATCGGAGCATATGCGGTTTAAATCGTCATTGCACTCATCATAAGACATGTCATCTTCACTGTTTGAAGGAAGAATGGAAATGAGAGTCCTGATATTATTTATAATGTCATCCGCTTCTCCCGTAAAATCCACCATGCCGGTTTCCCTGCTCTGATAGTCTGCGGAAGCGGTGTTGCATTTTTCTGTATAATTTCCCTGAATTGCATTGGGGGAATTGACAAACAATCTGCCGCCCTTGGTTTCCATAAAGGTAAAGTCAGACATAGCTGCAGAAACAGCCATGCCGCCGCCGCAGGTCCCAAATATCGCTGTTATCTGGGGGATTACTCCTGATGCCAGAGTCTGGCTCATATAAATCTCGCCAAAACCATTTAAAGAGTCTGTTGCTTCCTGAAGCCTTAAACCAGCACAATCGACCAGACCGATTACCGGTGCACCTGTTTTCATAGCCATCGTGTATAGCTTTGTAATCTTCCTTGCGTGCATCTCCCCTACGGAGCCGCCCAGAACCGATGCATCCTGGCTGTACACATAAACAAGGCAACCTTCAATGGTACCATATCCAGTAACAACACCGTCAGCAGGAGTTTCTTTTGCCGTCATGTTGAAGTCTGTGTTCCTTGCGGTAACATAGCCGCCAACTTCAACAAAACTGTTCTCATCTAGCAAGGCATGAATCCGGTTACTTGCTGATGTTTCTGTTGAATTACTCATTTTGCAATCCTCCATTTTGTAATTTTTTTACAGTCATTTGTTAAACCTTTAACAAAGTCCTATGCAATAACACCAATTTCTGCCAATTATAATTGTATAACGAATTTAGGTAAATTTCAAGTGTCTGACAGAGATTTTTCACATTATATTAATTTTTTTTCCTTTAAGTACAGCACAATATAGGCGAACCATGGGAAGTATTCCTGATAAAACAAACTAAACAATCTTTAAGACAGTATTTTATCCAATATTAAGGTTTCTCCTCTATCATTGGCCTATATGATAAGAAGGAGGCAGACTATGATTCACGAAATATTAAAGCACAATGATGTTTTTGTAAACAACGGTACTTTTAAATCTTTTGCTTCAAACAAATGTCCCAGAAAAAAGCTTGCCATATTAACCTGCATGGATACCCGGCTTGTAGAGCTTCTGCCAGCCGCACTTGGAATCCATAACGGAGATGTAAAGTTAATAAAAAATGCGGGCGGCTTGATCCTCGATACTTTTGACAGCACAATCCGCAGCCTGCTCATCGCTGTTCTGGAATTCGGTGTGAAAGAAATCATGGTAATCGGTCATACAGACTGCGGAGCAGCCGTTATATCATCGGAAACCATCTTGAGCCATCTGATCCAGAGAGGCATTGACATGGAAACCATACTCCGGCTGAAAGAAGAAGGATTGGACTTTGAATCCTGGTTTCAGGGTTTTGACAACACGGAAACCGCCGTTCAAAAATCCGTTTCCCTGATTAAAGGCCATCCTCTCATGCCATCTGATGTAGCGGTTCAGGGTTTTGTAATGGATATTGACTGTGGCAGGCTGGATCAGGTTTCCTGACCCTTACATAGGAAAGAAAGATGCCGGAATTAAATTCCGGCGTCTTTCCCATTTAATTTTATTTTAGGATTCTATTTTTGGATTCTATTAAAAAGTCAGTACACCGAGTAAAAGACCGGCTACCAGACATACCATACTCACTCCCCATACCCACAGGAAGCTGGTCTTAATATGATCCTTGATCTCCACACCTGCAAGGCCGATTCCCAGGAAAGTGGCCGGCACAACAGGGCTAATGAAGGTTGCACAGTTTCGGCAGACTACCATGGTGATGGCAGTTTGAGCAGGATCTACGCCAAATTTGTTTCCTATTCCGATCAAAACCGGAAGGAGGCCATAGAAATAGGAATCCGTACAGAACAATAAAGTAAGCGGCACGGACAGCACTCCGATGATAAGCGGCAGAAAACGGCCCATGGACTGAGGGATAAATGCAGCCATTGCGTTAGCCATATGGTTCATGATTTCACTGTCTTCCAATACTCCAAGGAATACACCGGCTGCCAAAATGGTAGATGCCATCATAAGACCAGGACCAGCATGGGACTTAATGATCTTATTCTGAAGCTTCGCACCAGGATAGTTTACTAAAAGTGCTGCGACACATCCGATCATGAAAATAAAATAAGACGGCAATGGCATGAAAACAAGAGCAATAATAACAGCTAATGTCAGGATCACGTTGAATACAAACAGCTTTGGTCTTGCCAGTTCCCCTATATCAGCGGTAGCAGCACTTTCTTCCAAGTCATCGTAATCATCAATAACAAGAGTGCTATTGATTCCTGCCCCTCTCTTCTTCTCAACAAATCCCCAGAAAAACGCAGTAAACAAAGCAACTACAATACCAACCGCCTGCATCGGCAAAAGCTTCATCCAAAGGACATTGGCTTCGATCTCCAGTACGGAAGCCGCACGCATAGTCGGGCCGCCCCATGGAAGCAGGTTCATAACACCCATAGAGGTAACACATATTAAAAGCAGCGTTGTTGGACGCATTTTTAATTTCTTATAAACTGGCAGCATGGCTGGAATGGTAATTAAGAACGTAGAAGCTCCGCCTCCATCCAAATGGCCGATTATGGCGATGATGCTGGTCATAAAAGCCACACCTACTACATTGTTCCCCACTTTTTTCATAAGCGCATCGATGATGCGGTCAAACATTCCCGCATCAGTCATAATTCCGAAAAACAACACGGAAAATATAAACAGCGCAGCGGTTGAGTGTACCCCTGATACCCCCTTAGAAATAAATTTTCCAACTTCACTGACTGTGAAGGTTCCGGTCAAAACCAGAATCAGCGCACTTACGGTAGATACACCGATAAATGCCAGTGCCGGAACAGTAACATTCCTCAGCAACAAAACAATGATCATGATAATGGTTGCAAAACCTAATAATGCAAGCATTGTCTCATTCATGTTTTCTTCCTCCTCTATACTTTTTATTTATAGGAACAGTATAAAAGCCTAACCTTACACCCTTCCTCCTTCTCCCTTTCATTTCTTTAAGAGAAAAATTAAAAGTTGTTAAGATTAGGCTTTTTTTACACTCTTTCCTTACAGTTCTTTACTGCTTTTAAAATCGTGGAGTCGGAAACCGGTTTGCCGATGTATTCATCAATTATTTTCCGCTTCTTGGCCTCCAGGATTTCTCTCGTCACCCGGTCCGTCATAATGATCCGGATTATATCCGGGTACTGGCCCTGAAGGGACATGAAAAAATCCGTACCGCTTTTCCCGGCAATATCATGTTCTGTTACAATGGCATCGACTTCCTGCTCCTTCAAGGCTTTCCTGGCCTCCTCAAAATCCATGCAGGCCGTCAAAGGCACATGAAGCCTGCCGAAATTCTTTTCCAGAAGCCGTAATACCTTTGGATTATCGTCGATGACCAGGAGCCTTAAGCGATCCCCGCTTTCCTCCTCTGTTTCCTGCTGCTCTTCCTGTTCTTTCTGTTCATTCACAGGAAGGAAAACATGAAAGACACTGCCTTCTCCCAGTTTGCTTTCCGCAAAAACATATCCTTTGTGAGAATGAACAATCTGCTCAACCAGAGAAAGGCCCAGGCCTGTTCCGGTCCCATTTTTCTTTGTCGTGAAGAACGGATCAAAAATCTGCTTTAGCACCTCTTCACTCATGCCTTCCCCGTCGTCTGCAATATCAATCCGCAGGTAATAGTTCCACTCTTCTGAAACAGAAGAAAGCTTGTACTGCTTTAATTCCTCCGAACTTACCCTGCTTCCGTTTATGGTTATGGTTCCTTCCCTGTGACCGATCGCATGGATTGCATTCACGCAGATATTTAATATGACCTGATTTATCTGTGTTTCGTTACCCAGAAAGCATTCATCAGATAAGGCAATTTCTTTTTCCAGATGCATATGGGCAGGACACACGGAGCTTACCATTTTTATGGCACGTCCAAGCACCTTTGCAGCGTTTATGTTTTTAAAGGCAGTCTCCATATTTTTCCGGCTTAAGGATGAAATCTGCTGGATAATCTCTTTTGCCTTTCCGGAAGCTTCATAAATCTCCGACGCACTGTCATAGTTTTCCTCTCCCTCCGGAAGTTCAAGCATCAGCAATTCGGCATATCCCATGATCGGTGTCAGCAAGTTGTTAAATTCATGGGCAATGCCTCCGGTCATCGTTCCCATGATCTGAAGCCTTTGCTGATGGGCGATGGTTTCTTCACTCTGATGCATTTCCTCTAAAATTTTATTAAGCTCCAAGAGATAAGCGATCTCTTCCGTATCCTTTTTCTTCTGGACCCGTAAATCCCCGATATAAAGCACCATTCCAAGGAGCACGGAGACAATTCCAAAAAAGACCAGGCCCAGCTTGAAAAATCCGGCTGCAACCGGGATATAAATATCATTGTAGTCAATCACCGCACTGACTACCAGAAAGCCGTTTCCTATGATGGCGGGGGAATAGGCGCTGACCTTTTTTACTTCCGGAACTCCCGGGTCCTGCCACCAGTAGGAATAATACTCGGAAACTCCTGCCTCTCCTCTGTTTTGATTTTCTATCATCTTCTGCAGACTGGTTAAATCTTTGTCCGGAAACATCTCCTGCCGGCCTGAAATCACATTGATCCCCCACTGGCTTTCCTGCGGATGAATTAGGATAATCCCTTTTGAATCCTTTATTACCACATACCCGTTAGTTCCCAGACGAATATTGGAAACCAGGGAATTGTAATAGTTTTTCTCATTTAAAACAACGGATAAAGATCTGCCGTCACGAAGAACTTTCTTTAAGACCAAATACATTTCCCCATTTTCCAGTTTACATTGCCGAAAGCTGACCTCCTGACTGATCTCTGTGACAGAATAGGTCGACGCAACTCCATATCCATAAACACTTCTTAATAACTTTCCGTTCTCATCCTCCAGTATAACATCATAAACAAACCGGCTGTGATTCGTTACATAACTCCGGAGTATACTCCAGTCCTCCCTGCCTGTCTTTTTATAATTCTCCTTTTCTATGTCGCATAGGGCGTTTAAATCCGATTGATATCCTTCAATAAAAACCTTTAAATTTTCTCCCATGCTCTGGGTTGTCAAAAGCATCTGTTTCTTTTGATTATTTATAATCGTTTCTTTATATTCCTCCCAGATACTGAAAACAAGACAACAGAAAATCAGCAGCACGGAGATCATGGCACAAAATATGAAAACCGTCCCATATCTTTTATTTTCCTTTATTTTACCCATATCCTCTATTTTCCTGTTCCTCATTGACTTGTCTCCGGGTTACTATTATAATAATTTTAACACAATCTTAATCTTTACACAATTTTACTTAGGGGGAAGCTATGTCTGATAAAGTATTAATTGTGGATGACGATCCGGCGGTTTGTAAGTTATTAGAGAAAGTCATGCACAGCAATGATCTGGAAACCAACGTAGCAGACAGCGGGCTTACCGCACTGAATCAACTGAAAAACCACACCTACGATATGATCCTCATGGATGTAATGCTTGGTGATATGGAGGGCTTTGAGGTCATCAAGCGGCTGCGAAGCCAGGGCATCCAGACTCCGGTTATGATCGTAAGCGGAAGAAACGAGGATTATGATTCTCTTTACGGCCTTTCTGTTGGTGCAGATGATTACATAACCAAGCCATTCCGTCCCTTAGTGCTGGGGGCCAAGGTAAAGGCGCTGATCCGCCGCAACAAGAATCAGGTGCTGTACAGCTCGGATATTCTGGAATGCGGATCTTTCACTTACAATACTTCCACCATGCGGTTTTATAAAAATGGAGAAGAGATTGTTCTTTCTTCCAAAGAGAGCAGTCTGATGCTGCTGTTTTTA
>Ga0213825_1001313_pt1 | contig 17126 bp, 16 predicted proteins | sample MC6MC0900MG_FD_179896 | JGI IMG/M metagenome (GOLD analysis project Ga0213825, IMG submission 179896) | Enriched soil aggregate microbial communities from Iowa State University, Ames, United States - MC6-MC0900-MG | ecosystem: Environmental > Terrestrial > Soil > Unclassified | place: USA: Iowa... | reverse complement strand
CGCGCCGGCGGCGCGGCCCGAACCACCGGCGACCCTGCCGCCGCAGGTGCCCGGCAAGGCCAGGCCGATGGAACGCGACATCTCGGAGGCCTACGTCGTGCCCACCGGTACCGCGATCCTCGACAGTGCCAACCTGCCCAAGCCGGGCGACGAGGTACCCGTCGACGGAAAACCGACGTCGCCGCTGCCGGAGATCTACCAGTGCCAGGGCCGGGACGGCGGGCGCTACCTGCATGAGCTCGAGCCCGCGCCACCGCATTGCGAGCTGCTCGCGGTCACCGGCCTGGGCGGCAACACGCCGGTCAATGCCGCCAGCTGCGAAGTGGTGCGCGACGCGTGCGAGCCGATCGCCGAAGAACAGCGCTGCAATGCATGGCAGCAGCGCTTCCGCGACGCGCGCGGCCGCGAGCGCTTCGCCTCGCCCGACAAGGCCGCCGACGCCGCGGCCGAACGCAGCCGCCTGCAGGCGGTGCTGGCCGCGAGCAGCTGCGCCGTACCGGGCTAGGTACGCACCGCTGGTGCGTACGCGTCAGAACCCGTAGCGCAGGAAACCGCCGTCCACCGCGATGCATTCGCCGGTGATGTAACTGGCCGCGGGCAGGCACAGGAATCCCACCGCCGCCGCGACTTCATCGGGCTCGCCAATGCGCCGCATCGGCGTGCGCTCGATCACCTGGTCGTAGTAATCCGGGTCGGAAAGCGGACCGGAGGTGCGGCGGGTGCGGATGTACCAGGGCGCCACCGCGTTGACCCGGATGCCGTCTTCAGCCCATTCCACCGCCAGGTTGCGCGTCATCTGGTGCATGGCCGCCTTGGTCATGCCGTATACCGCACCGCTGCGCACGTGGGTGAGGCCGGACACGCTGCCCACGTTGACGATGGCCGACGCCGCGTGGCGCGCCAGCAGGGGGTGCGCATAACGCGACAGCTCGAAGGCCGAGAACAGGTTGGTCTCGAAGATCCCCCGCCATTCGTCTTCGGTGTATTCGGTGGCCGCCTTGGTGATGTTGCCGCCGGCATTGTTGATCAGCAGGTGCAGGCCATCGCTGTGGTCCTCCACCCAGTCCAGGATCTCGCGACGGTCTTCGTCATCGGACACGTCGGCCGCCAGGCCGTGGATCTCCCGGTCGGGAAAGGCGTCGGCCAGTTCGTCGCGGGCCATTTCCAGTGCATCGGCATCGCGGCCGACGATCAGCAGATCGGCACCGAAACCCAGCAACTCGCGCGCGATCGCCAGGCCGATACCGGCACTGGCACCGGTGATCAATGCGGTCTGTCCATCCAGTCGCCAACGATGCGCGCTCACCTGCTTCTCCTGCCCTGGGCCACGGCCCTGTACGTCCTGCGCCGGACACCGCATCCAACGCTGCGGGGAGGATACCGCCCATGCCCGTGCGGCGCACCCCATCACACATGGGCTGGCAAAGCGGTGCGACACTGCGCTTCCCTGGGCTTGCCCGCGAGGTTGCCATGTTGATCCGTATCGTCCTGCCGCTGGCCTGCCTGCTCGCGCTGTGCGGCTGCAACCGCCCGGTGCCTCCGGCACCGGACAAGCCACCCGAACCGCAGGCCACGGCGCTGCGTGACGCCATGCAGCAGCCGCTGGACAAGGCCAAGGCCGCACGCGACACGCTGGAAAAAGCACCGGACACCAGCGCCGCCGACGAGGTCGAAGCGGGCCGGTAAGGAATAAAAAACCCGGCCTTGGCCGGGTTTTTTGTTGAAGCGCGTCACCACCAACGGTGGTGACCTACCGGGACAATCGCATCGGGTAGATCACCAGCAACGGTGGTGAACTGCCGGGACGATCGCATCGGGTAGATCACGACCGTTGGTCGTGATCCGCCATCAGAACCCGCAGAAGCAGTAGGCCAGTGCCTTCACCGGGGCGCTGCCGCGCGGATCGCGGGCGGCGTCTTCGACGAAGCGCAGTTGGGTGTCCACTTCCGGCATCGACCGGGCCAGCATGATCCGCGCCATGCCGGTTTCGCCCAGCATCCAGGCACCGGCGTGGCTGCCGGCAAAGCCGCTGAGGAACTGTGCGAACGGGGTGGCCGCCTTCTCGATGTAGCGCACGCGCACCTTGTCCGGGCCGCCCAGCTTGGCGCGGTTGGCTGCATCGGCGACGGCGTCCTTGAGGCCGCCGAAAGCATCGACCAGGCCGCGCTCCTTGGCCTGCGCGCCGCTCCACACACGGCCACGGGCGACTTCGTCCACCGCCTCGACCGGCTTGTTGCGTGCATCGGCTACCTTGCCGGTGAAATCGGCATAGCCCTTGTTGATCACCGACTGGATCACCTGGCCCACTGCCGGATCCATCGGACGGGTGATGTCGAAGGCCCCCGCGAAGCGGGTGGTCCCCACGCCGTCGGTATGCACGCCGATCTTGTCGAGCGAACGCGACAGGTTCGGGATCATGCCGAAGATGCCGATCGAACCGGTGATGGTCGAGGGATCGGCATAGATGCGGTCGGCATTCATGCTGATCCAGTAACCGCCCGACGCAGCCAGGTCGCCCATCGACACCACCACCGGCTTGCCCGCAGCCTTCAGCGCCACGACTTCACGGCGGATCTGCTCGGAGGCGAACACTTCGCCGCCGGGCGAATCCACGCGCAGCACCACGGCCTTAACGTTGTCGTCGTCGCGCGCTTCGCGCAGCAGCGCGGAGGTCGACTCGCCGCCGACCCGGCCCGCCGGCAGGTCGCCACCGGCGATCTCGCCCGAGGCCACCACCACCGCCACCTGCGGACGTGAGTCCACCGGCGAGCGGCGCAGGTCGAGCTGGGCCAGGTAGCCGTCCAGGTCGATGTTGCGGAAGCCACCGTCGGCGTCCTCGTCGGCAACGCCACGGTCGGCCAGCAGGTCCTCGACTTCCTCGCGGGTCTTCAGACCGTCCACCAGCTTCTGCTGCAGCGCGAACTTGGCCAGGTCGCCACCGGCGGCGGCGATGCCTTCCGGCATCGTGTCGATGCCGGCGGCCAGCTGCGCGGCGTCCAGCTTGCGTGCCTTGGCGATATCGGCCAGGTAGCGCTGCCACACGTCGTTCATCCAGAACAGGTCCGCTTCCTTGGCCTGCGGCGAGGCGGCATCGAGCACATACGGTTCGGCCGCGGACTTGTACTCGCCGACCTTGAACAGATGCACGTCCACGCCCAGCTTGTCCTGCAGGCCGGTGCGGAAGTACTGGCGATAGCGGCCCAAGCCCTCCAGCACCACCCCGCCCATCGGGTCGAGGTAGATCTCATCGGCCTGCGCAGCCAGCAGGTACTGCCACTGGCTCATGTTGTCGCTGTAAGCCACGACCTGCTTGCCGGCGGCACGCACCGCCTGCAGCGCGGCGGCCACTTCGCGCATCGAGGCGAAACCGCTCGGCTGCAGCTTGTCCAGCTGCAGCACCACCCGTTCGATCTTCTTGTCTTCGCGTGCCGCATCCAGCGCACGGAGCAGATCGCGCAGCTGCACTTCCTCGGCGCTGTTGTCGCCAATGGCCTTTGCGAGCGCCCGGCTGACCGGGTCCGCACTGAACTGCTCGACCAGGCGGCCTTCCGGCGCGATCACCAGCGAGGTGCGGTCCTGCAGCGCGCGGTTGCTGCTGGCCCCCTTGCCCATGGCTACCACGAACAGGACCAGGATCAGGAACAGCAGGCCGAAGAACAGCAGGTTGAGGATCAGCCTGCGGGTAAAGTTCATCACATCCCACAGCCCGATGAAGAAGCTGGCGACGGGATTGCGACGCACGGGTTGGTTCATGGGGAAAACTCCAAATGGCTTCGTGCCGTGGTACCAGCATAGCCGCTGCCGGACAGGGCGGCATCGGACACAAGTAAGGGGGCCGTCAGGCCGGGTTTATGTGCTGGCAGCCGCCAGCCCGTTTCCGACACGAAGGCTGCTCACACGCAGCCGCCATGCCATCAGGATCGCCGCGGCGGTCAGGCCCAGGATCAGGCCCAGCCACATGCCCTGCGGGCCCATGCCCAGGCCCAGGCCGAGCCCGGCCCCGAGCGGCATGCCCAGCCCCCAGTAGGAGAACATGGCGATGAACATGGGCACGCGGGTGTCCTTGAGCCCGCGCAGGGCGCCGGCGGAGAGCACCTGGATGCCATCGGGGAACTGGAACGCGGCGGCATACAGAAGCAGGGTCGAGGCCAGCGCGGCCACGCCCAGGTCGGCGGTGTAGACGCCGACGATGGCATCGTGCCCGAACAGCAGGACCAGCGCCGACAGCGTCTGCGTGCCCAGGATGATCAGTAGGCCGGCGATGGATGCGCGGCGCACGCCGAGTCCGTTGCCGCTGCCCACCGCATGTCCGACCCGCACGGTGGTGGCTTCGGCCACGCCCATCGGGATCATGAAGCACAGCTGCGCCACGTTGATCGCGATCTGGTGCGAAGCCGCCTCGGTCGCACCCAGGCGGCCGATCAGCAGCGCGGTGACGATGAACAGCCCGCCCTCCATCAACACGGTGATGCCGATCGGCAGCCCGGTGCGCAGCAGGTCCCAGATCGCCGCCCAGCGCGGCAGCTCCAGGTGCGAGAACAGTTCCAGGTGGGCGAAGCGCCTAGTTTTCCACAGGTAGGTGGCAAAGCACAGCGCCTGGATCCACATCATGGTGGCCGAGGCGATGCCCAGGCCTTCGGCGCCCATTTCCGGGAAGCCCAGCTTGCCGTAGCACAGCACGTAGCCCAGCGGCGCCAGCACCAGCAGGCCGCCGAAGCCCAGCAGCATGGTCGGCAGCGTCCAGTGCATGCCTTCGCTGAGGTAGCGCATGCAGAAATACAGCGTGAGCGCCGGTCCACCCCAGCGCACGGCGTGCAGGAACGCGGTCGCGCCGGGCACGATGTCCGGCGCGATGCCGAACGCCGGCAGCAGCGGCGGCACCACCGTGAGGAAGGTGAACATGATCAGGCCCAGTCCCAGCGCCAGCCACAGCGCCTGGCGGAACAGCGGGCCGATCTCGCGCTCGCGTCCGGCACCATGCAGCTGCGACACCGACGCGGTGAGCGAGATCAGGGTACCGATCGGGATCAGCATCGGCAGCCACAGCAGGGCCGTGCCGATGGTGACGGCCGCCAGGGTCTGGGTGCCGTGGTGACCGGCGATGACGTTGTCGACGAAGGAAATCAGGCCGGTCGAGATGTGGCCGAGCACCAGCGGCAACGCAAGCAGGCCGGTGGCGCGCACTTCCCGGGAAAGGCGCGGCGTGGAGGTAACGGTAGACATGGGATCACGGAACGCAGACTGCGGCAGCGCGCGGAGGGCACAGGCACCGGGTTGCGGCCGGTCATCTTACGCTTACCGCACTACATTTTCCCGCAGCCAGGCATCGCGCGCGGCGGGGGCCAGGCCGAGGAACTGGTCGCGCACGTGGTCGCGCTCCTGCGGTGGCGTACGCTGGGCGATCAGGATGAGCTGGGCAAGCTGGCCCTCGTTGAGCTGGCGCAGGGCTGCCAGGGCCGGCTCGCGCTGCGCGGCGGGCAGGTAGCCGAACAGGCCCTGCAGTTTGGGGAAGTGCTGCCCCAGCTGCGGCCCCAGCCGCCAGCCGTCGCGGAAGCGCTGGTCCTGCTGGTCGAAACCCGCACGCAGCGCCTGCTGCTGCGCCGCAGGCAAGGCGGCCACCCGGCGTGCAGCATCCCGGATGCGGGCGCGCTCGGATTCGGGCAGGGCCTGCCACTGCGCGTAGCGGCTGCGCAGGTCGCGCAGCTGCGCAGGGTCGAGCGCCGCCGGGGTGGCGGGGATGGCCGGCGCCGTGGTCGGGATGGGGGTGGTTGCCGCTGGCGATGGCAGCGGCAGCGGCTGCGGGGCGGCGTTGGCGCCCGCGCAGAGGCCCAGGGCGAACAACAGGAACGGCTTATTCATCAGCGGCAGCCGTCTCCAGGCCGGCAATGGCAGGTTCGGGGCGACTGGGCTGGGATTGCGATTCGTCCACCGGCATCGGGCCGCCAGCCGCGAACCAGGCATACAGGTCGGCGTCGCGGGCCAACATCAGGTCGGGGTCGGCCAGCATCGCCGTATCGCTGGCGGCATGCACCGGATCAGCCGGTGCGGCCACCGGCAGGTCGTCAGCCGGGAGCTGTTCCACGGCCACCGGATCGGCGGTGGACACCGCGCCGTCGGGCACGCTGGCTTCGGGCGGGAGGGCGGCGGGCCGGTGCTTCCACCACGCGGCCCCGCCGAGCAGGACGCCCGTGGTGACCAGCAGGATCAACAGCCCCCGCCACAACGGCCGGCGGTTGCCGGCGCGACGTGCAGGCGTGCGCCGTCGCGCGTCGTCGGCGGCGGCCGGGGCACGCCATGACGCGGTCGCCGGGGTGCGGCCGGGCGCCGGCGCCGCTGCGGGCTGGTGCAGCTGTTGCAGGCGGCTGGCCGGCAGCTCGCGCAGGCGCTGCTGCACCTGCTCGGCCAGCGCGCGCCAGGCCGCGGCGTCCGGGTGGCCCTGCGCATCGCGCGGGCACGCTTCAGCCAGCGCCTGCTGGTAGTCGGCCACGGGCATGTCCAGGATCTGCGCCGCAGCGGCCTCGTCCAGCCCGCCGCCAACCCGCAACAACAGCGCCAGCCGGGCAGGCGGCGCCAGGTGCTGCAGGTGCGCCAGTTCCGGCGCCCACTGGCCGCCCTCGGCGGGGACCCGGATCGGATTGCGGTGCGCGAGCAGGATCCAGAACCGGTCCGGCCACAGCGCCATGGGCACGTCACTGGCTATCCCGGCGAACGCGCGCATGACCGCGACCAGGGCCTGCTCGGCCAGCGTCGGGTCGCCGCACTGCAGCTCGGCCACCACAAGGGCACGGCGTTCGACACCGCGCAGGAACGCAGCAAGCGCGCCCGCTGCAGTGGAGGAAACAGGGGCGTTCACAACCGTCATAGCAACTCCATCAAGTGCCCGGAATGATAGCGAGTGCGCCCGCGCCCGGGCATGCCGATGACGGCCGCAGGTGAAGACGCGGCCCCCACGGAGGCTTGACAGCGGCGCAGGTTGTGCACAGCACCAACAAATTCGGCACAAAACCGCAGGGTGAAGCTGGCGTCACCCATGTGTCAGCTTTGTTTCACAGCCATCTTGTTGATTCCATTGCCTTTTAATGTATGGCTATTTTTTGACCAACCCGAGCATCAGCGCGGAACTCCCTGACAATCAGCTCGGAGTTCGACACTCGCACACAGACTTATCCACAGAAGATGTGGATAAGACCGAATCTCCAATAGCCACGGATATTTAGCCGGTAGTTAGGTTTCCCGGCGTCGGCGACAGCGGGGGATTGTCCGACTGAACAGGGCGCCCTGCGACCGCTACACTGGCTCGATGGCCTCCCCCGTTCCAACCTCCAGCCTGCAGGTCGCCCTGCCCGTTCCGCTGCCGCAGTGGTTCGATTACGCCCCCCCGCCTGGCGAGCCACCGCACCCGGGCATGGTCGGGCGGCGGGTGCGGGTGCCGTTCGGGGCGCGCGAACTGGTCGGCATCGTGGCCGGCGTCGGCACGGTGGCCGATGCCGGCGCGCTGCGCGCGGCGGAGGCGTGGCTGGACCCGGCCCCGCTGCTGGGCGGCGAACTCTGGTCCTCGCTGCAGTGGTTGGCCCGCTATACCCACGCGCCGCTGGGCGAGGTTGTCAGCACTGCCCTGCCCGCGCCCCTGCGCAAGGGTGAGCCGGTGCCGGACACCCACCACTGGGGTTGGCGGCTGACCGCCGCCGGGCAGGAACAGCGGGCGTCGCTGCGCAGCGGTACCCGCCCGCGCCGCCTGGCCGAGCTGCTAGGCGACGGCAGCGTCGACGAGGATCTGCTGGACGAAGCATTCGAGGGCTGGCGCAGCGCCGCGCGCGCGCTCGGCAAACGCGGCCTGGTCGAGCGTGTCGCGCTTGCGCACGAGCCCACATTGCCCAGTCTCCGACCGGGCCCCACCCCGAACGCGGAACAGGCCAGCGCGATTGCCGCGATCGCCGCCGCGGAAGGCTTCGGCGCCTTCCTGCTCGATGGCGTCACCGGCAGCGGCAAGACCGAGGTCTACCTGCAGGCGATCGTGGCCTGCCTGGCGCGCGGCCGCCAGGCGCTGGTCATGGTTCCGGAGATCGGGCTCACCCCGCAGACCCTGGCCCGCTTCCGCAGCCGCCTGGGCATTGCCGTGCACGTGCTGCATTCGGGATTGAACGACAACGAACGCGCGCGGGTGTGGGCAGCGGCCGCCCGCGGCGAGGCCCAGGTGATCGTCGGTACCCGCTCGGCGGTATTCACTCCGCTGCCCAATGCCGGGTTGATCGTGGTCGATGAAGAGCACGACGGCAGCTACAAGCAGCAGGACGGCATCCGCTACCACGCCCGTGATTTCGCCCTGGTCCGGGCCAAGGCGCTGGGCATCCCGGTGGTGCTGGGCAGCGCCACGCCGTCGCTGGAATCGCTGCACAACGCCCAGGCCGGTCGCTACACCCACCTGCGCCTGAAGCAGCGTGCCGGCGAAGCGCGCCCGCCCATCGTGCGGGTGCTGGATGTGCGCAAGCGGCCGCTGAAGGACGGCCTGTCGCCGGAGGTGATGCAGGGCATCGCTGACCACCTGCAGGCCGGGAACCAGGTGCTGGTGTTCAAGAATCGCCGGGGTTATGCGCCGGTGCTGCTCTGCCACGACTGCGGCTGGACCGCACCGTGCAGGCGCTGCGATGCGCCGATGACGGTCCACGCCGGCGGGCGTCGCCTGCAGTGCCACCATTGCGGCGCGCGCCAGCCGGCGCCACTGGCATGCCCGGACTGCGGCAGCCTGGCGCTGCAACCGCAGGGCATCGGCACCGAACGGCTGGAAGAACATCTGGTGGACGCCTTTGCCGACCACCCGGTGATCCGCATCGACCGGGGCACCACCAACCGCCGCGATGCACTCGAAACCCAGCTGGCCACTCTGGGCGATCGCCCCGGCATCCTGGTCGGCACCCAGATCCTGGCCAAGGGCCACGACCTGCCCAAGCTGACCCTGGTGGTGGTGGTGGGCATCGACGAAGGACTGTTCTCGGCCGATTTCCGCGCCAGCGAGAAACTGGCCCAGCAGCTGATCCAGGTGGCCGGTCGGGCCGGGCGCGCCGCCGACGCCGGCGAGGTCTGGCTGCAGACCCACCACCCCGGCCACCCGTTGCTGGAAACCCTGGTCAACGGCGGTTACCACGCCTTCGCCGACGCCGAACTGCAGCAACGCGAAGCGGCAGGCTTCCCGCCCTTCGCCCACCTGGCCCTGCTGCGCGCCGAAGCGCAGCAGGTGGAACATGCCAACGCCATGCTCAGCGGCGTGCGCGACCTGATTGCGCACGACTGCCCGGTGGAGCGGTTCGGCCCGATGCCGGCGCCGATGCCGCGTCGCGCGGGCTACCAACGCACCCAGCTGCTGCTGTCGGCACCGTCGCGGCGGCCGCTGCATGCGCTGCTCGACCAGATCATGCCGCAGGTTTACGCACTGCCGCAGGCGCGCAAGGTGCGCTGGTCATTGGACGTCGATCCGACCGACCTGTATTGAGATAGAGAGGGCCGGTCAGGTCAACGGCGTCATCACCGCTTTGGCGTATGCCGGGCGCTGCTGCAGGCGCTGGTACCACGCTTCCAGGTGCGGCAGTGACGGGCGCTGGATCGGCAGCTCGAACCACGCGTAGACCAGCGCGCCCAGCGGAATGTCGCCCATGGCGAACCGATCGCCGGACAACCAGGACTGCTGCGCCAGAGTGGCATCGGCCATCGCCAGCAGCTCCCCGGCACGCACCACGGCGGCGTTGATGCGGGTTTCGTCGCGGTTGGCCGGAGCGGTGCGCATGATGCCCCAGATCAATTCGCTGTACAGCGGCGCCATCCGCGAGGTGCTCCAGTCCATCCACTTCTCGGCCTGGGCACGCGCCATCGCGTCTTCCGGGTACAGCGTGCCCAGCGCGTAACGCGCGCAGAGGTAACGCACGATGGTGTTGGACTCCCACAGCGGCAGGCCCTGGTCTTCGATCACCGGCACCAGGCCGTTGGGATTCATCGCCACGTATTCGGCCGACTGCGTACCACCGAACGGCCCGCCGACCTCGATGGACGCGTACGCCAGGCCGATTTCCTCGGCGCACCACAACACCTTGCGCACGTTGCTGGAATTTTGCCGGCCCCAGATCTTCAGCATGTTGGTTTCCTGATCGTTGAAGTGCGCCGCTACGATACGCCCATCGGCACGGCAGGTGAGACCGCTGCTGAACCCCGCCGCCGGCGTGCACGTGCGCATGCCGCGGTACGTGCGACGATGCCCGTCGTCGCTTGCCAAGGAGTCCGTGCATGACCCGCGATCCCCTGCCCCACCTGGTCGTCATCGGTGGTGGTTTCGCCGGCCTCTGGGCCACCCGCGCGCTCGCCGGCGCGCGCCTGCGCATCACCCTGGTGGACCGTCGCAACCACCATCTGTTCCAGCCGCTGCTGTACCAGGTGGCCACCGCCGGCCTGTCCGCACCCGATATCGCCGCACCGCTGCGCCACATCCTTGGCGACCAGCGCAACGTCGAAGTGCGGTTGGGCGAGGTGACGTCCATCGACAAGGCACGTCGCCAGATCACCCTGGCCGACGGCAGCCAGCTCGGCTACGACATGCTGATGCTGTGCACCGGCGCCACCCACGCCTATTTCGGGCACGACGAATGGGCCGCCGACGCGCCCGGCCTGAAAACCCTCGATGACGCCATCGCACTGCGCCGCAAGCTGCTGCTGGCGTTCGAGCGCGCCGAGGCCGAACCCGATCCGGCGCGCAAGGCGGCCTGGCTCAGCTTCGCGGTGGTCGGCGGCGGCCCCACCGGCGTGGAACTGGCCGGGACGCTGGCCGAGATCGCGCGGCACACACTGCGCAATGAGTTCCGGCATATCGATCCGGCCAGCGCCAAGGTGCGGCTGGTGGAGGCAGGTCCGCGGGTGTTGTCCAGCTTCCCTGAAGTGCTGTCGCTGAAGGCGCGTCGACAGTTGGAGAAGCTGGGCGTCGAGGTGCTGACCGGCACGGCGGTGAGCGACATCGACAGCGAGGGCTTCCAGCTCGGAGAGCACCTCGTTCCGACGCGCACCGTGGTGTGGGCGGCGGGCGTGGCGGCATCGCCGCTGGCGCGCACCCTGGAGGTACCGCTGGACCGCGCCGGACGTGTGCCGGTGCAGCCGGACCTTACCTTGGCCGACCATCCCGAGATCTTCATTGCGGGCGATCTTGCCGCGATCAGCCAGGCCGACGGCAAGCCGGTCCCTGGCGTGGCCCCGGCCGCCAAGCAGATGGGCAAACACGTGGCCACGATCATCCGCGCGCGCCTGGACGGCAAGCCCGCGCCCGGACCTTTCAGCTACCAGGACTTCGGCAACCTGGCCACGATCGGGCGCATGGCCGCCATCGTGCACCTTGGGCGCCTGCAGTTGTCGGGCGTGCTGGCCTGGTGGTTCTGGCTGGCCGCGCACGTGTTCTTCCTGATCGGCTTCCGCAACCGCATCGTGGTGCTGCTCAACTGGGCGGTGGCGTACTGGAGCTACCAGCGCAGCGCGCGGATCATCTTTGGCGACGACCGGGAGGATCGGCGGCCGAAGCCGTCCGATCAGGGATCGTTGCCGGGAGCGAGGTGAACGTCCCACGTGCACAGGAAATCCGGGTCGCTGATGGTCAGCGCGATCGAGCGCAACGTGTAGTCGCCCGGTGCCGCCGCAGCGTAGTGGTCCAGTGTCGGCGGCAGGAAGAGTTCCTCGCCGTCGACAGCGCTGGCCAGTACGACGCCTTCCTCGGCATTGATGCGTAGTACGTCGCCCGCCATCTGGCGATGTTCCAGTGCGTTTCCGTCGACGTCGAGGTAAGTGATGCCGGCGAGGACCGTCTTGCCGATCATTGCGCGCGCCTTGGCCCGATCGATGTCGGTCATGGGAGAGGTTGCTGCAGCCAGGCCAGCTTGCGTGCGCGCGGCTGGCGTTTGAGCTCGCATTCGGCCCTGGAGGCTGCCGAGCGGTCGGGATAGGCGCGCATGGCCAGCAGTTTCACCGGCGGGTTGGCGCGGGTGTAGCGCGCGCCCTTGCCGCACAGATGGGCCTGGAAGCGGGCCTCCACGTCATTGCTGATGCCGGCGTAATAGCTGCCGTTGCGGCATTCGAGCAGATATACGAACCAGGGGGCGGATTCAGCGGGCATACCGGCATTATCCACCGGGTCGGTGCCGCCGGCTGCTAGAATCGGCCCTGGATGCAGGAGAGAGGCGCCGCGCTGGCGCCCGCCGAAGGCGCAGGCTCCCATAATCGCTCAGGCCGGTGGTCCGACAGCCCACCAACCATGCATCCAACACGCCGATCTGGAGAGAGGTCTTAAATGACCCGCCGAAGGGGCACGTGGCCTGGCCACCGAACTCTCAGGCAAAAGGACAGCGGGAGCGGCAACGGATTCCCACCCCGCGACAGTGCTGCGGCGCTGCCGCGGTGCGTGCGCGTTTCCGTCCCCGCCTGCCCCACCCGGAGCTGCCGCATGCTGCTGTCCATCATCTACCTGATCGCCATTTCCGCCGAAGCCATGACCGGCGCCCTGTCCGCCGGGCGGCGGCGCATGGACCTGTTCGGCGTGGTCATCATCGCCTGCGTGACCGCGCTGGGCGGCGGCTCGCTGCGCGACATCGTGCTGGGCCACTACCCGCTGGGCTGGGTGAAGCACCCCGAGTACCTGGGCTTCACCATCTGCGCGGCGCTGATCGCTACGTGGGTGGCGCGTTGGATGCACCATTTCCGCCGTACCTTCCTGGTGCTCGATGGCCTGGGCCTGATCTGCTTCACCCTGATCGGCTGTGCGGTAGCGCGCGACGGTGGACATTCGGTGCCGATCGTGCTGATCGCCGGCATGCTCACCGGTGCGTTCGGCGGCGTCCTGCGTGACGTACTGTGCAACGAAGTGCCGCTGATCTTCCAGAAGGAACTCTATGCGGTGATCACCCTGCTCACCGGCGCGGCGTGGCTGGGCCTGCTCGAGCTTGGCATGTCGCTCAATGCGGCCACGCTGTGGTGTCTCGGTGGCGGCTTCGCGTTCCGCCTGCTGGCGATCCACTTCAAGTGGGAAATGCCGAAGTTCGTGTATCGCGACGAGGTGCATTGAGGCACCGCCGCAGACTCAACTGCCCATCGACAGGGGCAGCATCACCGTCATGGGATGGGCAGGCGAAACGACGAACCCGTGTTTCAGGTAGAACGTCCTCGCAGATGCGTCGATGGCGTGGCACAGCAATGCACGCGCCCCGACCTGGTCGCACGCCTGCAAGGCGCGCAGCACCGCGTCCTTCAGCAATCCCTTGCCGATGCCTTGTGCCGTCCAGTCCGCATGCACCGCCAGACGCCCCAGGACGATGACCGGGATGGGATCGGGCATGTTGCGGCGAAGTCGGCCGGGGGCCGCTTCATGCGTCATCGAACCGGCTGACAACGCGTAGTAGCCGATCACGCGATGGTGCTCGTCGCAGGCGACGAAGCATCGTGATGCGCCGGATGCCTGGTTGGCATGCGCGCGTTCACGCAACCATTTTTCCAGGGCCGGCGCGCTGCAGCGGAAGTCATCGACCGACAGACCGGCGTGCAGCGGAACGGGCGCGGCAAGACGCAAGGACTTACCGCTCCCAGGGTGCGGGAGTGCTCAACAGGCGGCGCAGCGCTGCGTTTTCTTCCAGCGGTGAATCCAGCAGCGCGTTGAAGCGCTGCAACTGCTCTGCGTCCAGCGCGAACCGGGTCTGGTCCGCCAGCACCTCGCGGGCCTTGTCGCAGGCCGCATCGAGGATGAATTCAGTGCGGTTGACCCCGCTGATCTCCACGGCGCGATCGATCAGGTCCTGCTTGTCGGCCGGCGCCCTGAAATTGATGACTTTGCTGGCGGTTCCCATGGGAAGCACTCGCACGGTAGTGGGTTGTGCATACATTGTACATACACTCCTGGTGGATTCAACGAAGGAGTGAAGTCTGGCGCGCGACAATCAAGGCATCCAATTGATTTATTTGAATAAGTTCCGGAATACCTTAGACAGTGCCTGTCGCTGGGCCGGCGTGCGGCCGGCCCAACAGCTCAGGCGGCTTCCGCCACACGACGCGCGCGCCGCGCACGTACCGCCTCGGCCAGCGACTCGAGCACGGCGAGCGAACTGTCCCAGCCGATGCAGCCATCGGTGATGCTCTGTCCGTAGACCAGCGGCTGGCCTTCCACCAGGTCTTGGCGGCCGGCAACGAGGTGGCTTTCCACCATCACCCCCACGATCCGCTCTTCACCCGCAGCCAGCTGCGCGTTGATGTCGGCGATCACCAGGGGCTGGTTTTCGGGTTTCTTGCTGCTGTTGGCGTGGCTGGCGTCGATCATCAACCGCGCGGGGAGTTTCGCCTTGGCCAGGGTCTGGCTGGCCGCATCCACGCTGGGCGCGTCGAAGTTGGGTACCTTGCCTCCGCGCAGGATGACGTGGCAGTCCGGGTTGCCGGCGGTGGCGACGATGGCCGTATCGCCCTGCTTGGTCACCGACAGGAAGTGGTGCGGGTTGGACGCCGCGCCCACTGCATCGGCGGCGATCTTGATGTTGCCGTCGGTGCCGTTCTTGAACCCGACCGGGCACGACAACCCGGAGGCCAGCTCGCGATGCACCTGGCTTTCAGTGGTACGTGCGCCAATCGCGCCCCAGGCAACCAGGTCGGCGATGTACTGCGGCGAGATCACATCCAGGAACTCCACGCCGGCCGGCAAGCCCAACTTGTTGATGTCGCGCAGCAGGCCGCGGGCGATGCGCAGGCCCTTGTTGATCTGGAAGCTGCCGTCCAGGTCCGGGTCGTTGATCAGCCCCTTCCAGCCCACTGTGGTGCGCGGCTTTTCGAAGTAGACGCGCATGATGATCTCAAGCTCGCCGGCGTAAGCGTCGCGCAGCGGTTTCAGGCGCTGCGCGTATTCGATCGCGGCCAACGGGTCATGGATCGAGCACGGCCCGATCACCACCGCCAGGCGGTCGTCGCGACCATGCAGGATCTCGTGCAGTGCTGCACGCGAGGCGGTGACCGTGGCGGACGCTTCATCGTCGCAGGGCAGCATGGCCAGCAACTGGGCCGGCGGCGTCAACGGTTCGATCTTGCGGATGCGGAGGTCGTCGGTGTGGGGGGGCATGGGGGAAATCTCCTTTGAAATGGGGGTCCCCAGCGCGGCGGCAACAAAAAAGCCGCCAGGTGCGCTGGCGGCTTTCGGGAATGCGTCTGAAGGTTTCTTCAGGGTGAGCGCATGCCTTCCTCCGCCGGTGGCTTCGGAAAGTAATACCAAAAATAGGCATTGGCGGGGCGTGCGTTCATTGAGGCTATTGATATCACAGGGTCTGGGGACTGCCAACTGTTTCATTCGCAACTGCGGCGACGCGCTCAGGCCACCTCGAAGAACATCAGGTACACCAGCCGCCCGTTTTCCATGCGATCACCGAAGGCCGGACCCGCGGTGTGCCAGAGCCACGGCCGCAACAGCACCAGGCGGTTGAAACGCATCGGAACCCGCATGGTCATCTCCCACTGCGCTTCGTCGGCGCTGTCGCGTTCGATGATGTCGCGATGCATGGACGCGCGGTCGGCGTAGCCATGGCGGGCCAGCTCGGCAGCATCGAGTGCCAGGCGTTCGGTGCCGGTGCGACGGTGGCGGAAGAACTCCGTACCACCTTGGCAGTCTTCGTCCGCGCTCAGGTAAAGGATGCCCGACCAGTGCGAGCGGTCGACGTGCACCCCCGCGCGCCCCACGTCACTGGCCAGGGTGATGCGGAACTTGCCATGCGAATGCAGCGGCGATATCGGCCGCAGCGATTCGTTGACCAGCCGCGACGCCGCTTCGGAAAGGCCGTCGATCTCCAGGCGCTCGACCGAATTGCGCCCGGGAAATGCGCCGTCCTGTTCCGGGTAGGTCAATCGCAATGCGGCATCGCGCAGGCCGCGCGCGTCGGCGGGTGCAAGGAAGTCGTCCACGACGATCAGGGAGGTAGGCATGCGCTGAGCCTAGCGGCAGGCCGTCCACCGGGCAACAAAAAACCCCGCCTCGCGGCGGGGTTTTTCCGGGATGCGTACCGACCTCGAGGGTCGGTACCGGCCGGTGCAGCGACGGACCTTAGAAGTCCATGCCGCCCATGCCACCCATGCCGCCCATGCCACCGCCGCCCATGGCCGGCTCGTCCTTCTTCGGCGCTTCAGCCACCATCGCTTCGGTGGTGATCATCAGGCCGGCGATGGACGCAGCGTTCTGCAGGGCCGAACGGGTCACCTTGGTCGGGTCCAGGATGCCGAACTCCAGCATGTCGCCGAACTCGCCGTTGGCGGCGTTGTAGCCGTAGCTGCCGGTGCCTTCCTTGACCTTGTTCACGATCACGGACGGCTCTTCGCCAGCGTTGGCGACGATCTCACGCAGCGGCGCTTCCATCGCGCGCAGGGCGATCTGGATGCCGTGGTTCTGGTCTTCGTTGGCGCCCTTCAGGCCAGCCAGCGCGGTGACCGCACGGACCAGGGCAACGCCGCCGCCCGGCACCACGCCTTCTTCGACCGCTGCACGGGTAGCGTGCAGGGCGTCGTCGACGCGGTCCTTCTTTTCCTTCATTTCGATTTCGGTCGACGCACCGACCTTGATCACGGCAACACCGCCGGCCAGCTTGGCCACGCGTTCCTGCAGCTTTTCACGGTCGTAGTCGGACGAGGTGTCTTCGATCTGGGTCTTGATGCGGGCCACGCGCGATTCCACGGCTGCCTTGTCGCCCAGGCCGTCGATGATCGTGGTGTTTTCCTTGGAAACCTGCACCTTCTTGGCGCGGCCCAGGTCGTTGATGGTGGCCTTCTCCAGCGACAGACCGATCTCTTCGGAGATCACGGTGCCACCGGTCAGCACGGCCATGTCTTCCAGCATCGCCTTGCGACGGTCGCCGAAGCCCGGGGCCTTGACGGCCACGACCTTGACGATGCCACGGATGGTGTTGACCACCAGGGTGGCCAGCGCTTCGCCTTCGACTTCCTCGGCCACGATCAGCAGCGGCTTGCCGGCCTTGGCGACGCCTTCCAGCACCGGCAGCAGGTCGCGCACGTTGGAGATCTTCTTGTCGTGCAGCAGGATGTACGGGTCATCCAGGTCGGCGGTCTGCGACTGCTGGTTGTTGATGAAGTACGGG
>Ga0213825_1001308_pt1 | contig 17175 bp, 19 predicted proteins | sample MC6MC0900MG_FD_179896 | JGI IMG/M metagenome (GOLD analysis project Ga0213825, IMG submission 179896) | Enriched soil aggregate microbial communities from Iowa State University, Ames, United States - MC6-MC0900-MG | ecosystem: Environmental > Terrestrial > Soil > Unclassified | place: USA: Iowa... | reverse complement strand
TTAATAAGAAAGGAAGTGAATGCAAATGAAAGTAACGGTTAAAGAATGGCGTGTCATGTCTGATCGTAACAAACAATTACTTTTGAATGCAGTCGCAACTAAATAAAACATAGACGAAAAAGGGGACTGAAAACATGCAGCAACATAAACAACACACATTAAAAGCAGTCGTACATGAGAATAGTACCAACGCATATAACTTATCTGCACAAATGATTGAATTAGCAGTTGTTCAAAGTGCTGTAGCTGGTTTGCTTGAGCATATTGACGAAATCACTCATAAAGGCTGGCATGAGGATCGTGGCATGGCATGTGTATCCATTTTACAAATTCAAGATACTGTACGTTTAATTAATATGGCTTTTCGTCCGTTGTTCAAAAACATTACAGAAGAAGTTAATACCCTTAACAGTCATGCAAATGAATTGTATCAGACAGCGGTTAAAAGTGAATCAGAGCAATCGGCTGTGGCTGCTTCAAATATTTAAATAGGAGGGATCGGTTTGCAATTCGCACCAGAAACGCAATCAATAGAAGAAATACGGCTGCACAAGATCTATTTAAAAGCCTACATTCGCTCATTAAAAGCATGTCCGCTAGAGGATGGAGCCGACCAATCAAAGCACATTCCAAAGATTGTGTATTATGGGGTGAAGGCAGTCGGCACATACCCAAAATTAATTACTGCAGATGAAGCTAAAACTTGCTTTGAATTTATATCAGGTATACAGGGAATCATGAGTCTCTTAACGTTGCATGAGTTCATGAATCTATTCCCGATTGAAAAGGTGTTTGACGGTGCTAAATATGAAATGAAGGACTACTACTCTACACTGGAAGCCATCAACGAATTAGGGCTAGAGCCACATGAAAAGATAGGTGAAAGGATCCTGGAGTTAATCATGGAATACATGAATGATGATATATCAGATTTTGCTGTACAAGGCGTGGTAGCCATGAGTGCTATAAGGCGTTTTGATGGTCATTTAGACTTGATGGAAGAGTTTATGGCTACACATGGTATGGAGACCGAAAACACGTTCAGAAACGGTAAAGGCGAGGTGATGTATGTAAGGCATGGCAAGCTTATCAAGTTGAAGCTCAACAGGAAACAGCATTTGAAAATTATTAAATAAATCATGAGGGCATCCACAATAATTAGTGTGGGTGTCTTCTTATGATTATCGGAAATTTAGATGAGCTGAAAATTCAGCCTATCAATTAGATTATTTTTCCTAAGATTTAGTAATTAGTACAAAGAGAATATTACAGTGAGGGTAATAATTTAGATGAGCGCAAATCTGCGCCGACCTCAAATGGGTAGTTAGGGGGTAAACGCAATTTTGCTTTGAGTAAAATGAACATCTTGGAGATGACCACAAAAGTGTGGGCAACTACTGTAGGTGTTTTTTTGCCTGGAGATTAGTGAAGACGACAAAACATCAACAAGCTTTTTTATTGTCTAATTTAGAAGGAAATCCTTTCCTTTTGTCGAAGTGAAGTAGATGGAAGGGGGGGAGAATGATGGATTTTATAAAAGATTTTATAGATAATAAGTATTTGTGGGTAATTATTTTTGTTATTATTGCAATAGCAAGAGAGTTTATTTCAACTAAAAATATAACTGATTTAGAAAAGAAGTTTATGACTGATTTTCAGAAGTTTAAGTACAATGCTTCACAGGTGATATTTGTAAATGTACCATTTCTATTATTTTTAGGACCAATCCTAAAGATTATAGTTAAAGAAAATGCGAACATAGCCGAGAAAAATCAAAATCTGTACTTTTGGTTAATTTTTATATTTTCAGCTTTGGTAATAATAGGATTCACTGCTCTTCTTCATCTACTATTACAAATATTAATAATCAAACTAGACTATATTATTGAAACAGAAGAAGGTACTAAAGTTAAAATAATGAGAAGAGTTGATGACAATTCAATTCTTGTTGAAAACAATCGAAATAAAAAGCGTTTAATGAACGATTGGTATAATAAGGACTTCATTATACAATTAGACAAAGGGGCTATTATTCATAAAATATTATATGCTCATAAAAAACGGACTATAATAGTACAAATAATTGCAATCAGCATTAGTGGAATAAGTCTTGTATCAACAGTTACAGGGATTTTACTGAATTGGACCGATGTAATACAATTTTTATGCTTTTTAACATTTTTGATGACTCTTGTAATTTTTCTAGTAGTGTATGTAAATTCTCAAGAATATAAACGATATGAAACTCTTAATCATAATTGAACATTAAAGTCTTATATTATGCAATGACCTTCCATATCAGTGGAGGGTTTTTAATATTCTTTGAAATGTACTGTGCCAAGCAGTGCTATTTTTATTAAGAAAGCTATTTTTATTATTAAGCAAATAAAAAAGATTGAAGCATTTAGCCTCAATCTTTCTTACTCACACATTCCTGTACACACGCTCGCCATATTTTTATTAGCCCCAAACTAGCCCCACTTAGCCCCAAAGCAATACAATTTTATGCTTTACTTTGCATTATTAAAAAATCATAAAGAAGGTATAAAGCTTTAAGATAAAGGGATTACAACCCATTATCTATTGAGTTTGCAATGAAGTAAAACTACAGACTCTAATTATTAATAGTGATGAAAATCCTTATATAGTAAAGGCTACGGGGGCTGTTCTTTATGAACTAGCCCTTTTCTTTTTTAAACTAATCATACAAATTATTTGGCATGCCTGATTTTAGAAGTATCAAGAAAACTGCTTGCATTAATCCTTATTTATAGTTAGAATATTAAATAGTTAGATAATCTAATTAAAAGGTGATTAAATGACAAAATTTAAAAAAATGTTTACTCATGAAGATGATTTGCCAGTATTAGGTTTAGATCCATATATTGAGCTGATTCAAGCATCTTCTTCAAGTAATACAGATCAAGAAGAAGCAAAATTAGGATTAATGTTGTTATGGTTAAGTGACTACGTTTTAGATGCAATGGATATTGAGCTGGCTCCTTTCGGAATTACGGAAAGTAAATTAGATCTACTATTATTGTTGACGCTACATGATAGAAGGAGAGCGACTCCATCTGCAATAGCTGAACGTTTAGGGATAACGAGGGCATCAGCAACTTCAATGATTGATTGGTTAGAAAAGAGAAATCTTGTTGTTCGGAATCATAGCAAAGAAGATCGCAGGAAAATTTATGTGAGTCTAACAGATGAAGGGAGTGCTTTTGTTGCTAACATTTTGCCAACTTATTGGGCTTCTTGTGCTTCTAGTATGGTCGATTTGGAGCCTGAAGAACGAAAAGTATTTGAAAAGTTGGTGAATAAACTATTAAAATCTATGCAAAGAAAACTAAAGGTGGAACGTTAAACTGTAGCTAGGTTGATGCAGTTTAATTTTTTAATCATTTAATTAGATTATCTAACTATAAGCTAATCAAATTAAAAAGGAGACTTATTTTATGAATAAAGTAATTATAGAAGACCAAGCAAATTATTCTCTGATGACCATTATTTTATCTTGGACAGGCATGGTAGTAATGTCCAGTTTGTATTTGACAATACCGCTTCTGAGTCTATTCAGTGAATATTTTCATATTTCTTTGTCTAAGGCAGGCCTCAGTTCAAGTATTTTTTCACTTGGATTTGCTACAGGATGTTTTTTCTATGGAGCAATATCAGAAAAATATGGACGAAAAAATGTAATTGTTACGGGTCTTTTTTCATTAAGCTGTATAACGTTGCTATTAGGTATGACTAATGATTATTCTTTCATTTTATTACTAAGAGGATTACAGGGACTTGCAGCGGCTACATTTTCACCAGTGGCACTTGCTTATACACTTGAAGTATTTCCAAATGATAAAAAAGTGGGAGCAGTTGGTTTTATAAGCACAGGTTTTCTTTTAGCAGGTATTGTGGGTCAGGTATTTAGTGGATATGTAAGTGAACATACTTCTTGGCATGTCACTTTTTATGTTCTTTCACTAGTATATCTTGCTACTGCCTTCCTAGTGTTTTGGTTATTACCAAAAGGTGGAGCTTTTAATAAAGCAAAGAATATATGGGAGCCAATGAAAAGGATAGGTATTATTTTTACCAATGGAAATTTAATATTTAGTTATTTGATTGCTTTCGTTCTATTATTGTCCTTTGTGAGTATGTATATTATTTTGGGGGAGTACCTTACAAGTAATTCTTTTGGAATGAGTAGTCAAAAGCTAATTTATATTCGATCTATTGGTGTATTAGGAATGATCCTGTCACCTATTGCAGGGAAATTATCAAAGCGATTGAATGTCCTGTCAGTACTAAAAGGAGCCTTGACTCTTTCTATTATCTCCTTATTAATGATGGGCTTTATCTCTAACATAGTTGGTTTATCCTTAATAAGTATTCTATTTGTTAGTGGTATTGCACTTGCGGTACCTTCATTAGTGTCTCTTGTTGGTCAATTAGGTTGGAACATGGGAGGAATTGCAGTATCCATGTATACGGTAATTTTATTTGCTGGAACGAGTATTGCTCCTATGATATCTGTTTATTTTATGGAAACTGGTAGCTTTACAATTGCATTTATTCTCCTAGCTACAACACTTAGCATTGGATTAATTTCTGCTATGATGATTAGAATCGAAAGAAAATAGAAAGCATTTTAGCTCCACTTTGGCTAGATGGATTAAAAAGTCCGATTGTCCAACGAGGAGTTTTCTTGCCCTTTTTCATCGAACGAGCATTCAAATCTTTCTTCTAAAATTGACCACACCTAACTCTACCTCGGTTTATTAGTAGAATAAATAATTTTTTTACCTCATATACTCCACTGATGTAATTGAATACAGAAGGGAGGATGCAATGTTTACACAATATAAGTATTGGAAGCCTTATATTAGCCCATTTGATCCATGTCCGCCTATTAGAGTTAAAAGCTTTGCCACACCCCCACAATTGTATATGGGATTTCAACCACCTGGATTACCACAATTTCAAACGCCAAGAGAAGCTCTTATGGCTGGTACATTATGGCCACAACTATTTAGCCCCTATCCAAATCCTGAAAAGGGAGGGATAAAAAATGAATAAAGAGATGCCGCCGGAATTTTATGCATTACTTGAAGAAATTCAAGCCATTGATTTTGTGATTGTGGAGTTAAATCTTTATTTAGATACTCATCCTCATGATTACGATGCCATTCAGCAATTTAATGAAAAAACAGAAATAAGCATGAAGCTAAAGAGGGATTTTGAAAAAAAATTTGGTCCTCTCATGAATTTCGGAAGAAGCTATTCTAATTATCCATTTAATTGGATTGATACACCGTGGCCGTGGCAAGTCTAACATGATTGATGAGGAGGAATTTATTTTTGTGGTATTATGAAAAGAAACTCCAATATCCTGTCAGAGTGAGTACATGTAACCCAATGCTAGCAAAATTTTTAATTGAGCAGTATGGGGGGGCAGATGGAGAGTTAGCAGCTGCACTTCGCTATATGAATCAGCGTTATACGATTCCAGATAAAGTGGTAGGACTATTAACAGATATTGCAACAGAGGAATTTTCACATTTAGAAATGATTGCAACGATGATTTATAAGCTAACTAAAGATGCTACACCTGAGATGCTAAAGGAAGCTGGATTAGGGGATCATTATGTCAATCATGATAGAGCATTATTTTATCAAAATGCCTCTGGGGTACCATTTACGGCAACCTATATTCAGGCGAAAGGCGACCCAATTGCTGACCTCTATGAGGATATTGCAGCTGAAGAAAAGGCTCGTGCCACATATCAATGGATTATTGATTTATCGGATGACACTGATTTGAATGATAGCCTGAAGTTTTTACGTGAACGAGAAATTGTCCATTCTCAGCGTTTTAGAGAAGCTGTAGAAATTTTAAAAGATGACAGGGATCAAAAGAAAATTTTCTAGGTGAAAAGTGGTTGGCTGTATCAAGGAGAACTTGAAACAGCCTTTTTGTTGTTATTGAATATTTGAAAATAAAGTAAGGTCTTTTCGATGACCAATCATCACTAATAAATCTTCCTTTTCAATATTCTGCTCAGGAGAAGGGGAGATAATAATTTCACCTTCTCGAACAATGGCAATAACACTGACGTTATATTTCGCACGCAAATTTAAATCTCGAAGATTTTGCCCAGCCATTTTGGAAGGAATTATAATTTCTTCTATACTGTACTCCTTTGATAATTCAATATAATTTAGCATATTTGGGGACAGTAACTGATTCGCTACACGCTCTCCCATATCTCGTTCAGGGTAAATAATCCAATCAGCACCTACTTTATCTAACACTTGCCCATGTCTTTTACCTAATGCCTTGGCAATTACTTTTTTTATTCCTAATTCTTTTAATAACGATACTGTTAAAATACTAGACTGCATATCGTTGCCAATTGCCACAATGACACAATCGAAATTACCTATTCCAATTGAGATTAAAGCTTTTTCTTCTGTTGTATCAGCTACAACGGCATGAGTAACATAGGGTTCTGCATCTTCCACTCTTTCCTCGTTAATGTCGATTCCCAATATTTCCTGTCCAGCTTCATGTAATCTGCGGGCGACACTTGTTCCGAATCTTCCTAAACCTATTACGGCATATTGTTTAATAGCCATTAGATATAGCACGCTCCTCTAATTTGGTTACCCAATCATAATATTTCCTTTTAGATGACGAAAAGCCTCTGATTTCCGTCTTTTTGTAATGGCAAATGCAATAGTAAGTGGACCAAGCCTGCCAGCGAACATTGTAAGAATAATAAGAAGACGACCAGCAGGAGATAGCTCTGGGGTCAGACCCATTGAAAGACCAACTGTACCAAATGCAGAGGTAGCCTCAAATAAATACATCATAAAGCTATGTTTTTGTTCTGTAATGCTAAGTATAATGGTGACAACAACGACAATCACCATCCCGCACATTGTAACTGTCAACGCCTTTAAAATGGTTTCGTTGACAATTCTACGTTTAAATAGAACAACATCTTCTTTTCCTCTGATTTGTGACCACATTGTAGCTACTAAAACAGCGAAGGTCGTTATTTTAATACCGCCAGCAGTGGATCCAGATCCAGCTCCAATAAACATTAAGAGAATTATTAAAAATAATGTTGAATGTGTTAAGTCACCAATAGCGAGTGTATTAGAACCAGCCGTCCTAGGTGTAACAGCTTGATAAAGAGAACCTAACATTTTCCCCCATTCTGATAATGGCCCAATTGTTTTTTGATTTCCATATTCGAACAAAAATATCAAAATTGTTGCACTAACAGTTAAAAGTATTGTAGTTGTTAAGACAATTTTTGTATGGACAGAAAGTCTTTTTGTCACCCGATATTCATACAATTCATTCATCACGATAAATCCTAAGCCCCCGATTGTAATGAGAGCACAAATTGTGAAAACAACAAAGGGATCATCCACGTAGGCTGTCATTCCGTTAAAGCCACCCATTAAATCAAAGCCTGCGTTGTTGAAATTGGAAATGGCATGAAAAAAACCAAAATAAAAGGCTTTGCCTATCGACATGTCAAAAGAAAAACGAATCGATAAAATAAGACCACCGATAATTTCAATAAATGCTGTGAAGAGCAGTATTCTTTTTACTAATTTAACAAGACCAGCAATGGTGATATTGTTGAATGCTTCCTTTAGCAACAGTCTCTCTTTTAAAGATATTTTTTTTCCAAGCAGTAAAAATAATAATGTCGCAAACGTCATAAACCCTAACCCGCCAATTTGGATTAATGATAAAATGACTACTTCTCCAAAGACAGAAAATGTATCACCTGTATCGACAACAATTAACCCCGTTACACAAGTTGCAGAAGTAGCAGTAAATAATGAATCTAAAAAAGAAAGTCCTTTCCCATCCTCAGTGGCAAAAGGTAGTGTTAAAAGAAACGTCCCAATTACAATAATAAGTGCAAAACCAAGTACGAGAATTTTGGGAGGATTTAATGTATTTTTAAATGTGTTCATCTTATTCTCCTCTATGCAGTAAATAAAAAAACCTACTTTTAAAAAGCATGTAAAGGCATAGAAAAACATGCTAATAAAGGTGGTCTACTATGACCTCCTTCGCTTTAGCCGACGAAGTTAGCTGATGGGTAGGATGGCGAAAGAGATTCTCATTCCTTCTGCAAGAGCAGAATTAACCCAAAAAGATTGGGTCCTCCGTTCTCAACATTTGAGATTTGGCCGATATGATTTTGAATGTGATTATTCCACGCCCATATTTTTTTGTAAACTCCTTAATTGATAGGAAAATGTAATTATTTTTATTGTGAGCTAAAAGTGTTTTAATAATTCCATCAAAAAATAAAACCAAAAATTCACCTAAATTAATTCGTACACTTTCTATTGACCATTATTAGACAATAAGGTATAATTCTTTAGTACACAACTGTTGGTTATTTACCTATTTGTGTATTGACGTGTGTTCGGAGGGAGGGAAAGAGAGATGTCAAAAACTGTCGTTCGCAAAAACGAATCGCTTGAAGATGCTCTTCGCCGCTTCAAACGTACTGTATCAAAAAGTGGTACAATTCAAGAAGTTAGAAAGCGCGAGTTCTACGAAAAACCTAGCGTAAAACGTAAAAAGAAATCAGAAGCTGCACGTAAACGTAAGTGGTAATTTAATTTCCCATTAAAAATCCCTACGTTCATAACACGCAATTGTATGATTCACTGAGCAGACAAAAATATACCTGAAGTTAATCTTTTTTGATTAATTTCAGGTATTTTACATTGTGCTCAAATTTGCGTACATATAAAAGGCCGAATGTAATCTTTCAGATTTATTCGGCTTTTTACACATATAATGATGATGAAATACTAAAGATTATGCCATACAAAGGATTTATTCGCTGTATATTAAAAACATGTGAAACTTTTTACAAGGTCAGTCGTATATACAAGAGAGAAGCATGTAAGAAGGGAGGGAAAAAGATGCGAAGATGGAGAATCCTCAGCTATCTTATGGTTATTTGGATGACTTTTTTGTTAGCGTTTCCACTAACATCTGCTTTTGCAAGTAGTAAGGTCTATCACATACCGATTCATAATGAAGTAGAACGAGGACTTCACGCATTTTTAGAACGAGCTTTTAAAGAGGCGGAGGAAAATCATGCTGAGGCCATTATTTTAGACATTCATACGCCAGGTGGTTTCGTGAATGCAGCAGGGGATATCGCTATGTTAATGGATGCGACGCCTATAAAAAAAATTGCGTTTATTAACAAAGATGCCCATTCAGCAGGTGCCTTTTTAGCCTTACATGCAGATGAAATCTACATGGTCCCAAATGGAACAATCGGTGCGGCTGCGGTGATTGACTCAGCAGGAAAGGCCGCGGATTTAAAGGCTCATAGTGCATGGGTTGCTCAAATGGAAGCAGCTGCAGAGGCGAAAAATCGAGACCCATTATATGCGCGAGCAATGGCAGATGTATCTGAGGATTTATCAGAATTTCGAGCAGGGAAGGGAAATTTATTAACGTTATCAGCTTCAGAAGCAGAAAAAGTTAAGTATTCAGAAGGAACGGCTTCGAATTTCCAGGAGCTACTAGAAAAAACAAAGTTAAAGGGTAGTGAAATCGTATCGATCGAACCTACTTTTTCTGAAAAGCTTGCTCGATTTATAACAAATCCAATTATTGTACCAATTTTATTGTCAATTGCTAGCTTAGGACTTGTGATGGAGCTATATTCGCCAGGTTTCGGCGTTCCGGGTATAATGGGATTGTCAGCACTTGGATTATTTTTCTTTGGGCATATGGTGGCAGGCTTAGCTGGTTATGAATCTTTACTGTTATTCGTTTTAGGCTTAGCGCTTGTCATTGCAGAGTTTTTTGTCCCCGGTGGTATTGTTGGTATTTTAGGTGGCGTGCTAATATTACTAAGTCTCATACTGGCAGGTGCAAGCATAATGCAAATGATTATAGCGATTTTCATTGCGCTTGTTGTTGCTATAATAGGAATGGTGATCCTGATGAAATTTTTCGGTAAAAAATTGCATGTCTTAAACAAATTAGTGTTGATGGATGCGACGACGACGGAAGAGGGCTATGTGTCTAATATTAACCGCACGGAGTTGCTTGGAAAAGTAGGAAAAACGATTACCCCCCTACGTCCTGCAGGTACGATACTATTTGGAAATGAGCGCATTGATGTGGTATCAGAAGGTGGCTATGTTGATGCTGGGAAACATGTAGAAATTATTAAAGTAGAGGGCTCACGTATTGTTGTGAGACCATCAGAAAAAGAGATGGAGGAATAATAAATGGGATTTGATTTAGCCTTAATAGGTCCAATTGTCGGGCTAGTCTTATTATTTATTGTGGTTGCGGTATTCTTTACCTTTGTACCAGTAGCACTGTGGATTTCTGCACTTGCGGCAGGTGTCCGTGTTAGTATTTTCACTTTAATCGGAATGCGTTTACGTCGAGTAATTCCATCACGAATTGTGAATCCTTTAATTAAGGCGCATAAAGCAGGTTTACCTGTAACAATTAATCAACTTGAGAGTCACTACTTAGCAGGTGGTAATGTTGACAGAGTTGTCAATGCGTTAATCGCAGCCCATCGTGCAAATATCGAGTTAACATTTGAACGCTGTGCAGCTATTGATTTAGCAGGACGTGACGTTTTAGAAGCTGTGCAAATGTCTGTAAACCCTAAAGTAATTGAAACACCATTTATCGCAGGTGTTGCGATGAACGGGATTGAAGTAAAAGCGAAGGCACGTATTACTGTACGTGCAAACATCGAACGTTTAGTAGGTGGTGCTGGTGAAGAAACAGTTATTGCCCGTGTAGGTGAGGGGATCGTTTCAACAATCGGTAGTGCTTCTAGTCATACAACAGTTCTGGAAAATCCAGATATGATTTCTCAAACAGTTCTTTCTAAGGGCTTAGATTCTGGTACAGCATTTGAAATCTTATCGATTGATATTGCGGATGTTGATATCGGTAAAAATATCGGTGCAGAATTACAAATTGAACAAGCTCAGGCAGATAAAAATATTGCTCAAGCGAAGGCTGAGGAACGTCGTGCTATGGCGGTCGCAAATGAGCAGGAAATGATTGCCCGTGTTCAAGAGATGAAAGCCAAAGTAGTAGAAGCAGAGGCTGAGGTACCACAAGCGATGGCAGAGGCACTTCGTTCAGGAAATCTTGGTATAATGGATTACATGAACTATCGTAATATTCAAGCAGATACAGCTATGCGAGACTCAATTTCTAAAGTGAGCTCAGATAAACCAGAAACAAATGAACCTAACGTCTAAAAAAACGGAAAGGAGCGGTACTAATATATGGAACAATTAATTATATTTGCGATAATTGCCATAGTCAGCTCTATTTTCGGTAAATCAAAAACAAAAAAAGAACACAAGCAAATGCCACCTTTTAATAAGGATTCCCATGTTGATCCAACCACTTTGGCAAAAGCTGAAGAGGTTCCTTCCCAACGACCTGTTGTTAAACCACAAAACTTTGAGGATTTTGCACGCGAGTTTTTAGGCGAGTGGAAGAACAATGAGTCTAAGGCAGAACGGACGAAGAACATTGTCGAAGAAAAAGGCAAGGAGGAAGTGCCTAGCTACGTGGCACCACCAATCGTGCCAAGTGAGTCAGTGAGTCGTTCCTCAAATCGACAAAGTAATGGTCGCTTAGAAGCTGGGAAAAATAATAAAGCAGGGGCTCACTCGCAATCTGCTTTTCAATTACCGAATTCAAAAAATTCTTTGATGCAAGCGGTTGTCATGGCAGAGGTTTTAGGTCCTCCCAAAGCAAAAAGAAAATAACTAGCATGTCCTCCTTTTTCGAAGCATATATTGCCGAAGAAGGAGGCATTTTTTTATGAAAAAATTATTTCAGTTGACGCCGCTGCTTGAATTATCCCAATATGAAACATTAAAAATTATTGGCCCATATCGTTTTCTTCATGCAGACGCTTCATCATGCTCCTTTATTTATGCTGACTTTCATATAATGGTGCGAGGAAAATCATTGGACATTCATGCTCTTAAGGAAGAAATGCTTCATCTTTCTGTAGAGGATTTACAAGAACTTCATGTGAAAATGACAAAGGATATGGGTGTGAGGGATAATGTGGAATAACCGACCAATTATCATACGTATAAAGCGCCATGAAAATGTTCATCCTTTTATTCAAGCATTGCACGTACAGCATGTGCCATTAAAGCGTGTTGTTTTTCGCGAGCAAGAGGTTACCTTTGAAACGACGATGCATTATTTGCCAAAGATTCGTCGTGTACGTAGGCATTTCCGACTGAAGATGGCTGTCTATTATGCGGATGAGCTTCAAGTTTTTCGGGCACAGCTTTGGACCTTACTTGGTTTGGCAATGATGATTGCCATTCCATTGCTATGTGCACAAGTTATTTGGCGTGTTGACATTGAAGCAGCGTCACCAGAATTAGAGCAACGTATTGGCAACACCTTTCAAGAAACCTTTCAATTAGAAACGCCTATGTCAAAAAAAATTTTACCATCTGATGCTGTTATTCGTCAGAAGCTACTAGAAACGCATCGAGATCTATCATGGGTGCACATTGAAAAGCATGGAGGACGTGTTATTTTACGACCTCAGGAATCACCTAAACAAACAAAAATAACGAATGAAAAGCTTGCCTCACATTTAGTTGCAACGAAAAGTGGTGTTATTACACATTTTAATATTCAAAATGGTGAACGGAAAATTTCAGTGAATGATACTGCCTACGAAGGTGACGTTCTTGTAAGTGGTGTAATTGAAAGTGGTACTGATCAAGTGTTTGTGGGTGCAAAAGGTGAAGTCTATGCTGATTATTGGCTGGAGTGTTCTTTTAAAATTCCAACAAAAATAACATTAGAAACACTGCAACAGAAGCAATGGCGTGTATTAGTGAAGGGCATCCATCAAGAAAAAATTGACTATGTGCAAAAGAAGGATTTACCGAACTGGCTTGATCCATATGTTTCAATTGTGGAAGAGCAGAATACTAAAAAAATGCAGGTGGAGCTTGATAAATCCAAAGTTGATTCATTACTTTTACCATTATTACATGAAAAGGTTATCCGTTCATTACCTGCGAAAACGGTCATTAAAAAAGAAAACCTTTTACAGGTAAAGTGGGGGAATGGTACAGTTGAAGGGAAAGTTCTATTTTTAGTCAATGAAAACATTGCAAATCCAATACAAGGCCAACAAGGAGAATGATTATGTCAGAACATTTAACTGTTTTACAAGTGGATAATCCTAATGAAGCGGTAATGCTACTTGGAATTTCCGATGCCAATATGAAATTAATCGAAGAAGCCCTTCAAGTTCATATTATTACACGTGGAGAGCAAATTCAGCTAGCTGGTGAAGAGGATGCTAAGGAACAAGCGACATTTCTTTTACATGCACTTTTAAAAGTCATCCGCAAGGGAATTAATATTGATCAACGTGATGTTGCAACAGCTATTGAAATGACACAAAAAGGAACAATCGAATATTTTGCAGAACTTTATGATGAAGAAATAGCACGTACAACAAAGGGAAAACCGATTCGCGCAAAAACAATTGGTCAACGAGAATACATACAAGCAATCCGTCATAAAGACGTTGTTTTCGGTATTGGTCCTGCCGGTACTGGGAAAACGTATTTAGCGGTAGTCATGGCAACACAAGCACTAAAAAATGGACACGTAAAACGTATTATTTTAACACGTCCTGCAGTAGAAGCAGGAGAGTCCTTAGGCTTTCTTCCAGGAGATTTGAAGGAAAAGGTGGATCCATATTTACGACCACTCTATGACGCTTTAAATGATATCTATGGAGCAGAGCAAACACAGCGTCTAATTGAACGAGGCACAATCGAAATTGCACCATTAGCATATATGCGTGGGCGAACATTAGATGATGCCTTTGTCATTTTAGACGAAGCTCAAAATACGACACACCCGCAAATGAAAATGTTTCTAACGCGTTTGGGCTTTGGCTCGAAAATGGTCATTACTGGCGATAAAACGCAAATTGACCTACCTAAAAATACAGAATCTGGATTGATTGTAGCAGAACGTACATTAAAATATGTTAAACCAATTCATTTCCAAATACTAGAGCAAGGTGATGTAGTACGTCATCCAGTCGTTGCAAAAATCATCCAAGCTTACGAAGATCAGCAGCTTTAGAATGGTCTCTTTTTAAGCGACCATTCTAAAGAAGCACCGAAAGTGAAGAGAAACGTAACGGCAGGCAAATGAAACGACAGATGATGCCCCAAATTCTACGTGTGTCATGTAGTATTAGAAATGCTCATGCTTAAAAAAATAGACACGAATTTATGGTTTTAGCGCGAATTTGGTTGTAAAATGGGAAATAATGTGACAGCTATACTAAATTGTATAGCTGTTTTTTGCTTTCTTATACATTTTTCGAGAAAAATGTTTTTTGAATTGGTATGATAGTAAGTAGATAGAGGAGGTGCCGAATGGAGAAACAACTTCGAAAACTTACTGAACTAATTGGTTTTCGCTATTTTTTAATTGTCGTTCTCATCTTAACAGGGTCCCTGCAATTTGCCTTTATGTATGGCAATGTTAAAGGTGTTACATATGATTTCAAGCCACTACAATTAGCGCCTGAAACAGTACGATCAACAAAAACGATTGAAGACACTTATAAAACACAGCAAGAACGAGAGAAAGCAGCCAATGCAGTTGCGCCAGTCTATCAATTTTCAGAGGATGTCGCAAAGCAACGTGCTGCCATTGTTACATCTTTATTTGACTATGTACTTGAAGTGAAGAAAGATGTTGAGAAAAGCAAAGAACCGGTTCCGAATGTGGACCAAGTGGCACAGCTTCGCAAAAAATTTGAATCCATTGATTCAGATCAAATGCCTATCATCTTTACGGATTCACAGCTAGAAGGGTTGCTCATACAAAGTGAGGCAGATTTAACAAGAACAAGTACTCAACTTTCTAAGCTAGTCCAAGAATATTTACAGAAATCCATTCGTGCAGAAAATGTATACGCAGCACAAAATGATTTTGAAACGAAAATTCGTGGACAGCGAGGCTATCCAGATAGAATTTACAATACTGTCGTTTTAATTGGGCGTACAAGTATTATCGAAAATGAAACAATTAATGAGGAACAAACGAAAATTCGTAAGGAGCAGGCAAAAGAATCGATTGAGCCAACTCGAATTCTTCAAGGCCAAATTATTGTACAGGAAGGTCAAATCATAGATAACGAGGCGTTTCGTCAATTAGAGCTTTTAGGTATGGTGAGTAATAAGGCATCCCTAAAACCGATTGCGGGTCTTATGATTTTAATCTTCCTGCAAATGATGTTTATGTTTATTCTGTTTGAACGCTGGGAGGCAGACGAGCATAAAAAAAGGAATGCCTTATTGGTAACAGGTATTGTGTATACCCTCTCTGTCGTGTTGATGAAATTTATTAGCCTAGTCTCAGGAGGCTTTGACGTTACTGTTGCATTTCTATTTCCAACAGCCTTGGCGACAATGCTGGTCAGATTATTAGCGAATGAGCGTGCCGCAGTTTTGATTACAGTCATGACGGCTGCATCAGCAGGAGTGATTTTTCAAGAAGGGTATTCATCTGTTATGCAGATGGAAATTACACTATATATTATTTTTGGAGGCTTTGCGAGCATCTTCTTTATGCGTAGTGTGGAAAAACGTTCGCATATTTTACATGCTGTAGGTGTCATTGGTTTAGTCAATATAGCATTTATTGCTTTCTATTTACTGATGACACAATCATCCTATGGTTTGTCTGAGTTGCTATTTTATTTTATCGCAGCCATGTTATCAGCCTTACTTTCAGGAGCTCTGACAATGGGTCTTTTACCATTCTTTGAATCAGCATTTGGTCTATTATCATCGTTGCGTTTAATTGAGCTTTCTAATCCTAACCATCCGTTGTTGAAAAAGTTATTAATGGAAGCACCAGGAACATATCATCATAGTGTAATGGTTGCAAATTTAGCAGAAGCAGCATGTGAGGAAATTGGGGCAGACGGTTTATTAGCACGAGTTGGGTGTTATTATCATGATATTGGGAAAACAAAGCGTCCAGCATTTTTTATTGAAAATCAGATGTCAGGGAATAATCCACATGATTCGTTGCCACCAGAGACGAGTGCAGAAATTATTATTGCACATACCACTGATGGTGCTGAAATGTTAAAACGCTATAAAATGCCTCAGGAAATCATTGATATTGCCTTGCAGCACCACGGAACAAGTTTGTTAAAATTCTTCTTATACAAAGCAAAGGAAGAAGGAAAAGATTTTGATGAAGCAAAGTTCCGCTATCCTGGTCCAAAACCTCAAACAAAGGAAGCTGCTGTGATTAGTGTAGCGGATAGTGTTGAAGCGGCAGTGCGCTCAATGAAGGAACCTAATGCAGAAAAAATTCATAAGCTTGTACGAGCTATTATTGATGACCGCGTACAGGATCATCAATTTGATGAATGCGATATTTCAATAAAAGAGTTAAAATGTATAGAGCGAGTACTTTGTGAAACGCTGAATGGAATTTTCCACTCGCGTATTGAATATCCAAAGGCAGATAAGTAGGAGGATCTATGATTTTAACAATTGATTTTACAGATGAAACAAATGAAGTGGCAAAAGAGCATATGGAGCTTGTTGAGCAGCTGTTACAGCAGGCTGCAAAGATAGAAAATATTGAGCCCGAAACAGAGGTGTCGGTGACCTTTGTTACAAATGAAGCGATTCAAGAAATAAATCGAGAATACCGTGATAAGGATCAACCAACAGATGTAATTTCATTTGCTCTAGAGGAATTAGGCGAAGGTGAAATAGAAGTTACCTTTGAAGGAATGCCTCGTATTTTGGGAGATATCATTATTTCAACGGATCGTACAAAAGAACAAGCACAGGAATATGGTCATTCATTTGAAAGGGAATTAGGATTTTTAGCGGTCCATGGATTTTTACATTTATTAGGATACGATCACATGGTGCCTGAAGATGAAAAGATTATGTTTGGTAAGCAGGACGAGATTTTACAATCTTTTGGCTTAGGACGGGATTAAATGAATGTTCGCAAATATGTACGCTCTTTTAGCTATGCGTTTATGGGGATAAAGACGGCTTGTGTAG